>Ga0209572_1000441_pt1 | contig 61768 bp, 67 predicted proteins | sample EBPBio232012_DNA_FD_185867 | JGI IMG/M metagenome (GOLD analysis project Ga0209572, IMG submission 185867) | Wastewater treatment Type I Accumulibacter community from EBPR Bioreactor in Madison, WI, USA - Reactor 1_1/23/2012_ DNA (SPAdes)... | ecosystem: Engineered > Bioreactor > EBPR >...
GGGCTACCTCTCGATCTTGCCGGTCGACCAAGGCATCGAGCACTCGGCGGGCGCGTCGTTCGCCAAGAACCCGCTGTACTTCGACCCCGAGAACATCGTAAAACTGGCTATTGAGGGCGGTTGCAACGCCGTGTGCAGCACCTACGGCGCGCTCGGCAGCGTGGCGCGCAAGTACGCGCACAAGATTCCGATGATGCTCAAAATCAACCACAACGAGCTGCTGACGTACCCGAATAAGTTCGACCAGGTGATGTTCGCGCAGGTGCAGAACGCGTGGGACATGGGCTGCGTGAGCGTGGGCGCGACCGTCTACTTCGGCTCCGACAACAGCACCCGGCAACTCGTTGAGGTCAGCGAAGCCTTTGCGCTGGCGCACGAACTGGGCATGTGCACGGTGCTGTGGTGCTACACCCGCAACGAGGCGTTCAAGGTGGGCAGCACGAACTACGAAGTCTCCGCCGACCTCACCGGACAGGCCAACCACCTCGGCGTGACCATCGAGGCCGACATCATCAAGCAGAAGCAGCCCGAGAACAACGGCGGCTTCAAGGCCCTCAACACCGGCGGCTCCAGCTACGGCAAGCTCGACGAGCGCATCTACACCCAGCTCACGAGCGACCACCCCATCGACCTGACGCGCTACCAGGTGGCCAACTGCTTCATGGGCCGCGCCGGGCTGATCAACTCCGGCGGCGGCTCCGGTGCGACCGATTTGGCCGATGCGGTCAAGACGGCCATCATCAACAAGCGCGCGGGCGGGATGGGCCTGATTTCCGGGCGCAAGGCCTTCCAGAAGCCGATGGACGACGGCGTGGCGCTGCTCCACGCCATCCAAGACGTCTACCTCGACGACGCCGTGACGATCGCGTGAGCGACGCTTCCGGTTAGCCAGCCGGTCAGGTTCACTGCGAGCCTGACCGGTTTTTTGTGCCCGGGTAAGGCGCAACGCAGCGGGTGATCTCGAAAACTCGTGATTCTGAGGAACCAACGCCCTCATCGTCTACAACGCGCCCTACCGACCTGTGCTGGATCGATCACGCTACTTCATTTTTTCCCACACCTCTTCTGGGAACGGGTCGGCAGAGAATATCCATTCTCTAATGTTTTCGCGCGAAAGACCTTCATAATCTCCACAAGAAGCTTGGATTACGTTTTGTTTTTCTATCTTGTGTGACCAATAACCAAGTCGCCATGCCAAGTCGTGCTTCGCCAGAAAGAGAGTTTGAAGAAGTCCATCAAGATGGTTTTGCAGTTTGACTCGTTTCACCCAAGCGTATGTAGAATCTAATCTGAGTTCTTCTATCGAAAAGTATGGGTTTTCGATTTTAAGACGTTCTAAAGCGGCCGTATGGACGTAGCGCTTTTCTGCGTCCCGAAGATCTTCTTGGGAGAATGAAAAGCTAAGGTCGAGATAACGATCGTCGGAATAAAAAGGCGTGTCCATTGCCTTTACAAGGATTTGCGCTTTCTGCTTTACATGAGTATACGAACGGTTCGCTCGGGCTTCGCAATCCCTAAACAGAGAAAGGCGCTGCAACGCGCGGGCGGGTTCGTCGTAGGGAGGGGCGTACCTTCTTGCCATCGCCCTGCCCTTTCGTATGGATACGCCCGATTCCACGCCCGACGCTCCGATCTCGCCCGACGCTCCGGTCACACCCGCTACCCCGACGACGCCCGTCGTGCCGGAAACGCCCCCGGCCTCGTCGGCTTCCGCTACGCCCGATCCGCTGGCGCATTTGCCGTCGTGGGCGCAGGATTTCGCGCGGCGTTACTTCACCAAGACGCTCTGCACGTTCCTGCTCTCGGGCAACGTGCGCGACCTCGTGCCGCTGCGCGACCCCAAAACGGCCAGCGTCGAGCGGTATGTGCCGCTGCGGCAATTTATCGCTGAGGAGCTGTTCGCCGCCCGCGACCTCGTCGTGTGCTACGACCGCGCCGCCGGCATCCACTTCGTTGACCAAGCGAGCCAGCGCGACTTCAACCGCGCCGTTTCGGGCTACGACACGCTGATGGGCACCGACTTCGCCCAGAAGCTGCCCAAAGACCCGGCGCGGGTGTTCGCGCTGCTCGAAAACTACTTCCGCCTGCGCCTCGCCGAGGGCAAACGCGTGGGCTGCGTGATCGACTACGCCGAGACGCTCATCCCGATGGCCGAGGCCGGCAACGCCAGCCCCGAAGACCGCGCCAGCCTCGTGGCACTGCGCAAGTGGGCCACCGATCCGAGCTTCCTCGCCGCCGACTTCACCGTCGTGCTCATCGCCGAGAGCCTCCGCGACGTCAACCAAGGCTTTGTGCAGAGCGCGCACGTCGCACCCATCAAGATCGCGATGCCCAACGCCGCCGAGCGGCTCGCCTTCGTCCAGTACGCGCTCAAAGGCCGTGAGGATGCGTACAAGTCGCTTGCCGACGTGCCCGCCGCAGTGCTCGCGCAGAACACCGCCGGCCTCGGCTATGTCCAGCTGCAAACGATCGTCGCCGACATCTTCGAGAACCGCAACCGGCTCACGTTCGAGCGGCTTTCGGAGAAGAAGAAGACGCTCATCGAGGCCGAGGCGATGGGGATGCTGGAGTTCGTCGAATCCGACCGCGACCTTGCGATGGTGGCCGGGCACGAGCACGCCAAAGACCACCTGCGCCACGCCGCCGCCGCGCTCAAAGCAGGCCGCCCGGACGTGCTGCCGATGGGCTACCTCGTCTCCGGGCCGGTGGGCACGGGCAAGACGTTCCTCATCTCGTGCTTCGCGGGCGAGATCGGCATCCCGATGGTCGTGCTCAAAAACTTCCGCAGCCAGTGGCAGGGCCAGACCGAGGGCAACCTCGAAAAAATCCTGACGCTTCTGCAAGCGATGACGCCCGTGGCCGTCCTGATCGACGAGGCCGACGCGATGCTCGGCGACCGCGATAACGAGGGCGACAGCGGCGTCTCGTCCCGCGTCTTCGGGCAGATCGCCACGTTCATGTCCAACACCCGCAACCGGGGCCGGGTCATCTTCTTCCTCGTCACCGCCCGCCCGGATCTGATGCCCATCGACCTCAAACGGCAGGGGCGCGCCGAGGAGCACCTCGCCCTCTTCTACCCAACCACCCGCGAGGAGCGCGAGGAGCTCTACAAGGTGATGCTGCGCCGCACCGACGTCGATTTGAAGGTGGAGGATTTGCCCGAGGCGATGCTCGACGGAAGCCGGACGTATTCCGGGGCCGACGCCGAGGCGCTGATGACCCGCGCCAAGTTCCGCGCCGCCGCCGAGGGCACGCCCGTCACGAAGGACATCTTCGCCGACGTGGTGGAAGACTTCCTCCCGCCGACGTATCCGCTGGAGGTCGAGCTTCAGACGCTCGCGGCCGTGATGGAATGCACGAGCCGCTCGCTGCTGCCCGAGAAGTACCGCGCGATGGACCGCGAGGCCGTGGTGCGCCGGATTGAGGAGTTGAAGCGGTTGGTGAACTGAGTGGGCTTGTACCAACCTGAGGTTCGGCGAACCTGTCAGGTTGGCGCTGCCGTTTTTTTCGCACGAACGGCAGCGGCGGCTTGCGCGGAGTTGCCGCCGCGCCGCATCTTACCCGGTCGCCGTGTTGCCGCGCTTCTTTCTCCTGCCGATGGCCCGTTCGTTTCGCCTGCTCGCCGCCGTTGGCGCGAGCCTTCTCGTCCCGCTGACCGCCGCTGCGCAGCGCCCCGACGCCGAAATCCCCACTCCCAGCCGCACATGGGCCATCGAACGCGCCCGGGTGACGGTCGCGCCGGGACAGGTGCTGGAGCGCGCCACGGTGATCGTCCGCGACGGCCTGATCCTCGACGTGGGCACGAACGTGCGCGTGCCGTTCGACGCGCAGCGCATCGCAGGCGACAGCCTGCACGTCTACGCGGGCTTCCTCGACGGCCTTGGCAACGTGGGCATGCCCAAGCCGGATGCCCAGCAGGGCGGCGGACGCGGCCAAGGTGCACCGCAGGGCGAGCGCATCAACCCCGACGACGCGCCCCGCGAACGCACCGGCCTCCAGCCCGAGCGGCAGATGGCCGACCTCGTCAAGCCCGACGACGCCAGCATCGAGGCGCACCGCAAGGCGGGCTTCGGCGTGGTGCACAGCGTCCCGTACGGCGGCTTTCTGCCGGGCCAAGGCGCGCTGCTGCTGCTCCACGGCGACCGCGTGCCCGACCTCGTCTTCCGCCCGTCGGTGTCGCTGTTCTCGCAGTTTCAGACGGCGCGGGGCGTTGCGCCCGGCACGCCGATGGGCATCATGGCCGCGTGGCGCAACGTGGGCCGCGAAGCCGCCCGCCGCGCCGACCTCCGCAGCGCCTACGAAACGTCGCCGGAAGGCCGCTCCCGCGTGACGAGCGACCCGGTGTACGAGGCCGTCCGACCGGCTCTGGGCGGCAGCCTGCCCGTCTACTTCTACACGAAAGACGTGCTCGAAGCGCACCGGGCGCTGATGCTGCGCCGCGACCTCGGCCTGAACGTCGTGCTCGCCGGCCTGCCCGACGCCGCCGACTTCACCGGCCGCCTCTCCGGCGACAACGCGCCGCGTCTGCTGCTCACGCTCGGCCTTCCCGACGAGAAAAAGGATTCGTCGGGCGTGGCCTATGTGCCCGGCTTCCGGCTCGACCGGGACGCGAACGTGGCGGGCGAACGCGCCAACCTCGAAGCGCGCGTCCGCGCCACCCGCCAATCCTACGAGGGCACGGCGGCGGCGCTGCACCGCGCGGGCATCCGGTTCGGCGTGACGACGATGGGTGCGAAACTCGCCGACGTGCAGAAAAACCTGCGACGGATGGTGCAGGCGGGCCTTCCCGAAGACGCGGCGCTCGCGGCGCTCACCACCAACACCGCCGAGATTCTGGGCGTCTCCCGGCAGTTCGGGACGGTCGAGCGCGGCAAAATCGCCAACCTCGTCGTCACCACCAAACCGCTGTTCGCCGAGAACAGCGCCGTCCGGTACGTCTTCGTTGAGGGCGAACGGTACAGCTACGAACCGGCGGCCCGGCCCGCCGGGGGACGTGGCGGCAGCCGCGCCGGAGCCGCTGCCAGCGCCGTGCAGGCGGTGGGCACCTGGGACTACGAGGTGACGGTGCAAGGCACGGCGCAGTCGGGATCGATCACGCTTTCGGGCACGAACGAGAGCCTTTCCGGGACGATTTCGAGCGATGCCGACACGACGCCGCTGCAAGACGTGGCGCTCGACGGCGCGACGCTCACGGCCACGTTCGCGTTCCAAGGGCAGTCCGTTCGCCTCACCTTGACGCTCACCGGCGACACGTTCGCCGGAACCGCCGACGTCGGGCCGCTCTCCCTTCCCATCAGCGGGACACGCCGCCCCAACTAACTCTCGCACGCCTCATGTACCGCTCGCTCCTGCTTGCCCTCGCCCTCGCGGGCGCACCCTTTGTGCTTGCACCAACCGCTGTAGCGCAAACGACCGTCCGTGTTCTCGACGGCGACTGGCGCTGGGCGGTAGAGACGCCTCGCGGCCCGATGAGCGGCTTGCTGCGTGCAGCCACCAACGCATCCGGTCAGCTGGGCATAGCGATGAGCATGGGCAGCTCCGAAAACGGCCTCACGTCCGTTCTCAACCTCGCTCGCGCCAACGACCGCGTGACGTTCGTGCTGCCCAACAACGACATTGGCAACATCGCGGTGTTGCTAAACTTTGCCGACAGCACGTTTTACGGAAACGTCGCGGGCAACGGCTTTGACCTGCCCATCAACGGCCGGCGACTCACCTGGGGTGTTCCTGCCGCGGCTACGACCTCCAACCGCACGCCGCTCGCGGGTCGTTGGACGTACAGCGTTGAGGTGCCGGGCCAAACCGTGCGCGGCTTCCTCACCTTTAATGCCGTCCGTCCCGACAGCCTCACGGGCGAGGTCGCCCAAGAGGAACAACCCGACCGGAAGATGCCGGTGAGCGGCCTCGCCTTGGCCCCCGACGGCACAGCCCGCTTCTGGATAACCGCTCCGGGTGAAATTGGGCGGGTGGATTACATTGTCCGTGTTTCCAGCCCCGATCGGTTGTCTGGATCGCTCACGGCGATGGGCTATTCGTTTGATCTGACGGGCGCGCGCGTTGCCGAAACGTCCGCCTCGCCCGTGGCCGGAGCGTGGTCGTACGCACTCGAAACGCCCAACGGTGCATCGAGCGGGCGCATCGAACTCGCCGCCGATGCCAGCGGGACGCTCTCCGGGCGCATCGTTCGCGCCAGCGGCGAAGCCTCGGAGCTGTCGTCGGCCACGCTCGACGGCGACGTTCTCACCCTCGTCTACCCGTCGGCCCGGTACGGATCGATGACGATGCGCCTGACCGTGAGCGGCGACGCGCTCGCCGGCGCGCTGCTCGTGGGGCAAACCGAGATGCCCGTCCGTGCCACCCGCATCGCCAACTGACCACCGTTTTCATCCTGTCCCCGTCGTTGACCCTGACAGGGTGAGGCTCCCCGCCTTGATGATCGCATCCGCCCGCTTCCTTCTCCTCGCCGGCCTGAGCAGCGCCGCGCTCGTCCCCGTCGCCGAAGCCCAGCGCCGTGGGGCAACCCCGGCCCGCCCGGCGACCGCACGCCCCGTCAGCGTGCAGGCCAGTCTGCCGCCCGAACGCGCCTCCGACGACGCCTTGCCCCGCGCCCGCACCGGCAGCGTGCTCGTGCAAGGCGCGACGGTGCTGACCGTCTCGCACGGCACGCTGGCGAACACCGACGTGCTCGTGCAAGACGGGCGGATCGCGCGGATTGGGACGGGCCTGAGCGCTCCGGCGGGTGTGCCCGTCGTCAACGCATCGGGGCTCTACCTGATGCCCGGCATCATCGACGCCCACAGCCACATCGCCACGTCGAGCGTCAACGAGGCGACCAGCCCGGTCACGGCGGAGGTCACGCAAGAAGACGTGATCGATCCGTTCGACGTGTCGATCTACCGCGCGCTCGCGGGCGGCGTCACGGTCAGCCACGTCATGCACGGCTCGGCCAACGTGATCGGCGGGCAGAACGAGACGATCAAGCACCGCTGGGGCGAGCGCGACCCCGAGGCGCTCAAGATGGCGGGGGCACCGCGCACCATCAAGTTTGCCCTCGGCGAAAACCCGACGCGGGTGCACGGACGCGGCAACGGCATCGTCCCGGCCACCCGCATGGGCGTCGAGCAGGTCATCCGCAACGCCTTCGAGCAGGCGCTCCGCTACAAGTCGCAAAACGCCGCAGCGGCACGCGGCGCGGGCGATCCGGCCCCGTACAACCTGCGGCTGCAAACCCTCGCCGACATCCTCGACGGCAAGGTGCTGATCCATTGCCACAGCTACCGCGCCGACGAGATCTACATGCTCACCCGCGTGCTGCGCGACTACGGCGTGCACCGCATCGTCTTCCAGCACGTCAACGAGGGCTTCAAGGTCGCCCCCGAACTCGCCGCCTTCGGCAACGACGCGCCGACGGTTGCGGGCACCGGCGACGGCGTGGCCAACGGCTTTGCGATGGCCTCGGTGTTTGCCGACTGGTGGGCCTACAAGATGGAAGTCTACTATTCGACGGCCTACAACGCCGCCGTGCTCACCCGCAACGGCGTGGTGACGAGCATCAACTCGGATTCCAACGAACTCAACCGCCACCTCTACCACGAAGCCGCCAAGACCCAGCGTTACGGCGGCCTCACCGACGACGAGGCGCTCGCGCTCATCACCCTCAACCCCGCCCGCCAACTCGGCATCGACGGGCGCGTCGGGTCGATTGACGTGGGCAAAGACGGCGACCTCGCGCTCTTCCGGGGCCATCCGCTCTCGGTGTACGCCGTGCCGGTGGGTACATGGGTGGACGGCATCCGCCGCTTCGACGCCGACCGCGACGGCGACGACGCCCGCCTTTCGGTTCGTCCCGACGAGCGGGTGGACACGGCCACGCTGCACGTCCACGACGACCATCGCTGCATGGAGGGCGTCGACCTCGCCGAACTGGCCGCCGAGGCCACGGAGGGCCGATGACCGATGCCGCCGACGTCCCGTCCGAGGCGCTGCCGCCGCCGCTGCCGGTGCACGACCGATCTACCGACCAATCCCAGACGCTCTTCCGTGTCGCGGCGGTACTTGGCCCGCTCGCCGCGCTCCTCGGCGCAAGTGCCAGCCAGCTGGCCGCCTTGCGCGGCCCGTCGGTGCTCGTCACGCCACCGTTGCAAACGTTCGTGGTGCTGGTCAACCTGTTCTTCTGCCTGCCCTACCTCGCCGCTTTTGCTTTTGCCTTCACCGCCCGCACCCCGGATGCCCGTGCCCACCGCCACGCCGTGACGTTCGCGGCGCTGGTGTTTGGGGCGTTGATGATGGCCGTACTTATGGTTTTCTTCGACGCAACCTAACCCGGAAGAGCTGCCACGCCGAGACGGGTTCCACGATGACGACTGCCTTTGATTCGCCGATGATTCGCCTGCTCCTTTTCGCCACCCTGGCCCTAACCGCCGTCGCCCCGGCGACGGCTCAGCCGAACAACCCGCCGCCGTCGAACCCGCAAGGGCGGCAAGGCGTGTTCGCCATCACCAACGCGCGTCTGGTCACGATGGGGCCGCAGGGCGTGATCGAGGGCGGAACGCTCGTCATCCGAGGGAGCCGCATCGAAGCCATAGGCGCGGGCGTGGCCGTCCCGGAGGGCGCAGAAGTGATCGACGGCACGGGGCTGGACGTCTATCCGGGAATGATCGACGGCGGGTCGGGCGCGGGCCTGACGGAGGTCGGAAGCGTCCCGGAAACCCGCGACAACGACGATCTCGGCGATCTCATCCCGCATTTTCAAGCGCTCACGGCCATCAACCCGAACTCCGTCGTACTTCCGGTGACGCGGCTGGGCGGCGTCACCAGCGCGGTGGTCGAGCCGTCGGGCGGACTGTTTCCCGGCACGGCGGCGCTCGTGCGACTGCACGGCTACACGCCCGACCAGATGCTCGTGGCCCCGGAGGCGCGGTACGTCGTGCTCGAATTCCCGCGCACCGGACGGCGCGGAAGCTTCGACCAACGCTCCGACGACGACATCAAGAAGGCTGCCGACAAGGCGCTCCAAAAACTCAACGACACATGGGACGCCGCCGTGGCCTACGCGCGGGTCGATTCGGCTGCCGCCGTTCAGCCCGAAGCCGGGCGCGAGCGCCCCTATACGCCCGCCCTTGCCGCCCTCGCCGATGTGGTGCGCGGGCAACGGGCGCTGCTCGTTCGCGTGGACGTGGCCGCAGACATCGAAAAGGCGCTCGATTGGGCGAAGACCCGCCGCGTGCCCCGCGTCATCCTGTCCGGCGCGATGGAGGGCTGGCGCGTGCGCGACCGCATCCGCGAAGCCGGTGTGCCCGTGCTGGCCGGGCCGGTGCTGGCCGTCCCGACGCGCGCCTCCGACCGCTACGACCGCGCCTACGCCAATCCCGGTTTGATGGCCGACGCGGGCATTCCCGTGTCCATCCGCTCCGGCGAGACCGAGAACACGCGCAACCTGCCCTTCCATGCCGGTTTCGCCACCGCCTACGGCTGGAACCGCGATGCGGCGCTGCGGGCTGTGACGATCGGCGCGGCGGAAATCCTCGGCGTCGCCGACCGCATCGGATCGCTCGAACCGGGCAAAATCGCCGACGTAATCGTGACCACCGGCGACCCGTTCGAGACGCGCACGACGCTGCGACGGCTGTTTATGAACGGCTACGACGTGCCGCTCGCCAGCCGTCAAACCGACCTCTACCGCGAGTTCCTCCGCCGCACCCCATCGGCGCAATAACCCACTTTGACAGGGTCGGAAGACCCTGTCAGAGTGCTGCGCTCATCGCTGCACCACGAGCCGCGTCGTCTGCGCCGATGCGCCGCCCATCATCCGCACGACGTACACGCCCGGCATCAACCCGGACACGTCGAGCGGTAGCGCCAGCGCCCCCGAGGCCGGGCCGTCGTGGAGCGTGGCCACGCGCCGCCCGAGCAGGTCGAACACCTCCACCCGCACCGTCTCGCCCGGCACCGTCCGTGCCCGGATCGTGGCGGCGTCTCGGGCCGGATTGGGCCACACCGACAGCCCGTCCGCAGCCTCTGGCATCGTCTCCGCCTCGGCGTTCGCCACCGGCCATGCCGACACGCGCAGCCCGCCTTCCTCCGCCGGAAGCACCAGCCGCCCGTCGTCGAGTAGCGCCAACGGCAACCGAGCATCCCCTGAACCGGAGAATCCAACATACCAAACGTACCATCGGAACGAAGGCACGTCAAGCCGCGAGAGACTCTGGAATCCGTCGGTGGTGCCCCAAAGTGCCCACCGGCTATCGTTTTCGTAACACGCCAGCACGCCGCGCCCCCGCGAGGCCGCGGCCACGGACGGGAGGAAGCATCCGTCGCCGATGCGCGTCCACGTCGCGCCCGAATCGTCGGAGCGGTAGCGGTCGCGGTCGGTGACCAGTACGAGAGAAGACGTCCCCGGCAGTCCGGCAAGCGCCACGTTTTGCTGAGGGAAGGGGGATTCGAGCACGATCTCCCGCGACCACGTCGCCCCGCCGTCGTCGGTGTACCGAATGCGGTGCTGCGCCACGTTGGTGATGTTCCGCGTAGCCACAACCACGATGCGCCCGGATTCCAACCGGACGAGCGTCTGCGCTTTTACCGAGTCGACGGCCTGCCACGTTTGCCCTCGGTTGGTGGAGCGGACGACTACACAGGGCGAGCACCTGTTATCCAAGAGCGTCAGAAGCGTCGAGTCGCCGTGCGAGACGATGGGACCGCCCTGCCCCGATGACGTCTCGGCCTTGCCCGTGGACGTTGGAATAGCAATCGTTTGCACGCTGTGGTACACCGTTCCCCAAGCGGCAACGTGGATCGTGCTGGGATACTGCCACCGCTCCGTATAAGGAGACTCGTAGGGACTCCGAGGAGGCACGCGCAAACTCGTAGCAGATCGCCACATGCCGTCTTCGTCTCGTTCGTACACGCCGGTGGCGTTGGCGGCGAGAAGCCGCCCCTGCTCGGTCGTCATCGCCAAAACCTCTGACGTAGCCTTGTCCGGCCCGGTGCGCGTCCATGCGCCACCTGCGGCCTGCCGGAATAGAACGTTGGCGTTGCAGTCGGCCCGGCATCCTGCGGCCAGAACCGTCCCGGCGGGCGTAACGGCGACAGGTCTGAACCCCGACGAATCCGGCCCAACATTGGTGCTGGCGTTTTCCGGGCTGTAGCGCACCAGATGCTCAGAGGTGCCGACATACAGCGAGCCGTCCGGCGCGAACACTGGAGCAGCAAAGTCATGATCTCCCACGTTAATCGGCCAAGTTGCACCGCCATCTCGGGAGGCAGAGTACACCTCGCCACTAAAGTACGAGAGGTAATTGACCACGATGGATTGTCCAGGTCCCGCAACCAAACGAACCGGACCATAAGCCCCCCAGAAGACCTGTACGGATGTCCATTTCGTTGAATCCGCCGACCAGCGCAACAGAACCGCGAAGTTGTTCAGCCGGGAGGTGGCGAACACGTCGCCGCTTCCGGTGGCTTGGGGCGGTTGGTTGGAGATCTCTCCGGTGGCCTGCCACGTCGCGCCTTGGTCGGTGGAGCGTACGAGGCCGCTGCTGTCGTCGCGCACAAACCATCCGGCGGCGACCTTCACGGCCCGTTCGGCGCGGGTGTCCTGCCCCGTCACGTCGCGCCACGAGGCGCAGCCGTCAGTAGAAAGGTAGGGACGCGACAACTGGCCGATGCCCGGCGAAGCCATCCCAACGAGCCACGCATCGCCTTCACGCCGGATCCCCGCGGTTCGAAGGCCGAGAAACGCCTCGGGCGTCGCCCACGTCTGCCCGTCGTCGAACGAGCAGAAGAGTCGGTCGTCCTGCACCATCGCCACGCTGCCGGACGGGTGCGCGATAAGCGATCCGATGCGCCCACCGGGCGGGCCGCCGATGGCGGTAAACGAGCCTTGGGCCGCCGCCACCGAAGCAACGAGCAGCCAACCGAGGAGCAGGGAGAGCGGGCGCATTGGCATACAGCGTAAACGTTGTTAACGCTGCAACCTACAACCCTGCCCCCCCAGATGCAAGCCTATTCCACGCCCCGCAGCAGCGCCCCCTCGATCGTCAGGCCGGGGCCGAACGCCAGCGCAACGTCGTAACCCACGCCCGGATCGCCCGAGGCGAGCGCGGCGCGGTGGCGGTCGAGCACGCGCTTCAAGACAAACAGGATGGTGGCCGACGACATGTTGCCGTAGTCGCGGAGCACACCGAAGCTGTCGGCGGCGGCCTCCGGCGGCAGTCCGATCACGTCGAGCGCCTTCTCCACGATGGCCCGTCCGCCGGGGTGGATGCTCCACGTTGTGACGTCCTCGGCGGTCAGGCCGTGGGGATCGAGCAGGCCGTCGAGGTAGGCGGGCAGGTTCTTGGCGATGACCTTCGGGACGCGGCTCGACAGGCCCATCAGAAACCCGGTGTCGCCGATCTCCCACGTCATGTCGCCCATCGAATCGTCGTCCAGCGACGTGCGGTTGTCGAGGTACGCGAGTGTGCCCCGCGCTTCCCGCCCGGTCACGACCGCCGCCGCCGCGCCGTCGGCAAAAAGCGCGTTCACGACCGCCGTCTCCAGCCGCTCGTCCACCTGAAAATGCAGCGTGCAGAGTTCGGCGCAGACGACCAGCACCACGGCGTCGGGGTCGGCGCGGACGAACCCGTCGGCCACGCGCAGGGCGTTGAACGCGGCATAGCAGCCCATAAAGCCCACGAGCGTGCGCTTGGTGGTGGCGGGCAGGCCAAGGCGCTTGACCAGCTCGATGTCGGGGCCGGGCGCAAAAAAGCCGGTGCAGGACGCGAAGACGAGGTGCGTCACGTCCGACGGATCGAGGCCGGCGTCGGCGAGGGCGCGGCGGGCGACGTCTTCCGTCAGCGGCACGACGGCTTCGCGGTAGGCGCGGTTGCGGGCTTGGGTGGACGGTGCGGGGCGAAGCGACCAGTCGGGCGGATAGAGGGTGAAGTCTGCCGGATCGTCTTTGGCGTAATCCTCCACCGCCGAATAGCGCCGGTCGATGGCGGTGGCGTCGTAGATGGCCGGGAGGCGACTTTTAAGGCCGTCGGGCAGCGTGGTGATGCGCTGCATAAACGCCGCCGCCTCGGCCTGCGAGCGGGTGTGCGGCGGATTGCCCGTGGCGAGGGCGTGGATGTAGGACGGCATAAACGGACGCGGCCTCCGCTGGATTTTGATTCCAAACGGAGGCCGCTGTATTTCGTTCGCCCGACCGAGGCCGAGGCTCAGCGGGCCACGATCAGCGAGGCCGTCTGGCGTGCGCCCTCGGCTCCGGAGAGCACCAGCATATAGCGCCCTGAGGCGAGCGTCCCGGAAGGGAGGCTCCACGTCTCGGCTTCGCCCGCCGCCATCGCTCCGGTGTGAAGCGTGGCCACGCGACGCCCGAGCAGGTCGATCACGTCCACCCGCACCGCTTGCGCCTCGCGCACCGCCGCCGTCACGCGCACCGGCCCGGAGGCCGGGTTGGGCGACACTGCGAGCAGCGCCGGGCCGTCCATGCCCACCACCGCCTCAACCGTAGCGCCGTGGTGCACCGCGCCGTCGAGGTCGAGTTGGGCCAGCCGGAACGTGTAGCGCCCCGGAAGCAGCGTCGGCGGCACGTCGAAATCGTACGCTGTGCGCTCGGTCGTCGTGCCGTGCCCAGCCACAAAGCCCAGGTCTTGCCACGCGCCGTCGCGCCCTTGCGCCTCGATGCGGAAGCCCGCGTTGTTGGTCTCGGACGCCGTGGCCCAGCGCAGCGCCACACGCGCACCGTTGGCGACGGCCTCAAACGCGACCAGTTCGACGGGCAAGACGTTGCCGCTCGTCGCACCGGCCACGGTCTGCCCCGCACCCGGAGCGCCCACGAGCACATCGATGCCGGGATAGTCGGCGGCTGGGGCCGGGATGGCCACGCCTGCGCCGTACCGACCGCCAGCGGCCATCGCCGAGGCTTGCGTGCTTGAGGTGGATTCGTCGCCGCGCCGCGCCGCAGGCGGGGAGCCGGATTCGGACGTGGCCGTCCACGCACCGCCCGCAAATGTGGCCGCCCAGATGGAACCGGCGTCGGCGCTTGTCCCCGGCGAGCCGATCACCACCGACGGCCGGTAGGCCGCGCCCGCAGGCGGCGTGGTCAATCCGTAGCCAAACTCCGCGTTGTCGGAAAGGGTAACCGTATTGGCGTCAAGCGAGACGGCAGAGGTCACCGCGCCGAGGCCGTCGTACGGCATCGCGTAGACCGCGCCCCGGTTCGTGCCGCCCACATCGGCGTACGGCGCACCCGCGTAGAGCACGCTGCCCGTGCCCGCCGCCACGCTCCACCCGAACTGCCCGCCTGCGGGAAGCCCCGCCACCGCATCCGTCACGCCGCTCCAGCCCGCCCCGCCGATGCGCCGAACGGGGGTCACGGTGCCCGTTGCCACCACATAGTCCACCACGTGGACCGCGCCGCAGTCGGACCCGGCGGTGCAGTTCGTCTTGGCCGCGCCGATGGCCAGGCGGGAGATGGCTCCGGACGAGACGACCGCAATACTCGACCCGAACCAGTCGCCCTCGGCGAGCGACACGTCGGTGTCGTCGATGGAATCGGTGGCGGTGATCGCGCCCGCGGCGTTGATCGTGAAGACGAACACGCGCCCGGACTCCGCCCACGCCTCGCCGTTGCCGTAGAAGCCGGGGTTGCCCACCATCAGGCGCAGCGGCGAGGGGGTGAGCACCGCGAGCGAGAAGCCCGCGAGGTCTTCGGCCAGCAGCGTGACGGGGAAGACGAGGTCCACGGTGCTGCCCACCGTGGTGGCGTTCGTCATGAACTGGATGCGCACCCCGCCCGCGTTCGTCTTGCCGGAAACGGTGAGCGTCGGGTTGCCGACGGCGTAGTCGCCCGCGCCGTTGCCGTCGAGGTCGCCGATGGGCACCACGGAGTGGCCGTACCCGACAGGCATGGACGCCGTGGCGACCGGCGTGGTGGTGAACTGGGCCGAAGCCGTGGCGGCGGCTCCCAGCGACAGGGCGACGAGTAGCGATCGAATCATGGACGCGACGGGAAGATGCCGACGAGGGCGATGCACGGGGAGAGGACGAGGTACGGCGGCAGGTTGTTCACCGGCACGCCGCTGCCGCCTAAGCCGGTCAAGCCCTGCGCGCCGTCGGGGGCGGTGCCGTACGCAGGCACATCCAGCACCGCCGACGCGCCCGACGTGGCCGAGGGCGTGCGGGTGCGGCGGCCCGTTGCCACGGGAACCGCCGTGTGGGTGTGCGTAGGCATTTCCGTCGCCAACAGCGTAACCGACTCCTGCCCCGCCGTTTCCCCCAAGTCCACGCTGTTCATTCCAGGCCCTTGGCCCACGCCGCGGATCATCCGCCCGCGCAGGTCGGGAAGGGCGAACGTGGTCTGTCCGTTCCCGCCGAAGGACGTGCCCAAGAGCGAGAACAGCGCGGTGTTCTCGGCGATGGACTGGAGCTGCCCTTCGCAATAGGCAAAGCCCCTCGGCGCGAAATTGTACGGGAAAAGCGCCAGTTCACCGAGGAACGGCTCTCCGCCGGGCATGGGTGCGAGCGGCCGCCCCTGCGCGTCCACCCGCGTGCCGGGCACGATGCCGAAGGCGTTGGCGCGGGCCAGCACCTCCTCCCACGGGATCAGGCCAAAGAGCAGGCCCGCTCCGACCCCTTGCCCGGCCCGCTTGAGAAACGAACGACGCGCGATGCGCGATGCGGTGAGATTCATGGCGGCAGGCGGCTTAGTTGCGAGACGGGAAGAGGCCGGTGAGGGCGATGCACCAGTTCAGAACGAGATAGGGCGGCATGTTGGAGTGCGCTTGTCCTCCGCCGGTGGAGCCGGTGGCCATCACCGGCGTGCTCGCAACCGACGCGTAGGCGTTGGCACCCGCCGGGGCGTAGTAGCCGTTGGCGGGCGTGGTGGCTGTGGCCGTGGCGCTGGTGGGCACGCCGTGGACGTGCTGCGGCAGGTTGGAGGCGGCAAGCGTGACCGTCTCGGTACCGGCCCTCTCGCCCAGCGTCCGAAGGCTCAGCCCCGGCCCCTGCTCTTTCCCCACGAGCGTGCGCCCGCGCAGGTCGGGCAGGGCGAAATTGGTCTGTCCGTCGCCGCCGAAGGTCGTGCCCAAGAGCGCGAACAGCGCTTGGTTCTGGTTGATGGGAAGGAATTGGCCGTTGCAGAGGGCGTAATACTTGGGCGCAAAGCTGAAGGCCACAAGAATCAACTCGCCGATGTAAGGGTCGGTGACAAACTCGCCGCTGGGCGGGTGGACGATGCCGTGGGGATCGATGTACGAGCCGGGCACGATGCCGAAGCGGGCGGCGCGGGCTTCGACCTCGTCCCACGCGTCGCGCTGCGCGGCGTTTTGCGGGGTCATGCCGCGCAGGAACGCCCGGCGGGAGGCGTCTACGGGAGTGCTCATGCTTGCGGGGGAAAGATGCCGAAAAGGGAGATGCAGAAGCGCAGGCCGAGGTACGGCGGCAGGTTGGAGTGGGACTGGCCCCCGCCCGCGCCCGCCGTGGCGGCCATCCGGTCCACGCCCACGGTGGGCGCGTACCGTGCGGGCAGGGCAAGGTCGACCGAGGCGGGTATCGCGCTCCCAGGCGACGCCGCCGTCCCCGCCGCTGCCGTGACGAGGCCGTGGGTGTGCGCGGGCATCTGCTGCGCGGTGAGCGTGACGTACTCCGTGCCCCCCGTCTCACCGAGGACGCGATTCGACAGGCCCGGCCCCTGCCAGGCGTGGATCGGAATACGCCCGCGCAGGTCGGGCACCGCGAAGGTGGCCTGCCCATCACCGCCGTAGGTCGTGCCGATGAGCGTGAACAGCGTGTCGAAATCGGCTATGGCCAGCAGCGCGCCGTTGCATTCCTGCCAGCCTCTGGGCGCGAAGTTGAACGGCACCACCGTCAGCGACCCGATGAATGGGTCGAAGGTGTACGCCTCAGTAGGGGCAGAGTCGGCGCGGCGTCCGTAGACCTGCCCCGGCACGATGCCGAAGGCGTCGGCGCGCACCTGAACGGCCTCCCAGTCGGAGCGGCTCAGGAATTCGGAGGGAATGCGGGCAAGCGCGTCGGCCACACGGGCCTGCCTGCGGGCGCGGCGGCGTTCCACCATGGACGCCGCAGAGGAGCGGTAGAGTTCGGGCATACGCGGAGAGCGAGAAAGGTGCCGCGCCCCGAACGAGCTACGCTGCGAGAGCCTAAGGTAGGCGCGATCCGCACAAACTGTAACAGATCGATTCACCCAAATTTATCGCCCGGCCTTCTCCTCGGCTTTGGCCTCGTCCCACAGCGCGTCCATTTCGTCCAGCGTCGCGTCTTTGGGCGAGCGCCCCTGCCCTTCTAATCTCGCCTCGACGTGCCCGAAGCGGCGGGCGAAACGGTCGTTGGTGGCCTGAAGCGCCGCCTCGGCGTCGAGGCCGGAGAGCCGCGCGTGGTTGACAAGCGCGAACAGCACGTCGCCCAGTTCGGCCTGTCGCTGCTGTTCGGTGGCCGCCGCGCGGTACTCACCGAGTTCTTCGTCCACCTTCGCCCACGCGCCGTCGGCGTCGGGAAAGTCGAAGCCCACGCCCGCCACCTTCTCCTGCGTCCGCTGCGCCCGTACGAGCGCGGGCAGCGCCTTGGGCAGCCCCGAGAGCACGCCCTTCGGCTTGGCCGCGCCTTGGGCCGCGCGCTCCGCGACCTTGATCGCCTCCCAGTTGGCCAGCACCTCGGTCGTGCCCGACACCGCTGCGTCGCCGAAGACGTGCGGATGCCGCCGGACGAGCTTCTCGGTTTCCTGCGTGACCACGTCGAGGAGCGTAAACCGCCCGTCGCCCTCGGCGATCACGCTGTGAAACACGACGTGCAGCAGCACATCGCCGAGTTCCTTGGAGAAGTCCGGCCAATCCTCCCGGTCGATGGCGTCGGCGGCCTCGTACGCCTCTTCGAGCAGGTTGCTGCGGGTGGACGCATGCGTCTGCTCACGGTCCCACGGGCAGTCGCGGCGGAGGTGTCGCACGAGCGCCACAAAGTCGGCGAGGGCGTCGCGCAGCCGGTCGTCGGGTTGGAACGCCGGGTCGAAGCGAGAGTCCATCGAACAGAGGGAAGGCTGGAGGAGAACGGCACAGGAGAAACGTGCAGCACGTCGCCCAGCCGCCGACCGTTACGCGGCGGCATCGGCCCCAACGAGCTTGTAGCCGATGCCATAAACCGAGCGAATGGGCCACGAGTCCTCGTCCTCGCCGTCCATCACCTTGCGCAGCGCGTTCACATGCCGGTCGATGGTACGGGTTTCGACTTCCGAGGGCAGGTTCCAAACGTCGCGGAGCAGCTGCTTACGCGAGACCGTACGCCCCCGGTGTACGAGGAAGTAGCGGAGCAATCGAAATTCGAGGTCGGTGAGATCCACCGGCTTGCCGTCACGCGAGGCACTTTGGTTGTCCAGGTCCACGACAAGGCCGCCGACGAGAAACATCCCCGATGCCGCGACCGGGTCGGGCCGGGCACGCTTTAGGATGACTTGGATGCGAGCGAGCAGCTCTTCCGTCACAAACGGCTTTGTCAGGTAATCGTCGGCCCCCAGTTCAAACCCTCGGATGCGGTCTTCCGCCGATCCCATTCCGGTGAGCATCAGCACGGGCGTGGCCGCACCGCGTGCGCGCATTTCGCGCAGGATGTCGAAGCCGGATTTACCTGGCAGCTTGGCATCGAGCACAACGAGGTCGTAGCCCGGCAGCGCCGACGCTTCTTCGAGGCCCTCGGCCCCGTCGTTGACGACGGTGACGTCGTAGCCGAAGGATTCGAGGTAGAGTTGCAGGCCGGTAGAGAGCTGCGGATCGTCTTCTACAATGAGCAGACGTGCGCCGCTGAGGTCATCGTTCATGCCACGGAAAGAGGTGGGAGCGCTGCAATATCGGGCAAAACCGGAGTGGGTGTGTTGAGGGTGGGCAGATTGCCAGTAGTCGGCAGCCAGAAGCCAATAGCCGGTGGAACCTACACCGAACCTCCGGTTCTATCTCGCCCTTCAGGATCGCCTCCACGTTTTCCATCCTCCATCTTTTTCGCATACCCCACCCCCTCGCTTGTCCGCTCCTCCCCACCGCTACGTCGCCAGCACGTTTGAGGCGTACCGCCCGCAGACACCGTCGCAACGCTCGGCTCTAAACGCGGCCTGTGCCTATGCGGAGGCCGTCGTCGCGTGGTCGCGGCAGCGGTGGTTTCGCCGCGTCGCCCGGCCGTCGCGGGGGCTGTATCTCGTCGGGCCGGTTGGAACGGGCAAGACGCACCTGATGGCGGCGCTTTATCACGCACTCGTCTCACAGGGCGTCGCGTGCACATGGTGGAGCGCCCAAGACTTCTTCCGCACCACCGACACGCCCGACGCCTTTGCCGAACGCATCGCACACGAAGCCAAGGTGCTGTGCCTCGACGAGGTGGAGGTGGACGATCCGGCCAACGAGGTGCGGCTCGTCCGGATGCTCAACGCTCTCGGCGACCGGGGCGTGCTTCTGGTGGCAACGAGTAACGTCCAGCCCGACAAGTTCGTGGGCCGTGCGTTCGGTGGCGACCGTTTCCGCGCCTTCCTCGACGCCTTCGCTCAAACCTACACGGTGATCGTGGTGGGTGGCGACGACTACCGCGCCCAACAAACCCGCGCGCGTTCCGGCAGGGCGTGGATCGGCCCACTCGCGGACGCCACCTCGGCCATGCGAGCCGCCTTCGACCGCGACGACCGGGAGGCGGAGTGGCTCACCTTCGACGCCTTTCTGCGCCTCGCCACCGACCATCCGCACGACGCGCTCGTCCAGCGCTTCTCCGCCCTCGACGCCCTCTACCTCGAAGACGTTGAACCGTCGTCCACCGACGACGCCCTGCGGCTGCTCCGCCTGCTCGACGCGCTCTACGTCCTGCCCCATCCGCCCGCACTCTATGTGTCGTCCGAGACGCCGCCCGGCGCGTGGTTTCGGATGGAAGACCAGACCGGCACGCTCGCCGAGGGCATCGCAGAGAAGTTCAAGCGAACCGTCTCACGCCTCGGCGCGATGATGGAGTTGACGTTCGTGCGGTGATGGGTAGCGAGCTCCGCCTGTTCCCTTGAGAAGAGAGCTGATCGGAGCAACTCAGAAGGGCAAATCGCGTGGCCCCCTGCGCTTGTGAGTTCGTGACGTGAGAAACGGTCGACCAGCCCGGTTCAAGCCTTGGTGAACGGGAAACGACCGGGCCTCCCACCGTTCGGCCTTCGATCCTCGACCTTCGCCCCACCCCCAACATGTCCAAGCACGGTCGCGCGCTCGTGGCGATGTCCGGCGGCGTCGATTCGTCGGTGGCGGCGGTGCTGCTGCACGAGGATCAGTCGTATGTGCTCCGAGAATGCCGCATGACGTGCTGGCGACGCCTGCGCGACAGGCAACACGCTGGTGTATGGGCGAAGCTGCACCATGCGCTGCTTGACCGTCTCGGCACAGCGGGCTATACCGGCTGGTGACCAAGCGGTGCCTGCTCCGGGCATTGCAAAAAGGGGGCGCGTGACGAAGCACCAGCCGTGGGGCCCAACCCCACAGGCCGTAGCAGACCGGGAACGAGACGCCCGCTTGTAGCCGATCGATCGGGCATCCCGCTCGCCTTCTGTCTGAGCGAAGCCCACATGCACGATTCGGCCGTGTTCGAGAGGCTCGTGGATGCGATCCCACCCATTCGCCAGCGGCGGGGGCGCCCGCGCCGTCGTCCGCAGAAGAGGCATGCCGACAAAGGGCACGATGTTGCCAAGCGCCGCCAAGCGCTGCACCGGCGAGGCATCAAAACGCGCATTGCCCGCCGAGGTGTAGAGTCCTCCGAGCGTCTAGGGCGTCACCGTTGGGTGGTAGAGCGCACGTTTGCATGGCTGAGCCGGTACCGTCTTTGGGTACGCGATGAGCGTCGGGGGGAGTTGCACGAAGCGTTGGTGGGACTTGGCTGTGCGCTCGTCATGTGGGCGGCAGTACTCAGGTCTTGTTAGGGCCTCTAAAGCGGTTATGTGCCTCTACATTCCCCGCCCACGCGGGGATGAACCGTCCGGGCTGCCCGGATCGTCAGACGCGGGGCGGCATTCCCCGCCCACGCGAGGATGAACCGCGGCGCAGCCGCGTCGTTTTTCACCCCGTCAGGCATTCCCCCCACGCGGGGATGAGACGTTGTATGCCCTTCGCAGGCGTGTTGCCGGCGTCGCAGGAGGGGACGAAGCCGTCTCGTATAAATCCTTCCGCTACACTCTGGCCCCTACACCAAGCCAACTTATGAAAACCAGCAACCCGTGCTCCCCAACATCCTCCTTCATTTTGAGACGGCCTCGGGGAGGCGTGGATTTGGTCCGGTTTTTGGGGAACCGCCCTGACGACCTGTTCCAATCGTTTCTTGCCACTGTGATCGCCACCCGCGTCTTTCGCTCTCCGCGCCTTCGTTGCCTCGTCCTTGCCGGGGCGCTGGCCGGTTGGAGCGTACCCGCTGCCTTTGCGCAATCGTACACGCTCAGCGACCTCGCCGGGCGAGCGGCGAGTGCCGCTACCGTGCCAACCGGCACGAGCACATCGAGCGCACGGGCCAACGACCTTGGCTTGCGATTGAATGCCAACACCGCCTACTACCCCAATTTTGCTACGGCCGGCGACGGCGCGGCGCGCGGAGGCCTGCGCGCCTCAGCGGACGTCGTCTGGGAGTTGTTTGAAAGTGGCCTCGGCGAGGCACGCTACGAAGCCGCCCGCGCCAACGCTCGGGCGACGGCGCTGAGCGGAGCGCCCTCGACCACCCCGGCCATGACCGCCGCGCAAGCGCAGTTTCGCGCCCGGGGCCTTGCGCTCACCCTCTTGCAGGCCGAAGCCCGCGCCCTCAGTGCAACCGAAGCCGCCCGGCTGGCCGACAGCGCGGCCGCGCGCTACCGCCGCCTCTACGCCACCCGCGACGTGCTCCGCTCCACCGCGATGCGTGCCGACGTGGAAGCCCGCCGGATGCAGTCGGATGCCGAGCGCTTCTCCACCGCGGCCCGGCTGCTGCGCGGCGAACTCAGCCGCCAGCTTCAACTTCCTGCCACGTTTGTCATCACGCCCCCCGATGGCCTGCCAGCCCCCGACGAAGCGGCGCTGGAGCGCGGCGTGCGCGTAAACGTAACCCGTGCCTTCACGGTCTCGCCCGACGCGTTTCCCGATCGTTATCCATGGGAAGACTTCCGGTTTGCCCTCTACGCCGGGTACGCCTATCGCGAGCTCTACGGCTTCGACGGCACCAACGGAGGCGGTGCGGGCAGTGGCCCTCGCGTAGGCATGCGCCTGAGCGTACCGCTGCGCTTCGGCCCAGCCGTATCGACGGCATCGGTGGTGCCGAGCAATCCCATCGAACGCGAAGCCCGCGTGGACGCTTCCACGCAACAGGCGATGACGCGCCTGGCCGACCTGCTCGACGAGTTCTACCGTGCGGCAAGCCGCTACTCCGAACGGCAGGCGCAAGCCGAGATCGAGCGCGTACGTCTTGAAGAATCGCAACTGCTGGCATCCGGAGGTCTACGAGGCGAGCGGATGACGCCCAACGAGGTGATGCTTGCCGAAGCCCACGCCCGCGAAGCGCTTGGCGAGGCCGAAGCCGCCCGTCTCGAAGCCTGGCGCGTCTACTACGAACTGCTTGCCCTTTCGGGCAACTGATCTACGGCCCGGCGCGGCCCCTTCCCTGCTCCCTGCTCCCTCCCCTTTCAGTTCTTCCCGTCGGCCATGAACGGCACGTATTCTACCCGCCTTTCCGCCATACTCCCCAACGGAACGACGTTTCCGGTGGCCCACCTTACACCAGACCGGGTGGTGCTTTCGGACCTGACGCCGGGCGTCAACCCGTTTGCGCCCTACCGCATCGGGGACACGATGCCGTTGACGCTCTTGGCCGAGCGCGATGGCCGGCGTGAACAGATGCCCGTAGAGGCCCGCCTCGTCGATCTGTTTGCGGGAGAAGCCCACTTCGGTCTGCCCTCCGGGTTCGCGGCACCGGCACCCGTAGCCTCTGCCCCGGCCCTGTCAACGCCCGCACGGCCGGTTGTGCCTGCGGTTCCGATGATGGCGGTGCCCAACACCACGGCCGTGCCCGCCACGGTCTATGCGCCGCAAGAAGACATCGACACGACCGACCGCGAGGAGATCATGCGCCAGCAGGTCGCTCCGGTGCAGACGGCCACCTACTACACGCCCACCACCGGCCTTGCCACAACCTCGTCGCTGCCCCCATCGGTAGCTCCGCAGGCACTCCCCGAAGACGACCGCCCCACTAGCAATGTGGCCGGTCGGCTGGCGGGCTTTGTCTTGGGTGGCCTGTTCCTGCTGCTGCTGCTTGGCCTGCTGCTATGGCAGCGCTCTGGCATCCAAAGCGTGCAGGCGAGCCTGCGCGGCGTGTCTTCGGAGGTCGCCGCCACCAGCGAGGGCGTCCTCCGAGCGATGCCCATCGCCGGCGAACGCCTCACCCCAGCGAACCGCGTGCAGATCACCAGCGCCGAAGGCGGTACGCCCGCTGAAATTCGGCAGGCCGTGACCGATCAACAAGCGCTTGTGGATCAGACAACCGAAATGCTTGAGCAGGCCCGCGCCCTCGCCAACGACCGCAACAACTTTGTGCGCACCTACGGCGGCGACGGCGGCAGCACGTCCCGCACGATCGTCGTGTCAGGCGGTGGTTCGGGCGGGCGCGGCAGCTCGTCGGTGGTCACGTCCAGCCCGGCGGAGATCGAAGCGGCGCAGGCCCGCGTGGACGCGGCCCGTGTGCGCCTCAACGAAGCCCAAGGCGAACTCAACGGGGCACAGCGACTCGTAGACGGCGGCGCGATGACCCGTGGCGAACTGGAAAGCCGCCGCGCCAACGTGGCTGCCCGTGAAGCCGACCTTCGTGCCCGCGAAGCCGAACTGCGTGCCGAACAGAGCCCCCGCGTGCGCTCCCACAGCAGCGGCAGTTCAGGGCGCAGCGGGGAAACCCGCACCATCACCACCTCGCGCGGCGGCGGCGGCAGCCGTTCGTCCTACGATGCCGCTGGGCATATCAGTGCCCGGATGCGCGTGATCGGCCTCGAACGCGACCTGGCCCGGATGCAAGCCGATCTACGCACCGCCCAAGCGCGTCTTGCGGCCACTACCGGCGCAGACTCCACCGGAGCCTCGGCCTCCACGCCCATTCCGCCGGGCAGCGTTGTCACCAGCATCTTGCGTCCGGCAGGCTCGTACGTTCGCCCCGGCGATCCGATCATGATCATCGAAGGCGGCAGCACGCCCACCGTGGTGGCCTACTTCCCCTTCCGGGAAGCCCGCTTGATCAAGGTCGGCGCGCCCGCCACCGTCTCCATGCCGTCCATCGGAGCCAACGTGGGAGCGCGTGTGGCCAGCATGGGCACCGAAGCCGTCTCGCCCAACGAACGCTACCGCGTAGCCAACGAAAACCAGCTCGTGCCGGTAAGCCTCGTGATGGACAACGTGCCGCCGGGCGCGGTGCCCGGTATACAGGCCGACGTGACCATCAACGTAGGCCTTGGCACCATCTTCCGCGGCCGTCTGTACCACTAAGCCCAGGCTCCGTATTCGGCGCTCAACGCTACGCCTTTCGTATCTCTCGGCTTGTCTTTGTGGACGAACCTGGCGGCCTTGACGCCACCGCCGAGCGCCGCAGTTTGTCCCTCGCCCTTCGCCTTTCGCCCTCGTCGTGGAACTTCGCCCTGAAATCCAGCGCCGCCGCTACCGCCTGCCTATGGCCCAGGCGCTTCGCGCCGCAGTGCTTCCCACGCTCGGCTGGCTGCTGGTCATCGCCCTGATCGTGTTGGCCATTCCGGACTGGGCATGGCGCGCCAAGCTGCTCCGCCAGGGCGGCCTGCTCATCATCGGCGTGCTTGGCGTGTGGCGCTACCTGTGGTACATGACGCACATGGTGCGCGGCTTCTTCTACAGCCGGTTCGTGTACCCGCAGATGCGCTATTCCGCGTTTATCCAGCGCGATCCGTACCCGCAGCGCGTCTACTTCCTCATTCCATCCTACAAGGAAAACCCGGGCGTGACGGCCCGCGTCTTTACGGCCCTCGCCCGCGAAGCCGGTTCCATCCCCGGCGTGCAGGTGACGGCTGTGGCTGCACTTGCCGGCGATCAGGACGAAGATCTCGTCCGCCAGATCCTCGCCTCCAGCCCCGGCGGCGACCGCGTCCGCATCGCGTTCGTGCGCCAAAGCCAAGGCAAGCGCAAGGCCATGGCCGACTCGCTCCGCGTCATCGCCACGCTACGCGCCCAAGACCTCAACCTCGCGGGCATCTCGTTCGACGAAGGCTACAACGACGCCGTCGTGTTTATGGACGGCGACTCCGAGATGGCCGACGGCACGCTCGCCCAGTGCCTCCCCTTCTTCAAAGCGTACCCGCGCACCGGAGCCGTCACAACCGACGAACTTGGGCGTATCTACGGGGCCAGCCCGCTCGTGCGCGAGTGGTTCGCGCTCAAGTTCATCAAGCGTCACTCGGTGATGAAGAGCCTCAGCCTGAGCCGCAAGGTGCTCACGCTCACCGGCCGCTTCACCGTCTTCCGCGCCTCGGCAGTGCTCTCCGAAGAACTGGTCCAGTACCTTGAGAACGACACGATCTCGAACTGGCTCTACGGAAAGATTCGCTTCCTCATGGGCGACGACAAGTCCACCTGGTTCTGCCTGCTCAAGAACGGCTGGGAGATGCTCTACCTGCCGGACGTGGTCATCTATGCCCTTGAAACGCGCTCCGATGGTTTCTTCAGCCTAAGCCGAAGCCTCTACCTGCGCTGGAACGGCAACACACTGCGCACCAACTCGCGGGCGCTCCGCCTTGGGCCGGGCCGCGTCGGCGCGTTCATCTGGTGGGCCATCCTCGACCAGCGCATCTCGATGTGGACGACGCTCGTCGCGCCTATCGCTATGTTCTTCCTCGCGATCTTCGTGTCGCCGTGGTTCATGGCGTTCTACCTCATCTGGATGCTGTCGGTGCGCCTGATGCAGATCATAATGCTGGCCGCGCAAGGCCACCGCATGCGGTTTGTGGATGTGCCGCTGCAGCTCTACGACCAGTGGGTGTCGTCGTTCTTCAAGATCGTTGCCTCGTTCCGCCTCGGCAAGCAGTCGTGGCGAAAGAGTGGAACCCAGACCGAAGGGCACTTGCCTGCCAGCCGGGCATGGGTGCCTGCCTTCCAGACGGTGTTCTCGCTTCTCGCGCTTGTGCTGTTCGTAGGCCTGCTCACCGGTGTGTTCCAAGCGCCTCGCCTCGACAAGATCCCCGAAGCCTTGGAGTGGATCCGAGGCGGCACCACCGAGGCGATAGACCGTGCGGCCGATGCCACCGTGGACGTTGCACAAGATCCTGCCGGTGCCGTTCAGCGTGGCGCAGATCGGGTAGAAGATGCTGCTCGCGCCACCGGCCAAGCCGCCGATGCGGCCCTTGGAACCGTAGACGAGACCGTGGGCGACGCCGCACGCGCCACCGGAGCGGCGGTGCAAGAGGGCGTCGATGCGGTCGAAGCCGTGGGCGAACCCGTCGTAGACGCGGCCGCCGACGCGGTGCAGCCCGCCGTAGAGGGTACCCGCGCCGTCGGTGCCGCCGCCGCCGACGCTGCCCACGACGCCGCTCAAGGCACCGGGCAACTCCTGCGCGACAACGGCGCGACCCCCAGATACTGAACCCTCGTCTCGCAACGAGTCGTCGTAGGGATCGGTCCTTGATCGGTCCCTACGATGCGTTTGGGGCGTTTCCGCACCTGCCCGGACGATTCGAATCGGTCGTACGTTGTAGCCCTATTCCCGCTGCCCTATGATCCTGCCGCTGCTTGCGTTTGCGCCACCTGCCGTCCACGCCCCCGTTCCGCGGCCCCCGCAGATGCTGGACGTGACAGCGTACGGGGCTGTCGCGGACGACAACCGCGACGATGCGGCGGCCATCAACGCGGCTCTGCGGGCTGCTCGCCCCGGGGACGTTGTGATCATCCCAGCAGGCACGTTTCACCTCGACCGGCCGGTCGTGCTCGAAACCGACGGCGTGACGCTGCGCGGCGCAGGCCAAAGCCAAACCCGGCTCGTCTCCCGGATGACCACGCGCCAAGCCGGCGACGACGGCGCGGTGACGGTGCGCGGCGAAAAAGGCCAACGCTTCGGCACGACCGCACGCCCGGCGCGGCAAGGCACGCTCGCGACAATCGTGACGCCCCGGCGCGGCCAAGCCGTGCGCCCAGGCGATGTCCTCTGGTTCGGTGCGGCCAACGACGACGGCTTCCTGCGCCGCCTCGGCTCGGAACGTTGGAGCCGCGAATACCCGTGGGTTCGCCAGACGATGAACGTTACCGCACTGGTGCGCGACAGCGGCGCACTGGTGGTCGTCGGCTTCCGCCATCGCCTCGACCTCGACCTGCCAAGTGGCTCCGATGTGTTCGCCGCCCGCCCGGTTCGAGGAGCTTCGCTCGAACGGTTTACGGTGTCGCAAGCCGTGCCCGGCGGGCAACCGACGTCGGTGGCCGGGGTGTACGAGAACGTCTTCCCCGACTACAACCTCCCGGCGGTGCAGTGGATGTGGACAGAGGGCGGCACGATGCGCGACGTGAGCGTGGAAATGGCGGGCGGACACGCCGTCGTCATCGAAAACACGCTCGGCCTCAACATGGACGGCCTCGACGTGAACGGCGCATGGAACAAGGGGGCGGGCGGAACGGGCTACGTCCGCTTTGCCCGCGCCTACCGCTGCACCCTAACCCACGCCACCGTTCGAAACATCCGACACGTTGCGTTCCAATGGTCGGCGGCCTACAACACGATCTCGAACAGCCGATTGTTCGTGGACGTGAACTTCCACGGCGGCTTCTCGCGCTACAACGTGGTGACCGGGACATCGATCACGCCGCCGTCCTCGCACCGGTGGGCACCGGTCATCAAAACCCCCGACGACGCACGCTGGGCACCCGCCGACGGCCCCGGCAACCGCGTGGACGGCTACACCGCCGTGTTTCCCGGCCAAGACGATTGACGGGCGTACCCAATACGGGCGATGGATGCCCTCACCCTTCGAGGTGTTCGCGCACGAAGGTGGCGGCGACGGCGGGGTAGAGCCGCCGCTCTTCGGCTTGGACGCGGGCGGCAAGGGTGTCGGGCGTGTCGCCGTCGAGCACGGGCACGCGCACCTGCGCGAGGATCGGGCCGTCGTCGTAGCGCTCGGACACAAGATGGACGGTGCAGCCGCTCTCGGCCTCGCCCGCAGCCAGCACGGCTTCGTGGACGCGCCGTCCGTACATCCCCGGCCCGCCGTAGGCCGGCAGCAGGCTCGGGTGGAGGTTGAGCATCCGCCCGTCGTAGGCGCGCACCGCCGCCGGAGGCATCTTCTTGAGGTAGCCCGCCAGCAGCACGAGCCGCACGTCGTGGGCGGCGAGCACGTCGAGCAGCGCCGCGCCGAACGCCTCTTCCGACGCGAACGTCTTGGGGACGAGCACGGCGGTGGGGATGCCCCGCGCACGGGCGCGGTCGAGCGCACCGCAGGCGTCGCGGTCGGTCACGACGAGCGCCACGCGGGCGTCGAGGCGCCCGTCGTCCACAGCGTCGAGGAGTGCGCCGAGGGTGGAGCCGCCCCCGGAGGCGAACACGGCGAGGTTGGACATCGGCAGGTAGGGAAGTGAGAGGTCTACGCGCCGAAGCCTACGACGGGTTCGAGCAGCACGAGCCGCGCGTCGTTTTCGTCGACCGTCAGCCGCGCCGCCACGCCGATGGGCATCGGGGTTTTGGGCGAGAAGTGGCCGTAGGCGAGGCCCTTGGCTACCGGGCCGTTCACGAAGGCGGCGTAATGGTCGAACACCTCGTCGGTGGTTTGCGACGTATCGACGGTCGGAGCGTCGTCAGTGAACGCGCCGTAGACGAGTCCGCCGAGGCGTTCGAGGTGGCCCGCGAGTTTCAGCTGGGCGAGCAGGCCGTCGATCTTGTACGGCTCCTCGTAGACGTCTTCGAGAAACAGGATCGCGCCGGTGAGGTCGGGGAGGTAGGGCGTGCCCACGAGCCGCGCCACGAGCGCGAGGTTGCCGCCAAGAAGTGTCCCGGTGGCGTCGCCCGCATGCAGCGGCGCGAGGCGTTCGCCCGCCGGCCCGGCCACGTCGCCCACGAAGCCGCCGACCAGCGCCGCGAGCAGCCGTTCTTCGTCCGCGTCCATCGCGCCCCATTCGACGCCCACCATCGCCCCCGAGACGCTGCGCCACCCGGCCTTTTGGTAAAGCGCGAGTTGCAGCGCCGTGATGTCGGAGTAGCCGACGAGCAGTTTGGGGTGCCGCCGGGCCGCGTCGTAGTCGATCCGGTCGAGGATGCGGAGCGTGCCGTAGCCGCCGCGCACGCAGAAGATCGCGTCGGCGTCGGGATCGCGGAGGGCGCGGTTGAACTCGTCGGCGCGGTCGTCGTCGGAGGCCGAGAGGTAGCCGTTCGGGGCAAAGACCGCCTCCAGCGGCCCGTCGCGGAGCAGGCGCACGGCGTAGCCCCGGGCGCGGAGCGCGTCGAGGCCGTCGGCGAGGCGCGGCAGGTTGCGCGGCGGCCCGGCCGGAGCCACAACCACGATCCGCGAGCCGGGGCCAAGCGAGCGAGGCAAGGTCACGTCCAATGCTTGTGCTTGAAGTAGAGGAGCAGCCCAACGGCCACGAACGCCATCGCGCCGAGGGCCATCGGGTAGCCGTAGCGCCAGTGCAGCTCGGGCATGTAGGCGAAGTTCATCCCGTAGACCGACGAGATGAAGGTGATGGGGATGAACACCGTGCTCACCACCGTCAGCACCTTCATCACCTCGTTCATCCGGTTGGAGAGCATCGTCATGTAGAGATCCAGAACCCCCGCCATCAGATCGCGCAGGCTCTCCACGATGTCGAGCGCTTGCACGACGTGGTCGTAGGTGTCGCGCAGGTACGGGCGGGTGTCGTTGTGGATCAGCGGATGCTCGGTGCGTTGCAGCTGGGCGAGGACTTCGCGGACGGGCCAGATGACGCGGCGCAGCGTGATGAGTTCGCGGCGTAGGGCGTTGAGGCCCACTTGCACGTCGGCCGACGAATGCTCGATGGCGTGCTCTTCCACCTCGGCAGCAAGGTCTCCAATAGCCTCGAAGGTGACGAAGTACCCGTCTACGATCACATCGAGCAGTGCGGCAAAGAGCCGATCCGACTGGGCCTTGCGCAGCGGCGCGCCTTGGCGCAGGCGCAGGCGCACGGGGTCGAACACGTCTTCCGGGTCTTCCAGAAACGACACCACCCAGGTGTCGCCCAGCACGAGGCTGACCTGTTCGATGTGCGTCTCGTACGCTTCGGCGTCGAAGCGCAGCATCGGGACAACGGCGTAGATGTAGCCGTCGAACTCCTCAACCTTGGCGCGTTGCGTCGTGTGGGCGATGTCTTCCTGCACCAGCCGGTGCAGCCCGATCGTCTCGCCAATCGATTCGATGATCGACGGATCGTGGACGCCGTCCACGTTCAGCCACGTCACGCCGGGGGTGTGGAGGAGGTCACACGCCTCGTTCAGCCCCACGTTTTCGGCTTCTTGGAGCGACGATTCGTCGTAGACGAACGTCGAGATGCGCACCGGATTGTCGCGCGGGTCGCCCGTAAAAACGACTTCACCGGGGCGTAAGCCGCGTTTGGCGGCACTTTGGCGCAGCAGCCGTCGGAGAGGCGAGATGGAGAGGCGTTGCACCGTCCGGTGGGAGGATCAAGCGTTCGGATTGCCGAAGCGCGCGGTGTACGGATCGGGTGCGGAGGCCGTCGTGGCGACGGGAGCCGTGGCGGCAGGCGAGGCGCTGTTGAGCCGCCCCATCAGCGCATCCCGCTCCTTGCGAAGGGCGCGGGCCTCCGACGCCGTGCGCAGCCGCCCCGGAATCGCTCCGAACCAGCCGGTGAGCAGCCCAAGGCCAAAGGTGATCAGCAAGACCAGCGCCGTTGAGGCGTCGACGCTTTCGTAGCCAAGAAAGTGCACCGACATCGTCTGCGGGTTCTGGAAGGCGAACACCACGGCGACGATGGCGATGAGCAGCGAGAGGACAAGCGCGAAGTTCATGGCAAAGCAAAGGCTGAGACGGGAAAGGTACGCACGGGCTGTGCCGACGTGACCCCAACGCGGCGGGGTTACAGATTCTTAGGTGCCCCGATGTGCTGCGCCAGCCTCGTCGCTGTTTCGGCAAACGGACGAAACGTGCAGCCGAGGTCGCGTTCGGCCTTGGCGGCGGAGTAGCGGTACCGTTCCTGCATCTGCCGAACGCGCTCGCGGGTGAGCACCGGGGCCGCCCCGGTGATGCGGGCCACCGCTTCGCTGCCGACGGCAAGGGCGCGGGCCAGCGGCATCGGCACCATGCGGCGCGGCGGCGTTACGTTCAGTGCGCCCGCCAACGTGGCGAGCAGGTCGCGCCAGAGCAGGTTTTGGGAGACGAGCACGTAGCGCTCGCCCGTTTTCCCGACGTCCATCGCCCGGAGGATGCCGTCCACCACATCGAGGACATCCACCACCCCGGTACCGCCCGGAGGAACGCCCGGCAGCCGTCCGTCGCGCACCTGCTCGACGATCCGCTGCGTGTTCTCGCCCGGATGTGCCTCGCCGAAGACGAGTGCAGGATTGACCATCACGGCGTCGAGGCCCTCGGCGACGGCCCGGTGGATTTCCATCTCGGCCAGATGCTTGCTCGTGGCGTACAGCGAATTGTGCGGCGACGAGGCCCAGACGACCGATTCGTCGATCGTTTCCTCGGAGCCGGAACGGCCCAGCGCGGCGATGCTGGACACGTGCACCAGACGAGCAACGCCAGCGGCAAGGGCGGCGTCGGCCACCGCCGCCGTGCCCGCCACGTTGACGGCGAGCAGCAGGTCGCGATCCGATGGGCGGCCTGTGCCCAGCGCCGCCGCAGCGTGGACGACGTGCGTCACGTCTGCCATCGCAGGAAGGAGCGATTCGGGGGCGGTCACATCGCCACGAACACGCTCGGTTTGACCGGCTGCCCGTCCGATGAGGCCGAGGCGGGCGTCGTCGCGCACGAGCAGCCGCACGCGCGCGCCCTCGTCCACCAGCCGCCGGGTAAGGGCTGCGCCCACCATCCCCGTGGCTCCGGTGACGAGGTAGCGCCGTCCGTCGTGGGGATTGGACATCGGGGCGATCAGGAAAACGTGACGAGCAGCGTCCCCTTGCCCACCGCTTCGCCGGGGGCCACGAGGATCTTCGCCACCGTGCCCGCCTGTGCAGCTTTGAGTTCGTTTTCCATCTTCATCGCCTCCAAGACGAGCAGCCGTTGCCCCGCCTCCACCGCGTCGCCTGCGGCCACATGCACGGCGAGCACGAGGCCCGGCATCGGTGCTTTCACCTCCTTCGAGGCTCCCCCGCCGCCCGCTTGCATGCCGAAGCGCTCCATCAGCAGCGCCCGCTCGTCCTTGACCGACGCCTCCACCCGTTGCCCGTCGATCCAGAGTGTGAGCGCGTCGCCGTCGCGCCCCTCCACCACGAGGCGGTGGACCTTCGGCCCCACCAACAGCACATACTGCTGCCCCGATACCGGTTCGAGACGCACGTCGGCCGCGGCGTCGCCGAGGCGAAGCGTTCCGTTGTGCACCGTCAAATCGAACGTCGTATCGCCGACGACCACGCGGTAGGAGCCGTTGGAGAGGATGGGGGCAGCCATAGGCATGAGGCGTTAGACGAGGGCAAGATACGGCCGTTGGCTTCCGGTTGCCGGGGAACAGACCGAGGCATGCAGGTTCCACCTTCGCCCTCCACCCTTCGCATGCTGGACTCCGACGATCTGTTGCGCGGCTACGCGGCGGGCATCTTTCCGATGGACGGCCCAGGAGGGCTGCGTTGGTACCGCCCATGGAACCGGGCCGTCATCCCGCTCGATGCCTCATTTCACGTTTCTAAGACGCTGGCTCGGACGGTGCGCAGCGGGCGGTTTCGCATCACGACCGACACCGCGTTTGAGACGGTGATGCGGGCGTGCGCCGCGCCGCGCCTTCAGCTCGACGGTACGCTTGACCCCGATACCTGGATTTCCGAGCGAATCGTTGCGGCCTACACCGACCTGCACCGACGGGGCTACGGGCACAGCGTTGAGGTGTGGAGCGGCGACGAGCTGGCCGGCGGTCTCTACGGCGTAGCGCTTGGCGGCGCATTCTTTGGCGAGTCGATGTTTCACCGTGCCCGCGACGCCTCGAAGGTTGCGCTCGTGCATCTGGTCGAGCGGCTTCGGCGTGGCGGGTTTGTGCTGCTCGACACCCAGTTCCTCACCGACCATCTGGCGCAGTTCGGAGCCTACGAGATGCCGCGCCGCGCCTACGAGCAGCGCTTGGCCGAAGCCCTCCGCGTCGACGCCTGCTGGTTATCGGAGGCGCACACCACGTCGGGCGATGCATCTTGACCGAGCCTTTGCACATCTGCGCAAGGAAGCGCCGTATCTTGGGCGTCCTGTTTCTTTGGAAATGGAGCCTGTAGCTCAGCAGGTTAGAGCGTCGGTTTGTGGCACCGAAGGCCGTGGGTTCGATCCCCATCAGGCTCCCCATTTACAGTTATTGGCCAGTTCGTCTAGGGGTTAGGACGCCGCTCTTTCACAGCGGTAACACGGGTTCGATTCCCGTACTGGCTACCACCCTCCAAGCCGCCGATTCTGCCTCCCCCGCGCAGAATCGGCGGTTTGCTTATGTGGCGGTTGTGTGGGACGTTTCACTCCGTCGAACACATCGGGCAGGAAAATCAAAGGAAACAGGACGCTTCCGGAGCGAGGAAGGAAAAAGGAAGGAAAGGCTACCGGGGCATTTGGCGCACTTCGCCGCTCGGGCTTACGTACCGGTAGAGCGTCGAAGTGGAGATGCCCAACGTCTCGGCAAGTTTGGTGGGGGAGACGAGGTTGAGGCGTAGCGCTCTGGAGGCGTTGTCTACGTCCTCACGGGTGAGCTTGTGCTTGCGGCCCCCCGTCCGGCCTCGGGCACGGGCGGCGTCCAGTCCGGCCATCGTCCGCTCTCGGATTAGGTCGCGCTCAAACTCCGCCAGCGCCGCCGTCATCGTGTAGAGCAGCCGCCCCATCGGGGTAGTTGTGTCGAACCCCTCCTTGATGGAGCGGAAGCCGATGCTTCGCTCCCGCAGGGTCTCCAGCGTGTCGATCAGGTGGCGCGTTGATCGTCCGAGCCGGTCGAGTTTCCAGACGACGATCACGTCTCCCTCGCGGGCAAACGCCAAGGCTTCGGCCAGGCCGGGCCGGTCGGCCTTCGCGCCAGAGGCCGTGTCGCTGAAGACGCGGCCACAGCCTGCCGCGTTGAGGGCGTCGAGTTGAAGGTCGTGCGTCTGGTCGTTGGTCGAGACGCGGGCATAGCCGATGAGCATGGCGTAACTCGTTGAAGGTGGCCGGTTGCGAGACGTTGATTACGAAACGGCTTGTGAAGTGCGTAAGACCGTGAAAAAGGCCCGGCACGTCGAGACGTACCGGGCCGCTTCATAGACGGTCGTTTGTGCAGCTACCGCATCAGCTCCTTCCGGCGCTTCATATCCGGCTTGGACAGCGCGAACATGATGCTGAGTACCCCGACAGCAAGGGTTGCATTGGGAATGCCCTCAATGATCTCGGCCTGCTTCGTCGTGGTGGTCTTGGTCTGAGACTTAGCGGCGGCCGTAAGCGGCGACGGCGGCGAAACGGGGGGTACCGGCGGCGGCGTCACGCTTGGCGCTACCACAGGAGACGTTGAACCCGTCCCAACGAACTGATTTCCGGTCGGGAATGGCAGGGGCAGTCGAAGGCCTGCGGGAATCCACGAGGTGTCGCCTGAAGACGCAGGGGCAGGCGTTGGAGCAGGCGACGGCGTGGCAGGCTTGGTGCCGAAGATGCGGGCCAACAGGTCGTCGAGGAATCCACCGGCACCGGCTGTCGAAACCGGCGGAAGAGTGGTGACGATCGACGGTACATACGGTGCTGGTTGCTGTCCGGGTCGTGGCGAGCCTGCCCGCACCCATGCAACGTGATCCTGCTGGATGGGCACTTTCGCGAGGTTGTAGCGCCGCTGACGATCTTCCCAACCGTTGGGCTGTGAGATGACCGGAGGCTTCCCCTGTGCCATCTTTTGCGCCGAGGCCGGATGGTTGGTCACGAAGCAATGCATCAGGAAGTCGTGACGGTCGAGGCTCTGGCGGTTGAGCGTGCCCCACAACACGAACTTGTACCAGAACGTGGCGTGTGCCGCCCACGGGAGCTGCCCCACTTGACCCGCTGCTGCATCGCTCGACGTGAAGTCCACGCGGCGCGTGAGGCCAAACGAGGCGAGGTTGGCGTTGACGTAGTTCTCGAACCCCTGAAAATTGCTCCGCCCCGTAAGCTGCACCCAGCCTGCGCCGCGAAAGCGGTAGCCGTCGCCCGTGTTCACGTTTCCCATCCGGTTGCCGTAGTTGGCGTTGGCCGTCTTGGCCGAGATACCCTCACGTGCTGCGTTGAAGTTGGCCGATTCGTGGGCAAGGTTCCCAACGAACATGGCGATCTGGTCGGGGTCGCTCACGTTGTAGCGAAGCAGCCCCTCGTTGAGCAAGCGCGCCACTTCGTCAGCGCGGGAAGCGGTGCAACCGAGGGTGATCAGGGTGGAGGACTTGACGTACATAGTCTAATCGGTTAGGCGAACGAGGAAAAACACCCCGGCAGCGGCGACGACCAGCCAGATCGGGGAAATCCGAGACAAGGCGGGGACGTAGGGCGCGGTCTTCTTGGGACTGGCCGACTTGTCAGTACTGCTCCACACATCGGTTTCGGGCATGACGTATTCGCCAGGTAACGGCACATATGCCTCCGACGAGCCGTCTTTCGTTCCGGTCTTGTCGGATTGGTAGCCGGTGTTGGCGTTGGGTTCGGGCATCGCTCAGGGGTTGATGCGGCGAATGGCGGTAAAGACGAGAGAGGCCACGAGCAGCACGACGAGCACGCCACCGCCGATGGCCGGCGCATTGGCACGGACAAGCTCGGCGAACGCCGTCGCCCGGCTCAGTACATCGGAGCCGTAATCCCGCCCCGTCGTTACGCTGTCGGGGTCACTACCGGCAGCCACAGCCCTTTGGACGGCCCCTGCTCCTGCGTTGTAGGCAGCCATTGCCGCTTGGGTGTATCCGCCAAAGGTGCGGGCCAGCGTGGCGAGGTAGGCGGCTCCGTACTCGATGTTGGCGGCGTGGTCGTCGTCTCGGTGCGAGGCCACGAACACCGGGTGGGCGCGGTCGTCGATTTGCATCACGCCGCGACCGTGGCCGTGGTCGCCCCGCCAGCCGGTGCGCTCGATCAAGCCCCCGCAATGCGTCTCCCGCGAGGCCACGCCCAACAGCACATGCAGCGGCACGCCGTTGCGCGCCGACGACGCCACGAAGTGCGGCATCAGCCCTAACCGGGTGGCCGTGGCGAGGTGCGAAACGAGAGCAGCGAGCGACGTCATCAGTCGGAAGCAAAGAGCAGAGCCGCGACAAGACCAACCGCAGCTCCTACGACCACCTTCCCTACCCACGACGGCGACGACGCGCCGCCCGGATTGCTGCCACTTGTGGAGCGATCCCGCACGGACTGTGCAGCAGCCATCAGGGCGTTGTAGCGGTTTTCGGTTAGGCTCTCGAAGCGCGTCCAGCCGACACTTCCACACCACCGCGCTACCGCCGCCGCCGTGTTCGGCCCGAAGATGCCATCGACCGTTCCGGCGTTGTGACCGAGCAGGTTTAGCGCCTCTTGGGATTGGCGCACCGCTTCGCCTCGGCTCCCCTGTTGAAGCGGGAATGTAGCCCCTGAGGGTACGACAGCGGCGTACGCCGGAGCGTAGTCGTTGGGCGACGGAGGCGCATCGTCACCCGGCCCGATGTCAAAGGCGGGCGATACGGGCTGGAGAAAGGCGGGAAGCTCGAAGGGAGTCATAGGGCAAAGCGAAAACGGGTTACTCGTCGAGCCACGCTTGGCGGACTTCGCACGAGACGTTGGCGATGTCGTCGATCACGAGCAAGAGAAAGTGCCAGCCTGCACTTACCAGCGGAAGCACCACGCCCACCAGCGCATACACAAACGTCGCGGGCACGATTGGCTCTGGGCTGTGCGCCAGACGCCACACCAGCTGCGCGAACGAGAAGCACACCATCACGTCCAAGATGAAGCGCGTACTGCGCGAGCGGGTGAGCGCGACGAACAGCGCCGCCGCGCCCAGCACGACGAAGTAGGCTCCCCACGTCGTCTCGTTCTGGATGTCGAACGCGGCGTAGCGAAGCGAGGCAAACGACGACGTAGGGGCCAGCACGACCGCGCCCCAAAGGAGTGCGACCAACCCAACGATCAGTTCGAGCGTGAGAAACGTGGCCACGTGGCGGAGGCAGGCAATGCGACGACGGGCGGTGGCCCAATCAGCTTTGAGGCGGCGGAGCATCTTCATCGGCGGTAGGCAGGGTGATCAGACCCTTGTTGAGCAGGATGGGCGCGACGAACTTCCACACGGCGCGGGCGACGGCCTCGGTCTTGAGGTTGAGCCAGCTTCTGGCAACCAGCGCCGAACCGGCGGCGAGCATCACCACACGGGTGATGCCCTGAAAGTCGGCGGCATTGGCCCAGATAAGCGTGGCCAAGAGCACCAGCACGAGGTACAGCCGCGAGACGAGTTGCCCGCGAATGCTTTTCAGGTACGCCGTGTCCCGCCACCACGGCGGCACGGCTCCCGCGTGCAGCCGCGCCACGCGATCGCCCCGAAGCGCTGTCGCATACTCCACCAGAAGCACGATCAGCAGCATCCACGCGGCCCGCGCTTCGAGTACAAAGAGACGGAAGAAGTCCACCATACAGCATCACGCGACAGGAGTATAGACGGCTTTCCCGCCTCGGAAGACGGCTTTGAGGCATTGGCGACGGCAGCGGCCACGGCGATACGACAGGTGAACCCACCCGTCCGGCGGTGCTTCGTCGATGAGCTGGTCGAACGGTAGACCGGAACGGCGCACGAAGTCCATCACTTCGGTCGTGGTCATCCCCGGCACCTCGAAATCCACAGCCTCGCCCTGCATATGCTGGCTCGTGGCCGCGCCGCCGATGCGCTTGTTGAGCTTCGGGCAGCGGTAGCCGCTTGTGATGCGGATCGGTCGGCCCAGCTGCACGCGCAGCGGCTCCAACACATCGTCCACGAGCGCTTGCATCCGAGCGAGCGCGTCCGGCGGCATCTCGTTTTTGATGCCAAGCCGCAGAGCGGTGGGAGACCGCTCCATTTCGGCGCGGGTGAAGTGCTCAGAAAGTCTCATCGGACTATTGTTCGAGGATGGACACCGGCACGGCGAGGTCGGAGGGCAGGTGGTAGACGCTCTGCCCGTCGAAGGCGTAGATGCCCGACGCCAGCGCGTGTGTACGCTGGATATCCGTCTCTGACAGCTTGCGCGTCTCGTCTCCGTCGCGGGCCTCGACCGTCGGGGTTGCGCCGGTCGAGGCCACGGTGACGAGTTCTTCTCCGACGACAGCCACAGGGCGGACGCCCGCGAGCACGTCGCCGCGCCAATATGTGCCGGCATCGCCCCACGCCACGACCTCGCCCCCCCACACCTCGACGCGCCCGTTTGCTCCGATGACCGCTACGTTGCCGCCGAACTCGTCGTACAGCGTGTTGCCCTGCACGTAGTAAATCCCCGCGTCGCCTTGGACACCGTCCACGACGTTGGCGTCGACAACGGTCGCTCCCCCGATATCCACGAGCGGATCGCCCTCTTCCGGCTCCAAGCGCACCCACGCCACAGTACCAACGGTGTTGGCATTCTCGCGGTAGACTGCGGTCAGAAAGGCATTCGCTCCATCGTGCAGGTGCAGGAGGGTGTAGCCCGGCACGTCGATGTGGAAGGCGTACGTGGCCACGCCTGCGTTGTCCATCGTGTAGACGTACAGCCCAAACTCACCAGCCCCGATCACGAGATACGACGCGCTGACAGCAATAGCGACCGGAACGTAAAGTTGAGGCGGAAGCTCGATGCCGCCGTCCGTCCACGTCACGCCGTCGGTGCTGCTGACGATGCGGTTGTTCTCGATAGCCACCAACCGTCCGTTCAAAACGGTGGTGAGCAGGGCCACGCTCCCCGCCACGCGGCGGGCCACATCGGCCACGCCGTAGAGCGTTTCTTGGGCGCTCACGGTGATGCGCTCGCCGGGGCCAAGGCGCAAGCCCGCGCCCGGTTGCACGTCGATGCCACCGATATCCACGTCGTGCGTGGTGCTGCGGTTGGAGAGATGCAACACCGTGCGGTCGAGTAGCGGCGACGGCGGAAGGGCCAGCGACTCGGCGGTAAGAACAAGGCGCTGCGAACGAGGGGCCACGTTCGGCGTGGCGGAGGACTGCGAAAGGCTCATAGCAATTAGCGGGAAAGAATGCGGTAGGCGAACGCGGCGGCGACGGCCACCGCGAGCGGGAAGACGAAATCAGGCGCGAGCGAGGCTTCGCGGATAACGAGTCGGTGACGAACGCCACGCGGCAGCACGGCGAGCAGGCGGGCCAGCGTGGCGACGGAGTTGAGCACGGAGCCGCCCGACCACGCGTCGCCCACGAGCAGGCATCCTCGCGTGTCGGACGGGACGTTGCCCGCGTGGAACAGGATGCCGCTCCGACCCGGCACGTTCTCGACGAGAATCGCCTCGCCGCGTCCGCTGGGCCGGGTGTAATGGACGGTCGAGTACGATCCTTCGGGGATGCACGAGATGTTGCGCTGGTTGCCGAGCCACGGCAGTTCCAGCACCCAGCACGCGAAACGCTCCACGCCCTGCCCGTCGAGGACGCGAAGCCGCCCCTTCGTGAAGGAGGTCGAGTACATGCGCGTGAGTTCGAGCGTCCACATGCATTGGGGTGAGGATCAGGCTTCGACGCGAAGCCATTCGGAGACCATCAGGAAGCCGTTGGTGGCGTTGGCCCAGCCGTAGGTGATCGCGCCGTCGTAGACGACGCCGTTCGTCATTTCCAGCACGTCGCCGGGGCCGAGCGCGTAGGTGAAGCGCTCATCCGAGGCGTCGTCTGTGCCGAAGAGCAGGTAGCAGGTCGTGCCCGTCACGTTGGTGACGACGAGACCCGCCCGCGCCGCATTCGCCGCAAGCGCCAACCCGTGCGGTTCGTTCGCCGCGTAGTTGACCCGTGTGGAGGTGGTGCGGACCGTAGTCATCGGCGCGAGGCGTAGAGAACCGCAGCGGCCAGACCGCCCATCAGGAACGCCGTGTTCTTCGGCATCCCAAGAATGGTCGCTGTAGCGGCAGGTGGGGTTTGCGCAGCCTGTTGGGCTTCAAGCAACTGTTGAAACTGAGCCTGCTGCTGGGCAAGCGCGGCCTGCACGGTCGCGTTTACGTCCACAGCAGGCGCGGGCACCGGCGCAGCGTAGGGCGTTGGCAAGGACACGCTTCCACCCGACGACGTAGCCGCCCGCTTCGCTTGGTTTTGTGCCGTGAGGTAGTCGTCGGTCGTCCGCACCGCGCTACCGACCACAGGCAGGTTGCGGGCGATAGGCTTGACCGCTTCCCACAGGCTGTCGAGGAAGCCACCGAGTTCAGCGTCTGCCGCTGGGTTGAGAACAAGCGGGTTGGGCATGGTTCAAAGAGGGAAACGGGAGACGATGCGCTGGTAAGCGTTCGGGCACTCGCGCCGTGCGCGACGCACAAGCCGATCAAGCGCTGCCGCATCGCGCTTTGCCGCACCGAAGAGGTGGACGTAGCCGAGGCGGGCTGCGTGGGCTTGACCGTCTGGCGTCGCAGCGTCAGGAATGAGCGGCGTAACCGGCACGCCACGGACACGGGCGACAGCGCCGAAGGTGTATTGCTCCGCCACCACGCAGACGTTAGACGGAGGCAGGTCGGTAGCCAACTCCGCCGCCATGAACAGCATCGCCAGTCCGTGCGTCGCCGTATCGGCCAGTACCGAGCGTCCCGCGTCGTTGGCGACGAGCAGGCCGAGGTTGTACGCGGGGCGATCTTCAAGCCGCGCCGCCGTGTCCATCGCCCAAATCGGCACGTCGAAGCGCGCTTCAAGGGCTTCCATCGTGGGCAGGTAGTACCCGGCGTAGTTGGGAAGCGTCAGCGGCTCTACGCTCTGCACGCCGAGCGTCTGCGCCCAAATCGCATCGGGAAGCGGTTGCGTCAGAAACACGTCGTTGTCGAGGTGAACGAACGTGTCCGCAATCTGAGAGGCAAGGCCGTAGGTAGCCAGCTTACCCGCCGTCCAAAACCGAACGAGCGGACGCAGATCGTCCCCCAGTCCAACCCGGAGCATCGCCGGGAGGCCGATCCACGCCAAGTCGTCCGCACCTTCGGCGTCCGTCATGATTTCCACCGGGCCAACGTGCCGGGCAGCCAGCGTCGTTGAGAGCGCCCACGCGAGATACGCATGGGCGCGCGTCGGCCAGTCGTGTTCGTATCCCGAACCCGGCGTGCGACGCGGAAGTGTCCAATGCGTGTAGAAGGCGCGGCGCATGGCTTAGAGTGCGCGGACGCCTACGCCCGGCGTGTAGCCGTAGCGCGGTGTGCCGCCGTACTGGATGATGGTTTGGCTCTGCTCGTTGATGAACAACCCGGCCCTCACCACCTCTTGGTTGATGAGCGTGTTGAGCCGCTGCGCCGGGACGCCAAACACCGGGTGCGCAAAGAATCCGGCCAGCACCCGATTTTGGAAGCTGGTCAGTATTTGGACGTAGTCGTAGGCCGACGATTGGTCGGTGATGCGGGCGGCTACGGTCGCGGTTGCATTCGCCGCGCCCGTCTCAAAGACCTTGATCTGGTTCAGCAGCTCTTGGTTGGGCGCAAAGTCGCCGAGGCCGCCAAACGGGTCGAGCACGAAGGGTTTGGGCTTCATCGGTTCAGCGAAAAAGGAGCCACGCGCCAAGACCCAGCACCCCGACGACCGCAAGGGTCTTCAGGGCGCTGTTCTCCGGCGTGGGGGAGGTTTCGGGCGCGGTGGTGGGCGTGGCGTAGAGCGTCCCGTATCGGGGCACGGCTTTCGGCGACGACGGCACGGAAACCCCTACCGAGGGCTGCCGCAGCACACTTGCCGAAGAGACGATGTCGTACGTTGGCGTGGGTGCGGCCCCGCCGCCCTGCACGAGGGCGGTAAAGGAGCGCATCGCATCCAACAGTTCGGAGTTGGGTTCGAAGGCCATCAGCGGAGGGCTTCGGCGAGCAACGACACGCGGGCAGGCGTGCCACTCAGGTTGGTGAGGAAAAGCGTCAGGGTATCCATCGCGCCGAGCCGTACCGGCGGCACGAGTTCGCGGCTGCCCATCAAGGCTTCAAGCTGTGCCGGTGTAGCGGTGCGGATGAGGTCGCGGCCCTGAGCCGAGACGCCCGCGATCAGGTCGCCCGTGGCATCCGTCGCTTCGGCATCCGTGTGGTTTGCGCCGAGAAACAGCCGGGCCAGCGTCGCGCCGCCTGTGCGCATGGGCACGTCGAGGCGCTTACGCTCTTGGTTCGCGGCCACGTCCACGCTTCCCCACAGAAACCCGCCTTCGCGCAGGGGCACACCTTCGCTCTCCCGGTACGCCCGCAGCGCATCGAGCTGCACGCTGGTGAAGCCATCGACGAGGACACCCACCGGGACAGGCACGTTCGACGCGTTCGAAAACGTCAAGTCGAGAACCTGTCCCGTCGGAATGACGATGGGGTTGCGTAGGGCGCGGTGCTGAAAGAGCGGGCGAAAAGCGTCGAGATGCACGCCCTCAACGATCAACCGCTCCCCCCCCACAACACCTTTGACCGTAACGGCGGAAAGATTGGGCGCATCGAACAACAGGCGGTTGACACCAAACGAGTAGCCGTCGAACGACCGGATGGTTACGCTGGCTGTGCCGTTGGCAGGGACAACGACCCGCTCAGACGGGGCGAACAGCTCGCCAGCAGGGATGAAGGGTTGCATAGAGGGGGAAGGCAGGTGGGTTCACGGACTGCCGTCCTCCCGCATCGATGCACGGAAGGACGGCGTACGGGAGTCCGTTTAGCGTACGGCCTTCGCGTCAGCGACCATCTTCTGGTACTCCTCCACGCTGACCGTTTGGAGCGTGGCGCGAAGGCCAACACCGTTGGCGTAGCCAGCCGCTGCCCACTGCGCGGCGGTGGGGAACGCGGCGGCGCTCTTGAGGCGCACGATCAGATCGAACGTCGCGTTCGAGCGCAGCCGGAAGGGCTGGGCGAGGCGCACGTTGCCGGTCGTCTGGAGCGCGATGCTCGTCTCGGCAAGAGCCGACATCGACGGCACGACCGACGTGTTGAGGTACTGCGAGAGCGGGTGCGTGAAGAGCGTTTTTGAGCCGCCCGCGACCTTGAACTCTACGATTCCGTACTTCAGCGCATTGGCGATGTGGACGGGGTCGATGTTGGGCGCTTGGCGAATGATCGCCGCCGTGGCGTCGAAGCCAAGGCCGTAGACGATGGTGTCGCGCTGGAGCGGGTTCGACTGGTAGTTGTCGGTGAGCGTGTTCTTGGTGGCGTTCGGGCCGAAAAACGCGAGCGTGTCGGCGTTCTGCTCGATGGCCTTGGTGTCGTAGTACGACTGAACAGCAAGCGTGTCGTCAGCGACACTGTTCAAGATGACTGCCTGATCCATGGTGAGGCGTGAGATGGGTGGGTTGACAGAGTTACTTTCCCCGTACTCCTGTCGTGAAGCCATCCACGCGTGCGTCTCAGCGCACCTGCTGGTAGTCTAGCCCGCCAATCTCAACCCCGCCGTATTTGAGTTCAGCGGGCAGATCGTTGGGCGAGGACGCGGCGGGCAGCACTTCCGCCGCGATGTACGGCGTGAGCTGCGGCGCGGCGTACGGATCGAGTGAATATGACGTTTGCTGGTAGGTCGCGCCGTAGGCGACCGCCCCCAAGTCCATCCCGTCGCTGAGGGAGGCCGCGTCGCCGAGGCCGGGCACCTGCGGGGCAAACGTCTTGATGATCGTCTTGCCGGTCTGCACCGCAGCACCGACGGCAGCCATCTGGACGAGACGGTTCTTGCCTTTCTTGAGGCCGAGCGCGGCGAGTGCGCCCGAGACGCCGACCCCGGCAAGCGCGCGCATCTTCGGCGACATCGAAGCCGGAAGCATCTGGGTGACCTTGCCCGCCGCAATGCCGGAGACGACTTCGCCAACGAGCACGGACGCGGTCTGCTTGGCGATGTCCACCGCCGCGCTGGGAGCGGGGTTCTTGTAGTACGTCACCGACTTCTGCGTCGAGACGCGCTTCGCGGGGCGACGGTTTTGCGCTTTGGAGGCACGGGGCTTGTTCTTGGCCCCGCCCTTGCTCCCGGTGGAGCGCTTCTTCTTGGTAGCCATAGGGCGTGTTTGGGGTTGAGTGATGCCCGTACCGAGCGGCAGAGGGGCGGGGTTAGCTGCGTAGAGGCGCGGCATAATCGCGTGTGATCAGTTGAGGATGCCGCGCCCGTCGATTTCGAGCCGATCGATCACGAGCACGTCGCCGTGCAGCGTGACCGGACGCTGGCCCGTGTCGAAGTCGTGGTGGTAGCCGTTGAGCTTGCCCTTCCGGTCGTCCGAGCGCATCACCTTGTCCGACAGGTAGCGTATGTCGCGGGCGGTGCCAATCGCAATGGACGGGGTATCGGGCACATCGATGAAAAATCCCTTGCCGGAGGCGTTGTAGTGGTGGAAGCGCTCGAACTGCGCCCGCGCCGCTGGATCGCGCGGCACGGCCCTCACGCGCTTCACCCGACGCCGAGGCACGATGATGAGGCTCCGACCGTCTGCCGTCATAAAGGCCATGCGGTCACGAAAGGTCTTGGTCTTGCCCCGCCCCACATCTACCGAGACGTTCACCACCTTTCCGAAGTAGGCCAGTACGGAGTTGGCATCGCACCCGCAGTCCTCCGGATTGGGCCGGAAGCCGGGGTTGAACGCGCCCGCGAAGGCCGCGAATGGCTTAGCGGGCGGTACGGTCTCGAACAGCGACGTGTAGCCCGACGCCAGCCGTTCGTAGTGTTGGAACCGACGCACGATCTCGCCTTGCGTCGTCGTCGTGCTGAGGACGTGGGCGAGGATGGCCGCTTCGTCTGAAAACCGGTTCCGGGCCGGGCCGGTGAAGGCGTCGGCGCTGTCGAGGTAGGCCGCGATGTTGGGGAAGCGCCCCGAAGCCGCCTGCATCTCGTGGAGGATGAGCGCGGCCCCACGCAGGTGCGGTGCGAGGTCGTACGGCGTGCCGATGAACGGCAGTATGTATCCGAGCGACTTGTCAATTCCCGAACGGGTGGCGTAGGGAAACGCTTGGTAGGCGCGGATGCCGCTGTTGTCGTCGGTGTCGAACACGAGACCCACGAACACGTCGCGGAGCAGGTCTTTCGCCTCCACGGTGAGTTCGCCGCCCCGGAGCATCCCCGTGCGGTCGAGGCCGTTGAGGTGGTCAAGTAGGCCAAGGCCCACTTCGTCCATCATCTCTCGGAGCGTGTCGGCCTTGGCAGCGGCCAGCGTCATCCCGATCTGGCGGCGCTGTGCGTCGGAGAGGCGGCGCACAAACGACTTGGCTTCGTCGAGACGCGAAATCTTCGCCTCCGACCGGTTGACGATGTTGCCGAGCGTCTTCGCCCGCCCGTCGGTAACAGTGATGACGCGCACGAGCACCGGATGTGCCAGCCGCGCCACGTCGTCGTTGGAAAGGCCCCATTCGGAAGCGTGGCGGCGCAGGTACTCCTTGTACGCTTTTGCCCGTTCGGGGTACTTCTCGTACATCACCCGGAGGGAGATACCTCGCCCATTTCCCTGAACGACGTATCCTTCTTGGGTGACGACCGGAGCACCGTCGAAGGCGAGCACGCCGCCGGTGATGGCGACCGGGTTGAGGCTCTTGGCGATCACCTCGGCTTGGCCGCACAACTCCTTCGCGCTGCGGTCGCGGGGTTGCGCGGCAGCGATGCGGTGGGCGGTGTTGCGCGAGCAGTCCGGGTGGTGGCTCGCCACGAGGTCTTCGATCCGCATCAGGGCGTAGTACGCCGGTTCGCTTTCCTTGCCCGCCGGATCGAACAGGACGCGCAAGTCCGATTCGTAATGGTTGGTCTGCCGCCACATCTCCACGCCTCGGACGTTGAGGGGCATCTTCTCGACGATGGCCACGTCCTGCATCCCGTTCAGCAGCACGGAGAAGGGCTTACGAGTCATCACGGTAGTGCGGACCCGCTCCACCACTTGCTTGGCGTTCAGTACCGCCGCTTCGACCGCTTCGCGCTTGGTTCGGAACGTGCCCGGATGGTCTACCTTGGGATCTACGTCCGTAAGCGTCCAGCCCCGGCGTGTTTTCTGAACGCGAGACGCAGGAGGCCAAGCAGCGCGTACGGTTACCGCCCGCCACATCGCCCACTGCTCCTCGGTGATGCCGGGGCGCAGCTCGTAGCCAGCGTCTGGAACATGAGGCTCATGGTAGATCGGCTCGGCTTCGGTTTCTACCAAAGGCGGGGTCCACTCCACACCGAGTTCGGCGGCCAGTTCGGCGAGCGCATCATTGAGCGCGGGCACGAACGACCGGTCGAGCACGTCGGCGGCGAGTGCCTGCGCGTAAAGGTCGGCCACACGCCGGAACGCGGAGCGGTCTTCCTCTAACTCCTCGTCGAGGTCGCCCAGTTCGGCGGCCAGCAGTTCGACGTTGATGTCCGCCGCGCCGCCTGTCCGACGAGCCACGGCGTAGCCCGCCTTGCGCAACTGGGCGATCACGGATTGCGCGTGCACGGTGAGCACCTTGCCTGTGCCCTCCGTATGCTCGGCCATCTGATTCCACGCACTCTGACCGGCTGCGGTCTCAGGGTAGAACGCAGTAAACAAGCCGTCAACCTTGCGGTAGGTGAGGTCTGGGCCGGAACCTTCGACCGGGTTTGTACGTGTACCCGACACCCCGCAACCATCGTGCGGCGAGGAAAGTGTAGCCGTACGATGCGTAGCGCCGTCGTCCTCATCAAAGGCGGCGGTTGCACCGGGGTTTTTTCTTTGTACCAACCGGTAACCGGACAGGATATACGAGCCGTTTTTCCGGAGCAAAATGACTCGGTAGTTCTCCCATTCTACCGTCACCTCCACGCCGTCGCCTACAAGATCAGTGCGTTTGGTTTTGCCCAGCACTAGCGTCTGAACGAGATGCGCGGCGGTCTCCTTGCCTGTTTCGGGATGGAGTAGCGGATCGGACTTGTGCTGCGCGTCGCGTTTCGCCACAATGTGCGAGACCCCCCAGCCTCCTTTAAAGTCGCGCTCAGGATCGCCGGGCCTACCGTAGCGAAAGTCCACGGGGACGCCTTCGAACTCCAACACGGCATGCGCATCCTCGCCGGTGGCGATGACGCGGCGCATGGCCTTCCGGCCACGGTCGATGAGCTTCTTCGTGCGCGTGTCGAGGGTCACTTCTTCTTCGAGGCGATGGCTCGTTCGAGCAAGCCGCCGATGCGGTCGATCTGTTGGCGGCGGGTGCTCACCTTCTGCGTGCCCACTTTGCGGGCCGTTTGAGGCGTAGCCGGGGACTTCGACGACGCCTGGCGCGTCGTCGATCGCGGTTTCGCCGGAGCCTTTTTCGCGGGCGTCGTCGCCGGGCGTTCGCGGTTCGAGCCGCCCATCTTGGAGAACATCGCCTTGCACGCGGCGGACTGCTTGCGTCCCGTCCCTGCGGTGCGGCACTCGCTGGCCGTCGGGTTGTCGCGGAAGCCCTTGGGCATTTGCGCGGCGGTGAAGGGCACGGGTACCGTCGCGTTCGGCGCGTTGCGGTTCTTCGTCGTGCTGGCCTTCCCTTTCTCGACCTTGACCACGACGTCGGCTCCGTGGCCGAGGTTGGAGTTGCCCTTGTAGCTGCGCCCCGTCTTCTGCGCGTGGGCAATGAACCACATGCCGATCCCCTGCTGCTTGCACCAGCTCTTGAAGCTCTTCATCTCCTTGCTGGACGGATCGATCTCGGTGACCGAATCGATCACCACGAATCGGGCTTTGAGACGCCTCAAATCGTTCACGATCTGCTGGAACGACTCGTACAGGCTCACGAACAGGTTGTCGTGCGTCGCATCAAGGCGGGCGAAGCGGTCGGCCACGGTCTTGCCGTGCCCTTCTTCGGCGGAGATGTAGAGCACGCGGCCGTAGTGCGCAAGCATCCACGCCATCGCCGCCGAGAGGGTGGATTTGCCCCCGCCGGGCGGCCCCCACACGAACACGTAGCTGTTCGGCTCGAAGGCCCCAAGCCACTTCCCAAACGGAGCAGGAAGGTCAATTCCGTCGTACTCGCGAGCGACAAGGGCGCTGGAAGAAAGAATGCGGTCGCTCATCGGGTAGCGGCGTAGGCAACGGCGGCTCCTACGAGCACACCGATGGTGAACGGGGTGAGGATCGACTTGCCGACGCCCATTTGCCCCGCGACGGCTGCAAGGTTGATGTGCTCGGCGTACTGGTTGATCGCGGTGCGGTGCGCGGCGTACGAGGCTGCGAAGGCGGCGCGGTCGTACACCATCCCGGACGCACCGAGGGCAAAGGTGAGCAAGTCGCCTTTTCGGCCTCGAAGCACGGCATCTCCAGCCCGGTAGATGGGCGTCCAGATGTCCGGCATTCCGGCAAGAGGCGCAAGAACAGCGGGCTGACTCATTTGAAGGCACGGGTGAAGGCGTAGGCCGTGACCCCGGCCACGACCGCCAGTTGAAGCGTGCCGTTAATGGCCGACACCACTCGGTCAGTCCGCGTCTGGTTGGGGTCGCCGTAGAAGTCGTCCGCGCCGGGCGTGTCGTCGGGTAGCCTAAAGGTTGCCGACTGCCCGATCCACAGTTCGGAGGCTGAGCCTTTGACCATCTCGGTACGGGCCTCACCCTCCGACACGTCGCGCCCGAAGGCCCCACTAAACCCTTTCTGCCACTCACCATGCAGAAGGGTGAGGCGGATGTTCGTCGTCGAGGGGCGAAATCCAACGGGAAACGGTACCTCTACAACATCCTCAAACCAGCGCACCGATGAAAGCTGCCCGAAGTTCTCGTCGAGTTCGACGCGGTAGAAGAAGCGCGTGCTGCCTGCGTCTACCACCACCCACACTGGCACGTCGCCGAGGCCCAGTCCGGCCACGGCCACGGCCTCGCGGGTGCGCAAGCGGATGCGCAGCCGCACCCGTAGCAGTGCAGGGGGCGCGGGGTTGCCCGTCGGTGGCGTGCGCCCGACGATGGCAACGGTGCAGTCTGGCTTCTGGATGACGAGGGGAGAGTCGGCCACGGTCAGGAGCGCTTGCGGGTGAGAAACCAGAACCCCGCCCCGCCAAGGGCCAACAAAGGCAGGGAAAGCCCGCTCAGGGTTCGCGCAGTGGGGTTCTCGGGCACGGGCGGAGGACTCGCCGGAGCGGTCGCGGCAGCGTACGCTTCGCGGGCACGGCGTAGAATGTCCGCCACCGTGTCGGCGGCGTCGCTCACCCGGTCGAGCACCCCGCCCGGAGAAAGGGACGTGCCACCGGTTCCGGTCTTGGCCTTGTCGCCGCCGGGAGCGGTCGTCGTGGGCTTGACGTAGGGCGTCGTCGTCGCGCCGCCGGGCAGCGGCTGCACGTCGGGATAGGAGTAGGTCGGAACGACGGCCATTCGGACGGATCCGGCTCCACCCGTGCCGCCACGTCCGACCGCTTCGTAGATGGGTGCGTTTTCGTCCACCCCGCGCACCGGCGGGCTGTCAAACACGAACAGGTCGTCCCGAACCCGAAGGCCAAGCTCGGCATCGCCAAGATCGTGGCCGGGTTCAAGGTCGTAGGTGCGGTCGTAGGCAAACGCCCGCGCCGCCAACGCTCCCGGTGCTTGCGCCAGCGTCGTATCAAACGCCGTCCATCCCCGGCTCCCTCGGTATTCGAGGAAGATGTGACTGGGTTGGCTTCCTGCCCCGACCACGCGGACGCGAACCGGAATGCCCAGCGAGCCGAGCAAGGCCCCTCCAAGGGTTGTGTGGTCGTCGCAGTCGCCGGAGCGGCGGCGGAGCGTCACCGAAGCGGTTTGCAACTGCTCCATCCCAAACGGGTCGCGGACGTACTGCACGTTCTCCACCATCCAGCGGTACACGACAACGGCGAGCGCGTCGAAGTCGCGGCGGTTCGCAAACGGCGTCCGTGGGTCGCGGGGAGCCGATTCCGTGACGTTGAGGGCAGCGGCCCGCACCGCATCGTCGGCGCGCCCCGCCAAGATGTTGCGCTTGATCTGGTCGATCACGCCCGTAAGGCCGGGGTACGCGGATCGTTCGATCACAACCGGCACATCGGGCAAGCGTTGGCCCGCCGCCTGCACGGAAGCAGACGACGGGCGGGCGACTCCGCGAGGGAGTACGGGGAGCGTGGCGGGCGTACCCATAGGTTCAGACGGCGTTGGCCCGCTCGTGCGCGTCCACAAGGGCACGGAGCGTGTGCGACGGATTGAAGGCGAGGCTCTCGGCGATTGCTGCACGGGCGGCTTCGGGAAGCGCGTCGAGCGAAAGCGCGACGGCCACCGGCTTCCCGTCGTGGGTGAGAAGGGCGATGCCGCTTTCGGGCTTGCGGAAGTACTGGCCCCGCGTGGTGGTGCGAACCTTCATCGGAGTTGCTTTTTGAGGAGGGAAAGGACGCTTTTCAGCACCGCCTCGGCCTCGGTGGACAGTTCGATTCCAGCGCGACGAAGGGCGGGCTTCAGCACCACCATCAGCCCGGCAGGCCCGGCGGACACATAGTCCCGCACGTCGTCGGTGTAGCCCAGCGCCTTAACCAGCACCGCCGTCAGGTCGGCGAGCCGCGCCGCCGGGATCGCCCGTGCCACGGCTTCGGTGGCGAGGTTGGCGAGGAGCGAAAGCAGCGTGGTCGTGTCGAACGACGGCTGCTGGCGCACCCACGCGGCAACCTGCGACGCCCACCGTTCGTCCGCGTCGAGGCTTGGAGCGTCCGCAAGCAGCGGTTCAAGGGCGGCGTTGACGAGTTGCGTAACCATTGTGGCGGGGCTAAACGGGAGGGCGTCGTCGAGCGAAGCGGGTTCGGCCACGACCACATCGGGCGCAGCCGCGAGCGCGTGGCCGTCGCCGGAGACGGGCGCACCCGTGAAGCGCTGGATCAGCCCTTGCGCGGCGGGGTGCTGAAGGATGGGGCCGAGCGTATCCAGCAGCGACGTCGGCTGCGGCGCGGGCGGAAGAGCCAGCGGCGGCGCGTCGTCGTCGTCGGACAGGGCGTCCAGCAGCTCGTCTTTAGCTTGGGCCACGGCGAGCTTCAGCGTGAGGTCGCTCACCTGCTGGTGGAGCGCGGCAACGATGCCGTCGTACTGGGTGCGCAGCAGGGTGATTTCCCCGACCTTCTCCTGTTGAAGCGTGGCGTACTTGAGGGACAGCGTGTCGTAGAGCCGCCGCCAGTCGGCCAGCTCGTCGAGGAACTTGGCCCGCTCCTCGTCGCGGGCGGCGCGAAGGGCGATGATCTGCCCTTCTTGCGCCTCGTTCTGCGCCGTGAGGCGGTTGATCAGCCCCAGCATCGTCGGCGCGGCCTCGTCGGACACGGGCGCGGACGGTGCGGCCTCGGCCACCGGCGGGGCCGGGATCACGAACGGTTGCGGCTCTTCCCCGTCGTCGAGGTGAACGCGGAACGTTCCGTGGGGCGGCACGCCCGCGCTCTTGCACACGACCGACAGGCGGTTCTTCGTGCGGCACTCGGCCACGTACCGAAACAGGCCCGACGTGTCGTCCTGCCGTTCGAGCACGCCCACGAACGGCCAGTCCGCTGCGACTTGCTCGGCGGTGTCGGCAATGGATTCGGCTCCGAAGAATTCGGCCACAGGTGGGGGCGTTGAGTGCCCCTATGATCCGGTGGCGGATGTATGGGAAGAAACCCCCGGCTCGGCTCGCACGGGATTGTGTGCGCTAAATCGGTTCTGTGCGGGTTCGTGCGGGGAAAATGAGCAAATTCGGGGAACTCAGTTTCAAGGGGTTACTTCATCAGATCTCACTCTAACCCCTTATGCCCAATGGCAAAGAAATCCTCTCTTCCCCCCGGGACTCCCACTCCGCGAAGTGGTCAGTACGAACGTGTTGGCCCGCGTGGTGGCTCTACTGGTGAAGAAATCACCAGCGTCAAAGGGAAGCCTCTTCCTCCGACTCAAAAACCCGGAGAAGGTTACAAGCTCGTCGATCCGACGAAGCACAAGTCATAAAGCCATTGAAATGCTTATGGCGTGTTGATACAACCTTAGAACGAGGGGGAGTGTTGCTAGGCGACACTCCCCCTTGTCATTTCTGCAAGTCGTACGAGATGTTTTGAATCTCATCGATAAGCGCGTTGAGGGCATCTATATCGATGCGGACGCCACGCCGGACATACTTCCGTCCGGCTTTGGTCTTCGCTACAGCGTAGTCGAGCACGAGCACGGCTCCTCGGGCTTCGAGGATAGGGCGCATGCGGTTGCGAAACCACGTCTCCCCGTAGTCGAGGCGGCGCGACACGATAGCCACTGCCTTTTTCTGTCCGATCCAGACCTTTTCGGGAGGGGTCACGGGGTTCTGAGCTTCCATCGGGGTTTGGGTTCGCCCTCTACGGGCACGGGTTCGTAGGCGGCTTGCTTGCGGCCGGTGCGTTGCATCTCTTCCAGCATCTCGGCGAACGTGAGCAGCCCGGTGGGGCTTCGCGCTGCGGTAGGTGCGGCGCGGGCGATGCCGGGGCGTCGGCGCATCCAGTTGCGGAGCGAGGCCCGCCAGTCGAAGATCGGTTCGCCCTTGTGCCGCCATCCGGCGGCGCACTGCGTCTCCCACCAGTCGCGGATGCCGTCGTCGTCGGTGAATCCCTCGGCGTGCCCAAACGCGAACGCTTCGTCGAGCGACGGTGGCGGCAGCGGTCGGCGCGGCGGCTTCGGCGTGCCCGGCTCGGATGCGGCAGGGCGGGGCGGGGCGGATGCGGTGGTCACCAGCACGAGGTGAGGCGTGGCGCTCTCCCCGTCCCCCCCAACATCCGCTGTGTGTGTGTTCCGTTCCCCCACGTTTGGGGCTGCCTCGTGCGTGCCCTCGTGCGCGGGCGCGCCCGTCTGGACACACACACCTGTTTGAATCTCCCTCCCTCTATCGTGCGCGCCCGGAGTAACAGGCCCGGAGCGGTCGAAAGTGGTCGCGTTTGGTCGCGGAGCGGTCGGGTAGCGGTCGGAAGTGGTCGCGGATGCGCGTTTTGGGGGCGATTCTGGCCCGTTTCCGGTCGGGTAGCGGTCGGAAGTGGTCGCGGAGCGGTCGGGTTGCGGTTGGGCAGCGGTCGCGGGCGGTGCCTCGAATGCGGGCACGTCCGGCGTAGGAGCAGGCTCGGATGCGGCCTGCTGGCCCGGCTCGAACGCGGCGCGGGCAAAGGGATTCGCGGACAGGTATTGTTCGCGCTGGTAGGCCCGGACGCGGGCGTTGCAGGCGGCGATCACCTCGGCGGGCAGGTCGTACGGAAGGTCGCGGCGCTTGCCGCCCCACGTCAGCTCCTCGGCCACGTCCGCGAGCAGCAACGGCCAGCGGCGGCGCACGGTGCTACGGCCCGCGTCGCCCGCGCCCCAGCGCCAGCGCGAGGCGTAGTAGGCGGGTTTGTGCCACGTTCCAAGGTCGAGGTCGCGCATCAGGTCGGCCACGGCCTCGGTCTCGGAAAACCGTTCGCCCGCCGCCGTAGCACGCTCGACGACGCGGTAGAAAAACCGGCGGGTAAGGGGCGAAAACAGCACAATCGGCTAGATCAGAGGGGAGAGGGCACCGGGCAGATATGAGAGGTCACAAGAAGCTCGATACCACCTCGTCGTACTTGTCCGAGATCGCCGAAAGCTCTTTCTTGCCACGCTCGGCTATGCCCAGTCGCTCGTTCATCATCTCGCGGTCAAGGACGTAATTGTCCACATTGTCTTGTATCAATCGGTCAAGTACGCTAGGCTCAAGGGCATCCAACTCCCACGATGAGTACCCATGCTCTCTGATGTACCCTATAGCACGAGCATCTGTAAGCTTCGCAGGGTTGGGTGGTGGGTTGTACCGGCGAATCTGATCCATATTGAGCGCAATGCGCTCGACGAAAACACCACGCGCTCCGAAGCCTGCCATCCGGTCTTCGATGTCGCGGGTCATATCGATGCCCGATGGGTCGTGGTCGCCAAGATGTATGATGACACTTCGATTGGCCCCCTTCTTTTTGCCGTAGTCGATATGGCGCTGTGCTGCGCTCCACAACTCGCTCTGGCTTGTGTAGCCCCGACAGGAGAAGTACGGCACGTCCAGTCGTTGAGCTGCCTTGGCTACCACGCCGATGAGCGCATCCTTCTCGACCCATATTTCAACGCGACAGCGTTGGCCCTCCCACGTATCTACTGCGAACTGGCTGGCACACGCTTTCACGATCTGTGCAGGTGACGACCAGTGTGCGTTCGCCCTGAGGTTACGCGTTCGGTCTACGATGCTATACCAATCGATCATCCCCGCCATCCGAGCGTCGGAGATGAGGTTTCCGAGGTTCTTGTACGAACGTTCGTTGTTTGGGATGATGTCGGCGGCTACGAATCGATAGTAGAGTTGCCGTAACGTGAGATCGTACCCCTGCTGTTCGTAGTCCTCAATGATCGTGTTGGCGCGTTCGATGAGCGCAAGGCTTGCGTCTCGAAAGCTCTTCTCGATATAAACGATTTTTGGCATCTGACTTGGGATTGGCGTCAGCTGTTTAGGCTGGGACGGAGGGTAACGTTGGGGAGGGTGCCGGAGTAGGCTTCTGACAAGTAGGACGGATCGAGGCCGCCCCGTCCGATGAGAAGCGCATCGTGTTCGGGAGCGCGTCGCGCCCGCATTCGGGTAAGCGACACGTCGGGCCACGTCTCGCGGATCGTCACAAAGGCCCGGTACTTGGCGGTGGCGTGGGAAGGCGCGGTGTGGTAGCCGCCGCTGTCCCAGCCGTCTACCCACACGTAGTAGGTGCGCACGTCGGGAGGCGTGGCGTCCGACCGGTTCCGTGTGCGTGGAGGTCGAGAACGGCGGGGCTTGGTGCTCCGAAGCGTGCCGGGTGCGATGTGCCGGGTGGAGACGGGGCGTTCGTGCAGCTCGCCCACATCGCCGCGCTCCAACTGCGCAAGAACGGCGTCCGGCCGCGTACCGACCGCCGCGCACACCGTGGCCACGGGAAGGACATACGGTTTCCGGTGCCGGAGCCAGTCGAGGGCGTCCGGTTTGCCTGCCCGCGCCTGCCGTACGGCTCCGTGCAGCACGGCCACGCAGAGGTTCACGTACGGGCGCAGTTCGCTTTCGGCGTCACGTTCCATCGGCTTCGCGGGAGAAGGTGACGAGCTGCTCGCCGAGGCGAAACGTCATCGCGTCGCGTGTCCACGCCACGAACACGGCGGGGCGGTCGAGGCGGAGCGAGAGCGACACCACGGCGTCGCGCATCCCGGCGTGCGTGCCGAGGTCGTACGTCTCCGGTGCGGTGTCGAGGCGCGGGCACGAGGCCAGGTAGCGGCCCGAAGGGAAGCCGTCAAGCAGGTGGGAGAGGCGAGCGCGGGTGTCCGGGGTGGTGCCCACGTAGAGGAGCAGCCACGCGGCCATGTCCCGGTCACCGTCGAGGTGAGGCAACGGCATGGCTATTCGGCGTTGAGAGCGTCGATGAGGTCATCAGCGACCCGTACGGCATCCCTGACGAGGTCGAGTCTCTTGGCGTCCACTGAGGCGGGATTGGCAGCGAAACCTTGAAGCACGAGCGCGGCGAAGTACTCGCGCTTGGTGAGGCCACCGACCACGGCGAAACTGGGAGAGTCTTCGATGGGGGCAACCGGATCGTCGCCGCAGGTTTTGGGGCGTCTCATCGGGTAAAGCGAGTTAGGCGCGGGCCGAAGCCGGACGCCGGGTGGTAGACGTGCGCCGTTTCCGGCGCGGTTTGGGTGAGTAGCCGAGGGCGTCGAGGTCGGCGCGACGCAGGTAGCGCCCGCCCGCGTCCGGGATGCCCAGCGGGGAATAGCGTTGGAGGCCACGCACTGCACGGCTCACGGCGTTGGCGTGGACGCCCATTTCCTTCGCGTACTCGCCCACCGTGACAAGGCCGGAGCGCGGCGAGGCGTCCAGTTCGCCCCGGAGCAGGACACGGAGTTGGTTGGGGAGTTCGCCCCGGAGCGCATCGGCGACGGCGGCACGGGCTTCGTCGCGCACCACGGTGCGCAGGTCGTCAAGGGTGAACATCACGGTCGCCTCCCCTTGCGGATGGACTCAAACCCCATTGTCCCGTCCGGGCGAAGGTCGGCGCGGAGCGCATCGCCGCACGACGGGCAGTAGCCGTCGAGCAGGGCGAACACGCGGATCGAGCTTCCGCACGCGAGACAGTAGAAGCCCGCTGCAAGGGGCGGCGAGCGTCGAGGAGCAGGCTTCCGCGACGACGGCTCGTCGCCAAGTACGGCGTGGGTCATGCGCCCACCTCCTCTTCTTGGAGCTTGGCAGTCCACGCCTTCTGGGCATACCAGCCGTCGATGGCCTTCATCCCGGCGGTGAAGGCTTCGGCCATCTTGCTGTGGTTGCCAAGGTCTACGGTAGAGCCGTCTGGCAGCGAAGCCGTGGCGACGAAGTGGGCGCGTTCGCGGTACACGGTCTCTTGTTCGCGGCCTTTGGCCTTCTTCGGAACCTTAGTGACCGTGTGCTGGGCGAAGGCCGTGCCTTGGCGGTAGGGTTGTTTGTAGAGGCCGCTCATGCGTACACCTCCCCGTCCGTGCGAACGGTAAGCTTGCCGAGCGGCTGGGGCAGGCGGTAGCCTTCGACGTAGACGAATGCATTCGCCCCGTCCGCCCATGCGCGGGTCGTGGTGTGGGTGTCGGCGATCAAGCCATCCACCCGGCGGAAGCTCACCGGCGCTCCGGGCGCATGGTCGCGGTTCCAGTCGTCGGCGCGTTGCTGAGCGGTGCGGTTCATACCTCCACCTCCGCTTCTTGGGCTTCCCATTCGGGGAGACGGTTACGCACAGCGTCCCAGACACGCTGCCCTTTGCTGAGCATCGTCCACGCTCGGTTGACGTAGGCTTGCGAGAACCCGATGCGGCGGGCAACGTCGGACTGGTTGAGGCCGAGAGCGGCCACACGCGCTTTGAGAGCGTCGCGGTCGTCCGGAGAAAATGCCGAAGCGTCCATAGAGGCTGTAACTTTGGGGGTAGTAGGCGTAAAGCCATAGACAAGTCTAAGCCATTGGCAAAGACAAATCAAGAGTCTCTCAACAATTATCTATTGCAATGGCAGGCAAAGACCCGAAACGGCCCAAAAACGACGATCTGATCCTCGATTTTTTCCAAACGGCCAGCGAGCCACAAGGGCTTTCTGACGTAGTAGAAGCCACAGGTATCAAATACAACGTGGTGCGCCAGTCTCTCCCTTTGCTCGTCGAAAAAGGGCGACTGGAGCGGGTCGAGCACGGGCTTTACCGTCTCGCGCTACCTCAAGCGACCGTTGAAGGGCGGTCGTACGTGCTGGACGTAATTGGGATAAAACCCGACACACATATTGCACAGTACGAAGAGATGCCGGATATTCCGCGCCACTTACTCGCCCGTGCCTTCGTGCAGCCCCACGTTGACCAATCCCTTCAGCCCTCCGGCGACGGCTTTCTGGCCGACCGTGTGGAGGTGGTAATGCGTGTCGGAACGACCGACGCCAAACGCACGGAGATGCCCACGGACGGCTTCGCGGGCTACATCGAGCGCGGCGCTCCCATCGAGGTTATCCCGTGCAGCGACTTCGCGGGCGAGGGCGTGTATTTCCTGCTACTTGACCGACGTACCACCGTGGCCCGTGTGCAGCCGATAGGCGGACGCGGCTTTCGGCTCTCCTACGACAACCCGTCGTATCTTCCGCTCGTCTTGATCCCCGTAGAAGGGGACAACACCTACGAAGAACCCGAAAGCGGCCTGATTTCCACGTTGGAGTTCGTCGGGCGTATCGAAGGCTCCTTTCGCCGCCACTAACCCGCCCGTCCTATGCGTACCGCTTCGGCTTTTCTGCTGCTCGCCCTTGCCGCGCCCGTAGTCTCGGCGCAGTCGTCCGTGCGCTACCGGGTTGAGCGATATCGGCTGGACGGTGTGCCGTGGAATCGCTACGACGTGCGTCTTCCTCGTTTGACGAGCGGCGCAAGCCCCTCAGTACGTGCAGGTGTCAACACCTCTATACGGGAAATAGCGAACACGGCCTATACCTGCGGGGAATCAGGTGCAGCCCCCCCCGGCTTTTTGGGAGAAGAGGTGTCACCAGAACGGCGTGCCTTTCTCGTGGACTCGCTTGGTTCAATGCTTGGCGGGAACGCGAGATCTACGGTCACGCGAAGCGACGCCCGTTTTTTTAGTTTCGTAGTAGAAGGCTCCATCTTCTGTGCAGGTGCACACCCGAACAACACCCAGTTGGGTTACACCTTCGATCTTCGGACAGGCAAAAGGGTTGAGGACTACGGTTTGGACAGCACGAAGGCCGAGGCTCTCTGGAGCGAAGCCTACCGGGATATTCTGCCGGGGCTGCGCCGGGATTCTGTCCGCGCCGACCAGCTTCCCGAAGATCAGCGCGACTGTGCACAAATCGCCCCAGCGCTTCATTCTTCCGGCTCGGAGTACTCCTCGACTTGGAACGTGGCTCTCTCATCGAGAGGCTTGCTCCTTTGGCCTGAACTGCCCCATGTCGTGCAAGGATGCACGGTGCGTGGCCTCGTGCCCTATGCCCGTCTTCGCCCCTACCTCTCACCTAGCAGCCCTCTGCTTGTGCGATGAGTTCAGGTATTTCGATTCATACTCTGTCGATGCAGGCAAATCAATTTGCTTTTGCGTCAGATATTTTAATAAACAATGAGCATCTTACAACAAATCTCATTTCTCCAATAGTAGCTAACCTGTCTCTGGCATGCGAGTTGTTCCTCAAGACGATGTGCAAAGCGCAAGGAGTAGGCTTCAGGAGGACACATGATTTGCATTCTATTTTTGAAACACTTAGCACCGAAACGCAGCATATAATTCACTTTGACTTTCTTACACTTGTAAGCAACAGAAAATTAGATGTTCATAGAATAAGTAATGAGAATGACGTAGATTATATTTTGAGTTTGTATAACATAGATTTTGATAAATTTAAGTGCATTTTGTATGATATGAAAGATTATTTCATGCATTCTAGATATCCTGTAATTGAAGAAGTGATCGGATTTAGAATAAACTATCTGATTATACTCAAGAATGTACTCAAGAAATTATCCAATGATAGATATAATGATTGGTATATTGTAAATAAATGATTAAACTTATTTTAATGTATGGCCTCGCTTCGTTCGTCGGGTACATACTGGCACGTTCGGTTTCAGGACAAGCGCCGGGAGCCGCGTGAGGTCGTGGTTTCGCTACACAAGGCCGACTATACCGAGGCGCAGGCGAAGCGAAAGATGCGCGACCTCGAAGCCGGATTACGCACCGGCACGTTCGATCCGTGGGCAACCGACACGCCCACGCGCACCGACACGCTCGCCACGGTGGTAGACCGGTACATCGAGCACAAAACGACTGCCGGACGGCGGGCGCAGCGCGGCGGCTGGAACGAAGGCAACGCCCGCGACCGAGCTGCTATGCTCCGGGCGTTCGTACGCGACGTTGGGGATCGTCCGGTCGAACTCCTAACGAGCGGCCACATCGACGCCTACGTGTACGACGGGCGCGTGGCGCAGGCCACGCAGGTGGGGCGGCGACAGATGATCGGCGCGCTGCTTCGCTGGATGCGCGAGCAGGGCTGCACGACGCTTGACACTCCGCCACCCATCCAGCAGGTGCGCAAAATCCCGGTGTACGTCACCGAAGCCGAGCTTGAAGCCATCTGTGCTGCGCACCTCGCCGCCGACGCCGAACGTCCGGGCCGCAAGCACGCGCCCAAGGCTTTCGCGTCGCGGGATTGGATGGTAGACGTGTGGCGGTTCGCGTTCTACAACGGGATGCGGCTGATGGAGATCATGAACCTTCGCGTCGGGGCGGTCGATCTTGACGCGGAACTGGTGCAGGTAGGAGACGACGCGTTTGTGACCAAGACCAAGCGCGAGAGCGTCATCCCGCTCGTACCCAAGTCCGTCGAGTTGCTGCGTCCACTCGTGGAGGGGCGATCAGCCGCCGAACGGGTGTTTGGGCGACTCGACGGCCGGAAGGTTAGCAGCGCCTTCCGAGAGGCGGCGCGGGTGGCCGTGCCTGCCAAGCCCGGCCTGCACTTCCACAGCCTGCGGCATTCGAGCGCCGTGTTTTGGCGCACGTCGGGTGTGGCGCTGGAGGACATCCGCGACCTACTCCGGCACTCGACGATCAAGACGACCGAGATCTACGACCAGATTGCCGTCACCGACCTTCGCGCACGGTTTCGCGCCGCAACGAAGGAAAATAAAAGGAAACATCTATTAGATTTGAACCAGTCAAGTACCAATCAATAAAGAGCTTATTCAAGTGATCACCAAGGCTCTTTTTACAGCGGTAACACGGGTTCGATTCCCGTACTGGCTACTCGTTGAAAGCCTCTCCGTAAGCACCTGTAAAGGCAAGACTTACGGAGAGGCTTTTTCGTTGCCTCAAAAGACGCTTCCCGATGCCTTCCCTGAACGGCCGATTCTGCCTTTTCTGCGCAGAATCGGCGGTTTGCTTTCTATGAGCCTCTGGCGCTTGGGGACGAAGGGCGTAGATGGTTGGGAAACGCGTGGGGCGTGTGCTGCCCTTTCCCCGCCCGGTCAGCCACCAACGGTTACGCCGTCGCGTTCGTAGGCTTCCACGATCTCGCGCACCAGCCGGTGGCGCACCACGTCGGCCTTGCTGAAGGCCACCGTGCCAATGCCCTCGATGCCGTCGAGAATGTCGCGGGCGTGGAGCAGGCCGGAAAGCTCGCGGCTGGGCAAGTCGGTTTGCGTGGCGTCGCCTGTCACAATGGCGCGGCTGCCCGCGCCAAGCCGGGTGAGAAACATCTTCATCTGCGGCACCGTCGCGTTCTGCGCTTCGTCGAGGATGACGAACGCGTTGGAGAGCGTCCGTCCGCGCATAAAGCCGAGCGGTGCGATCTCGACCGTCCCGTCGTCCATCGCCTGCCGGAGGCGTTCGCGGGTCATCATCTCCTCCAGCGCGTCGTAGAGCGGGCGGAGGTACGGGTCGATCTTGTCGCGGAGGTCGCCGGGGAGAAAGCCGAGGCGTTCGCCGGCCTCGACCGCCGGGCGCGAGAGCACGACCCGCTTCACCTGACGGCTTTTGAGCGCGGCCACGGCGAGGGCGACGGCCGTGAACGTCTTGCCCGTGCCGGCGGGGCCGATGGCGAACACGACGTCGTTCTGCCGCGCCGACTCGACGAGGCGCTGCTGGCCGGGCGTCTTGGCCTTGACCATCCCACCGGTGGGCGTGAACAGGATCACGTCGCGCCCGCCCGCGAGCGACGCCGCCGCGCCCGACTCGCCCATGCCGTCGCCGAGGACGGTGAGCGCCAGCACGGTGTCCACGTCGTTGGGCGTGAGGTTGCCGTTGCGGGTGAGCACCATCACCAGTTCGTCGAGCACCTGCTCGATGCGGGCGATGCGGTCGTCGTTGCCGCGCACGATCACGGTGTTGCCGCGCGCGGTGATCTGCGTGTCCGGAAAGGCCGCTTCGATGCGGCGGAGGTACGTGTCGTTGAAGCCGAAGAGCAGGAGCGGTTCGGCCCGCTCGATGGTGAGGCGTTTTTCTGCCAAGAGACGTAAAGACAGGAAGGGACGCTGCAAGATAGGCGCGTCCGGGCGTCGGTCAGCGCACAACGAGCGTTTGGCGCTGGCTGCCGGCGGCGACGACGTACACGCCCGGCGCCAGCGTCAGCGCGGCACGCCCGTCCGCGCCTGCGGTGGTGCGAACGGCCTCGCGCCCGAGCAGGTCGAAGGCCACGACCGCGGCGCGGGGCGCGGCCTCGACCGTGACGGCTCCGCGCGACGGGTTCGGCCACAAACGGAGCGCCGCCGC
>Ga0209572_1000442_pt1 | contig 61754 bp, 47 predicted proteins | sample EBPBio232012_DNA_FD_185867 | JGI IMG/M metagenome (GOLD analysis project Ga0209572, IMG submission 185867) | Wastewater treatment Type I Accumulibacter community from EBPR Bioreactor in Madison, WI, USA - Reactor 1_1/23/2012_ DNA (SPAdes)... | ecosystem: Engineered > Bioreactor > EBPR >...
TCATAATCGAAGAAATCATTTTCAGATAAAATTTCGGTGATTCCCATCACTTTAGTTTCACCTTTATATTTGATAACACCAACCGAAACTTCTCTTCCTTTTAAGTAGGATTCAATCAAAATATCGTTGTCTTCTGCGAAAGCAAAATCTAACGCTTTGTCAAAATCTTCTAGCGAATTTACTTTTGAAACACCAAGAGAACTTCCTGATTGATTTGGTTTTACAAAGAATGGCAAACCTAATTCTTTCGCCACTTCGTTTCCATCAATTGTATCATCTTTTGATAAATAAATAGAATTGGCTTTTGGGATATTAAATTTTGATAAAACCGAAAGTGTATCACGTTTGTTAAAAGTCAAACTCGATTGGTAAAATCCGCAACCTGTGTACGGAATTTCTAGTAATTCCCAATACGCTTGCATGTGTCCGTCTTCGCCTGGAGTCCCGTGAATGGTATTGGATATTACATCAAATTTGATGGTTTGATTGTCTTTTGTGAATGAAAAATCAGCTTTGTTAATTGGGTATTTGGTTCCGTCAATTAGGCAATACCAATTGTTCAAAAGGATGTGAACTTCAAATACTTGGTATTTTGATTTGTCTAAATTGTTTAAGATTAATTGACCACTTCTTAAAGATATTACAGATTCATCCGAATATCCACCCATAACAACGGCTACGTTCATTTGATTTTATTTTAAATACAATACAAATTTAGCACAATTGTTGAAACTAAAAATTATATCTTTGCGATAAATAAATTTTATTTATGAGTTTACGTAAATATCTTACTAGTCGAGTGTTTTTTGCTCAAGGTCTGGCAGCATTAGCAATAATAGCAGTTTTGGCTTATTTGTTTTTTCATTGGATTACTTTTATTACCAATCATGGTGAGGAAATTACAGTTCCCAATTTGGCAAAATTAAATCCAGAACAAGTAGAAGAAAAATTAGACGAATTAGATTTGGATTATCAAATTATTGATACGGTTGATTATCAACCACAATTTCCTAAACTTACAGTGGTGCAACAAGAACCTACAGCTGGTTCTAAGGTAAAAGGAGGAAGAACCATTTACATAAAATTAAATGCCTCAACTTTCAAAATGGTTGCTGTTCCAGATTTAATAGAAAAGACTTATAGACAAGCTGTTCCAACATTGAAAGCACTTGGATTACAAGAAGGAACTATTCGATATGTACCTTACATTGGTAAAGATATGGTTCTTGAAATGTGGATTAATGGCGAGAAAATTAAACCAGGAAAGAAAGTATATAAAGCTACCAAAATAGATTTAGTTCTTGGTGATGGAAAAGTAGTTTTTGATGAAACGGAGTTAGATTCAATTACCGAAACTGAGACTCCAATAGATACCATTCCGAATGAACAATAATAGTGACTTACAAGAACCTGAAGAAGAACTTTTTGAGCATTACAGGTTTGACGTTCCAAAAGGTCAAGCATTTCTAAGAATTGACAAGTATTTGATGTTGATGGTTCCGAATGCTACCAGAAACAAGATTCAAAATGCGGCTTCCAATGGCGATATTTATGTAAATGACGTTCCGGTAAAATCTAATTATAAAGTAAAACCACTTGATGTAATTAGAATTTTATTAGCGCATCCGCCATTTGAAAATAGGGTAGATCCTGAAGATATTCCTTTAGATATAGTTTATGAAGACGATGCTTTATTAGTGATTAATAAACCGCCAAATTTTGTAGTACATCCTGGTCACGGAAATTACACAGGAACTTTGGTAAATGCCTTGGCTTTTCATTTCGAAAATTTACCTTTAAACAGTTCAGAACGCCCAGGATTGGTGCATCGAATTGACAAAGATACTTCTGGACTTTTGGTTGTTGCCAAAACTGAAGCTGCTATGACGCATTTGGCAAAACAATTTGAAGATAAAACTTCTGAAAGAGAATACATTGCGTTGGTTTGGGGAAATGTAAAAGAGGAGGAAGGAACGGTAACAGGAAATATAGCACGTCACGTTAGAGATAGAATGCAAATGGCTGTCTTTGCCGATCCAGAAATTGGAAAGCACGCGGTTACTCATTATAAAGTTTTAGAGCGATTTGGTTATGTAACTTTAGTTTCATGTAAATTAGAAACTGGTCGTACACATCAGATTCGTGTGCACATGAAGCACATTGGTCATACCTTATTTAACGATGAGCGTTATGGTGGAAATCTTATTTTGAAAGGAACCACTTTTACTAAATACAAACAGTTTATAGACAATTGTTTTAAAACATTACCACGTCAAGCACTTCATGCTAAAACACTTGGTTTCATTCATCCAAAGACTGGTGAAATGATGCGATTTGATACAGAAATACCGAAAGATATGGCTGATTGTATCGAAAAATGGAGAAACTATTCCAAATCAAATGCCTCTGAGGAAGAAGAATAAAAAAAAAGACCTTTAGTTAATTCTAAAGGTCTTTTTTTATGGGGTTGAAACTTATTAGTTGATAATAACTTTCTTAGTAACAGATTGATTTCCTGATGTTAATTTTAGGAAATAAAATCCTTGAGGTAAATTTTCCATGGTGAAAGTATTGCTTTCAAAAATTGGATTTTTCACTTCATTTATAATTTGTCCGTTAATATTTATAAGTTCGATAGTTTCAATTGAAACAGCACTTGTAATATTAATTTTTTGTTCGTTTGATGGATTAGGATAAACAGTTATGTTTGATAATAATTCAAATGAATCTCTTGAAAGCGCATTTACAGTTACACATTGAGCACTCCAAATGGAGCACACATATTCAGGATGATCGATGTAAGGATTTCTATTTCCTTGATAATTGTAGATAGCATTATTTTGAGCTATTTCTTTAGGAGAAACTGGGTCTTGTAAGTGCCATTTAATTAATAATAAAATAAAATTATCATTAAATACTTTATTAATCGAACCATCAAACATGTTTTTTGCTTGACAAGTACTTGCATTGGCAGCACTATAGAAATCATCCATAAAGTCTTCATAACGTGTAGCAAAATAAAAGTAAGCTCTTGCTATATCACCTTTGAATTCGTCAATTGGTTCAAAAACAGTTCCTGAATAGTTTGAAAAACCATTTACGGTATTGGTACCTCTTTTAGAACCATTAGAAGATAGATAAGTCCCAGACGCTACAACACCAAAAGGTAAGTTATTTCTATCGCCATTTACTTTTCCATCAGATGGAACTACGTGAAATGGGTCATTTTTCATTGGATCTACTTCAAAGTTGTCAAAGTAAGATTGTGGCACAAGATGTTCTCTATTATAGCAATCTCCTTCTGCACCATAAGAACCACATTGTTGCGATGTATTAGTATATTCATAAGAATCTAATCCGCTTGGTTTTTCTGAATACATATCCAAAAGACTTCCATTATTCTCATAGTAGTTATCTCTAAAAGCAGATTGCGTGTACAATCCCCAAATTGAACCATAACCTTGATCTACGTGACCTGTTGTAATTCTAGTTTTCAATTGCGTTTTTAGCGTGTAACCAGTTCCAGTAGCAGAATTGTAATATCCTGTTGGAATTTGTGCAAAAACGATTGCGTTTACAAATAATAGTAGGTAAAAGTATTTTTTCATTTTCAATTTTATTGTTTTCTTTCTAATAATGCCATGTAAAACCCGTCAAAACCTGATTGTGAGGCAAGTATCTTAGAATCTTTTACAAAGGTAAAGCTTTTTCCAATTTCAGTACTTAAGAATTTCTTAATTTGTTCTTGATTTTCTGAAGGTAAAACAGAACAGGTTGCATAAACCAATTTTCCACCTGGTTTAACAATTTTAGAATAGTTTTCTAAAACTTCGGCTTGTACTTTTCTGATGTTATCAATAAACTCTGGTTGCAATTTCCATTTAGCATCTGGGTTTCTTTTTAAAACTCCTAAACCACTACAAGGTGCGTCAATTAGAACTCTATCAGCTTTTTCGTGAAGTTTTTTGATGACTTTTGTGGTATCAATAATTCTATATTCAATATTGAAAGCTCCGTTTCTTTTAGCTCTTAATTTTAATTGCTTTAATTTACTTTCGTACAAGTCCATTGCAATTAATTGACCTTTGTTTTCCATTAAAGAAGCCATGTGCAACGTTTTTCCACCTGCGCCTGCACAAGTATCGACAACTCTCATTCCGGGTTGAACGTCAAGAAAACGTGCTACTAATTGTGATGAAGCATCTTGTACTTCAAACATTCCTTCTTTGAAAGCATCTGTTAGAAAAACATTTGCTCTTTCTGTAAGAACTAAAGCGTCTGGTTGATCTTTTAAGAATTCCGTTTCGATATTCAAATCCATCAAAAGTGCACGAAGTTTTTCTTTTGTAGTTTTTAAAGTATTTACTCTAAGAATAACTTTTGCTTGTTGGTTTTGAGCTGCAATTTCTTTAGTCCAAAGTTCTTCACCAAGTTCTTGAACACCAATTTCATCCATCCAATCTGGGATAGATTCACGCATTTTTCGGCTTTTTGATAATTCATCAAATTTTCCTTTTATTTTTCTTTCAGGAGTTCCTTCCAATTGTCTCCAATCTGGAATTGGATAACCTCTTAAAACAGCCCAAACTGCGAACATTCTCCACAAATCTTCACGATTGTATGGTTCTTTAACATCAGCAATTTCAGAATATAATCGTTTCCAACGAACTACTTCGTAAATGGTTTCGGCAACAAATTTTCTGTCGGAACTTCCCCAACGTTTGTCTTTTTTTAAAGAACGTGCTACAACTTTATCGGCATACTCTCCTTCATTGAAAATGGCATTCAATGCATCAATCGTTGTATAAACTAAATTTCTATGTAATCTCATTATTTTTTAATCAGTCTGCAAAGGTATTGCTTTTTAATAGAAAGAAAAAAGTATTCTTTAAAACCATTTTGATAATAAAGAATACTTTAATGTATTTATTGGATTTTTTAATTATTTGATTCGATTCTTCTCATTTCAATTTTTTCTGGTGCATGAAGTACTAGAGGGAATTGTTCTACTTTCACAGAACTACTATCCAATCCAAAACCTTTTTCTTCGGATAAACTGAATTTTTTAAGGAAGAAATATGCACTCATAACCGTATTTTCAAAGAAAGTTAAATCACTATCGTTAGATAAGAATTTTTCTGAAAGTACAAATTTGAAATCACCAATAATATTGTTTTTATTTAATGATTCATAACGACTTGTGATATCAACTTCGCCACGTTGTACCATATCTTTCAATACTTGTTTGAACATTAAATTGATTTTAGTTGCTTCTCTAAATCCTAGATAAAAATCAATTCTATAAATATCGTCTTTTACTATTTCAATTACTTTGTATTCTTTTTTGTAAGGTTCGCTTAAAATATTTACGTGAACAAACCAATAGATATCCGCTCTTTTTGGTCTTTTTTGTAAAATAGAATACATTACTTTTTCTTCAATTTCATCACTTCTCATTGAGTTGGTCATGTAAACTAAATGGGTTGCATATTTTGGAATTGATAAATCAACACTTAATTCAGCTAATACTTTTTTGTAAGTGTCAATTTTTACAATTTTAGTATAGGTTTTACTAATTTGTTTTGCTAAATACCAAGTGGACATTATCGAAATAAGTATCACAGCAATAATAAGAGTTACAAATCCACCATGCATAAATTTAGTAACATTGGCATAAAGAAAAGAGAATTCAATGACTAAATAAAGCGTAATTAAAGGAATGATGTAATACATTTTTACTCTTTTCATTATTAAGTAAAAATTTAGCAAAATTGTAGTCATAATCATGGTTAAAACAATAGCTAAACCATAAGCATGTTCCATATTACTTGACTCTTTGAAATATAAAACAATTCCGATGCAACCAACCAATAATAACCAATTTATTGAAGGAATATATAATTGTCCTTTTTCTTCTGTTGGATATTTAATTTTAGCTTTTGGCCAAAAATTCAATCGCATTGCTTCGTTTATTAACGTAAATGAACCACTAATTAATGCTTGAGATGCAATTACTGCTGCCAAAGTTGCGATTACAACACCAATTGGTTGGAACCAAGTTTCCATAATTAAATAGAATGGATTTCCGTTTTTTCCACCAAGTTCAGCTAATGTTTTTCCTTCATGTGAAATTAAATATGCACCTTGACCAAAATAGTTCAAAAGCAACATAATTTTTACATAAATCCAGCTAACTCTAATGTTTTTTCTACCACAATGTCCCATATCAGAGTACAAAGCTTCAGCTCCAGTAGTACATAAAAAAACAGCTCCAAGGACGAAGAAACCTTCTGGATGAGCAGACAATAAATGATATGCGTAGTATGGATTTATAGCTTTTAACACTGAAAAATTTTGTACTACTTGAATACTTCCTAAAACACCTAACATGGCAAACCAAACTAACATCATTGGAGCAAAAAACTTCCCAACAAGCTTGGTTCCATATTGTTGAATGATAAATAAAATAATCAAAATTATAATTACAATAGGAATGGTATTTAACTCAGGTTTGAAGATTTTTAAACCCTCAACCGCAGAAGATACTGAGATAGGAGGTGTAATGATTCCATCTGCTAAAAGTGTACTTCCTCCGATGATTGCAGGAACAATTAGCCACTTTATTTTAGTCTTCTTAACCAAGGCAAAAAGCGCGAAAATTCCACCTTCACCATGATTATCAGCACTTAGTGTGATGATAACATATTTTAATGTTGTTTGTAATGTAAGTGTCCAGAAGATACATGAAATACCACCCAAAACTATGTCACTAGTGATAGCATAATCACCAAGAATAGCTTTCATTACATACAGAGGAGACGTTCCAATATCACCAAAAATAATTCCCAATGTTACTAATAATCCAGCAGTAGAAAGTTTGCTATGAATATTTGAATGACCGTGTGAGCCCATAACTTATTTTAAATAAAGAATGCAAATGTATTATATTTAACGATTTGAAATAAAAAAAGCACCGAATATTTTCGATGCTTTATAGTTTATATTAATTATAAGTTATCTTCTGCTAGAATTTCCACCTCTTCCTCCAGAATCTCCACCTCTTGAAGAACTACCTGAACTTCTCTCGCTTGAGCTACTTCTTGTTGAACTTGAACTTCTAGATGGTTCGTAAGAATTACTTCTAGTTGTTGTTGTACTTCTTACAGGTTCACTAGTATTTCTAACACCACCATAGTTTGAGTTTTCTCTAACTGGAGCAGTAGTTCTGATAGTTTCAGAAGAGTTACTTCTTACTGTATTATCGCTACTTCTCACACCACCGTAGTTTGAATTTTCTCTAACTGGAGCAGTAGTTCTGATAGTTTCAGAAGAGTTACTTCTTACTGTATTATCGCTACTTCTCACACCACCATAGTTTGAGTTTTCTCTAACTGGAGCAGTAGTTCTAATGGTTTCAGAAGAGTTGTTTCTTACAGTATTATCGCTACTTCTCACACCACCATAGTTTGAATTTTCTCTAACTGGAGCAGTAGTTCTAATAGTTTCAGAAGAGTTTGTTCTTACTGTGTTGTTGCTGTTTCTAACACCTCCTAGATTTGAATTTTCTCTGGTGTTTCCATTATTTCTTGTGTTATTGTAAGCTACATCTCTAGTGGTTCTAGTTCTGTCTAATTCATATCTATTAGTATATCCAGAGTTTCTGTGACTAAAAGAACGATTTGGATATTGTCTTTCACAATAATTGGCTCTTCTTCCATAATAATTATTATAAGCAACGTGACATCTTCTATAATTTACATAATTGTAATGGTGACTAAAGTTTATCCATAAACCAATGTTATGACGGTATCTAAATACTGGATAAGGACTCCAATAAGTGTAATAACTTGGATAGTAACCCCAATACCAACTTGAACAATAAGGACGATAGCTTGATATCCAAAAGTGATTGTATATTACTGGCACATGAACGTAAACTGGCTCATAAATGTAATTACTTCCATACATATAAACATCACCAACTACTTGAACTTGTACACGATTATCTGAATCTTTTTCAACTTCTACAGTACAAACATCTTGAAATTGATCACGACCTAAAACAGATTGTACTACTATTAAATGGGTTCTACCTTCAACAGATTCAATTACACGTAAATAATCAACTTGATTATCATTGTTTAAATCCAAATTAGAGATTTGTGTTTTAGGATCATTTAATCGATTCTCAAAATCTTCTAAATCTTTTGAATCTCCAAATATAGAAGCGATGGCTCTTAAATCTAGATTATCACTGATTTCAGAACTCATTGCGTTTACAGTAGTTCTGTCTTGTGCAAATGAAGTTGCAAAAAGCAAAGTCATTATTGACGAAAGTAATATTTTTGTTTTCATAACTTAAAGTATTTATGGTTCATAATAGCATTTGTTAGCTTAAACCAATTTTTGTGCCAAGAATAATTATTCACAAATCATTAACACAAAATTAAGTTGTATTTTAGCACTGTAATAAAACTATAAATATGAATAGAATCACAATTTTACTTCTAGTTCTGGTCTCTTTTATTTCCTGCAAACCAACTCAAGTTTCTGATGAAACATTTTTTAAAAGTGTGAAAATTGATACTATTTTGAAGGATAAAATCAGTATTCGACCTATCACAGTTTCTTCTAATAAAGTTTGGTATGCAGCCGACAAAAATAGAGTAGGGTATGTTAGTTTGATAGACGCCAATAAAATGGAGCGTAAAATCAATAAAGATTCACTCAAGTTAGAATTTAGAAGTATAGCTCAAACTTCGGAAGCTATATTTGCTTTAAATGTTGGAAATCCAGCTTTGTTGTATAAATTTTCTAAAGATTTGAATAAGAAAACTTTAGTTTATGAAGAAAAACATGAAAAAGTCTTCTACGACAGTATGCAGTTTTGGAACGAAAAAGAAGGAATTGCTATCGGTGATCCAATTGAAAATTGTTTTTGTGTAATTGTTACTCGTGATGGAGGAACTACTTGGAATAAAATTACGTGTGAGAACTTACCTAAAATGGACGAAGGTGAAGCGGCTTTTGCAGCAAGCAATACCAATATCATTATAAAAGGAAACAATACTTGGTTGGTTTCTGGTGGAAAAAAGACAAGAGTTTTTTATTCTCCTGATAAAGGAATAACTTGGAAAGTCTATGAAACTCCAATTGTTCAAGGTGAAGCGATGACCGGAATTTTTACAGCTGATTTCTACAACGACAAAATCGGATTTGTTGCAGGTGGAAATTATGAAAAACCAAATCAAAATTTTCAAAACAAAGCGCTAACAATTGATGGCGGAAAAACATGGAAGTTAGTAGGAGAGAATGCAGGATTTGGTTACGCATCTTGTGTACAGTTTGTTCCCAATAGTAATGGTAAAGAATTGGTAGCTGTTGGTGCAAATGGTTTATTTTATTCTCACGATAGTGGAAATTCTTGGACTCAATTTAGCAAAGATGCTACATTTTATACCATAAGATTCCTAAATGAGACTACTGCAATAGCAGCTGGAAAAGATAAAATAGTTAAGATAGTTTTTAGTTTTTAGTTTTGAATAATTTGGGTTAAGTCAATATAAAAAGCGATCTTCAATCAGAAAATCGCTTTTTTTCACCTTTTAATTTAGTTTTGAAGACTATCTTCTAACTTTTTTATCTCGATATTGTTGAAGTAATTTTTTGCTAAACTCTTCTTCTGCTTTTTTCAATTTTAAAATCTTTGTTGCAGGTAGCACACTTTTCAAATTAGTGATGAATTTCTTTTTTAATTGGTGCAATTCTTCTTCAGTGCTTTCCATTTGATTCAATAGTGTAGTAGCATCTTTTTCAGATAATTTATCATCGGAATTATCCGCTCTATCCATGTAAACTTTAAGTTTTTGCTTTCTGATTTCATGTTGTTTGTCCTCAAAAGCATTGTAAAGAGGCCAAAATTTAGCCGATTCTTCTGGAGTTAAGTCCAATTCATTAGTTATAAAAGCTACTTTTAAGGATTTTACTTGTTCCTTTTTCTCTTTTAATCGGCTTCCTGGTTGAGCAAAAGTTGCTGTAGAAATTAGTAGGATTAGCAAGGTAATTAATTTATATTTTTTCATTTTAGTTTTGTTTTAGTTTGTAATGTAATCTTCAATTTGTGAATTGTTAAGAAGTACTTCTTCCAAAGCTTCATTTTCAATTTTATTGTCTATTTTAATGTTTTCTATATCTTCTGTATCCAATAAATTAACAATATCATCATCAGATAAAGTTGAATGTTGAGTTAAATAGTTTTCAATTTCATTGGAAGCCATTTCATCACTATTATTTTGTAATTGATTCGCTATTGGAATACTTAATGCTAAAACAATTATTGCTGCTGTAGCGTAAAATATTCTGCTATATTTTGCATAAAACGAAATTATTTTTGGTTCTTCAGAAGGTAACTGATGTAGTACTTTTTCTGAAAAAGTTTCAAAGTAATCCTCTGGAATCTTGAATCCGGAGGTTATTTTTTCGTTTGTATCTAATTTAAAATTATTCATATGTATAAGACAAGTATTGTTTAAAAAGGTTTAATTAGAGTTCATATATTCTTCAATTTTTTTCACTGCATGATGGTAAGAGGCTTTTAACGCTCCAACCGAAGTGCCTAAAATTTCAGACATGTTTTCATATTTAATTTCTTCAAAGTACTTCATTTTGAAAACTAATTGCTGTTTTTCGGGCAAAAGTAAAATAGCTTTCTGAAGTTTTATTTGAATATCGTTTCCATCAAAATAAGAATCGGATTGCAAATTTTCTACAATTTTAGTTTGCATGGCTTCACTAGTAGTTCCGTTGCGTTTGGCTTTGTTATTAATAAAAGTTATGGCTTCATTGGTTGCAATTCTATACATCCAAGAAAAGAGTTTACTATCGCCTTTAAAGTTTTTAAGATGCTGAAATACTTTGACAAAGGTATTTTGTAAAACATCATCAGTATCATCGTGATTGAGAACAATATTTCTGATGTGATTATACAATGGTTTCTGATAATCGCGCAAGAGTTTTTGAAACGCGACATTTTGCGTTTTAGGATTTAATAATTCTTTTATAAAATCTTTTTCTTCTTGCAATTCAGAAAATTTATCTTTTGTTCAGCTAATATACTAATTAGAATAAAGTTAAACGAAAAGGTTTAATCAGAATTTGTTAAATTTTTTTTTGAGAATTTTATGGAGTAGAAGTTTCAACAGGAGCAATAACAGGAGCTACACTTGTAGAATCTGCTGATTTTCTGTAAACTGGTCTTGGAACAGCTTTTGGATATACTGGAACATAAACCTCGGTTACCCATTTTGAAGGACTTTTGATATCGTCCATGTTTTTAGAATAAACCTCAATAATTTGTTGCGATGTATTTCTAACTAAGTTGTTTTTTGCAATATGTTGATAAGCTTTGTTCCAAGTTTGTTGCGTATGAGAATAATCTCCTGTCAAAGTAGTTTTCAATGCTGTGTAAGGTTTAAGTTCACCAGATTCCATATCACTTCCTTCAGAAATATGAATAGAGTCTCTTATTGGCATACAAACTGAAAATCCAACTAAATCATTGGTTCTATCATATTTGTGATAAATAATGAAAGGTTTGCCATTCATTACTAAACTATTTTTTTCAAAGAAACGTCTCATTCTTGGCAACATAATTTTGACGTTGCGTGTAACATCTTTCTCTTTACAAACTTTAAACTGTTTTAAGTAAAAGCCTCCTTGTCGATTAACAATTCCGTTAACTTTTATATTAAAGGTGTTGATTTCAAAATCAAGAGTCTTGTTTAAATTTTCTAAACTTTTTTCGTTAGTATCTCCAACAACACTATTAATTCCGCCTTGAAAAAATGCTAATACTTTTGATTTGAAATCTAAAGTACCTTTACTTCTCCATGTTACTTTAGTGCCACCAATGGTATCTTTAAATTTCCAAAAAATTTCTGAATTTTCTCCATTTGAAACCATTTTTTGATAAATGCTTTCGTTGTCTTTTACGAAAATTGTTCTTAGATTTCCATTGCCATCACTGCCTGTCCAAGAACACGAAGCTCCTTTTCCAGAAGTAAGTTCAGGGTAAGTAAATTTTATGGATTCATCTTCTAGAATCCAAGAACCAAAGGTTTCCCAATTCCTATAATCGTTGATGTAATTAAAAACTGTTGCTTTAGGATTCTTGATTACTTTACTTCGAGTTACATCATAATTTGCTTGCTGTGTTGAAACAAAAACAGTTAGTCCTACGAGTATTAGGAATAATAATAAAAAGATGTATTTAAGTATTCTCATTAGAGGTTAAGAATTCGCGACGTAAATGTAAGAAATTAATTTTATTATTAAACAATTCTAAATGTAGAAGTTATTTTACAATTGAATTCGTAATTAATATTTCTTTTAGGTGCTAATTTTTAATGCTTTAAGAAAATTTTGATTAAAAAAAGAAGTAAAACAAAACCAAAGAAACCTAAAAGTATTTTGTAATTGCCTTTGTAAAATTTGTTATGAAGCGCTTTGTCTTTTCCATAAGCATATATCATTGCGATTACAAAAACTACGATAAAGAAACCTGCAAATATCAATTGACCAGTTGTAAACATATTCTCTAATTTTTCAACAAATTTAGGCAATTGAAATCATAATTTGTATTTTGGCTTCATAAATTAATTACAAATAAAATGCAAGACAAACTTAATGCAGTAAAAGAGTTTCATACTGCTTTCAAAATCGGATACAGTGAAAATATGAAAGCTAGTTTGGGTGAAAGTAAAAACCTACTTCGCTTTAATTTAATGAAAGAAGAAAATGAAGAGTACCTAGAAGCAGCTCAAAATGATGATATTGTAGAAATTGCTGATGCTCTTGGCGATATGCTTTACATTTTGTGTGGAACCATCATAGAACATGGATTACAATACAAAATAGAAGAAGTATTTGAAGAAATCCAAAGAAGTAATATGAGTAAACTAGGTGAGGACGGAAAGCCAATTTACAGAGAAGACGGAAAAGTAATGAAAGGGCCTAATTATTTCAAGCCGAATTTTGAGGATATTTTGAAGTAGTTGTAGGTTGTAGGTTTTAAAGATTGCTACTGCAAACTGCCATCTACAATCTGTCATCTGAAATTACAACATCTTCTGAACAAAAACACTGTGCAACCAGCGGTCAAATTTGAATCCGGAATCTTTTATGGTTCCTGCAATTTCAAATCCGAATTTCTTATGAAAATCTATGCTGCTTTGGTTTTCGGAATCAATAACACCAATCATTGTATGGAGTTTTTGAGCTTTCGCTAAATCAATTAAGTTTTCTAAAATCAATTTACCAATGCCTTTTCCAATGTGATTGGGATGCGCATAAACCGAATGTTCTACAGTAAATTTATACGCTTCACGAAATCGGAATTCACTGTAATAGCCAAATCCAACAACCATTTCATCTTCAACAGCTACAATAATTGGAAATCCTTTTTTTAGTTTGTCATCAAAAATAGCAATCTGATTTTCTAAAGTTCTTGGCTCGTAATCATACAAAGCTGTAGAATTTAGAATATTATAATTTATAATTTCTAAAATAGCTTGCGTATCTTCAATTTGGTAAGGTCTGATTTTGATTTCCATGATTCAAAAATAGTATTTTTTAAAATTATTACGAAATTAAAGCTATCAGAGTTTATTTAATTAAAAACTCTTGTTACTTTTTATATTACCGCAAATTCGCAAATTATTTTTATTTCAAAATTACAAATTTGCGAATTTGCGGTTATTTTATTTTATTTATAAATAGTTTAATTTAAACTCAAAAAATAACTTTGTACTTTTGTATAAATTAAAAGCCTTTGTGTCTTAGTCTCGTTGTTAAACGAGATGGCAAAAAAATAATAAAATGACGTACCCAAAAATACCTTTAGCACAATCCATCATAGAAATACTTCGTGCCAAAGGAATCACAACCATAATAATTTCTCCAGGTTCAAGAAACGCACCTTTAACAATCGGATTTGCTAGTCATCCAGATTTTACTTGTTATAGCATTGCAGACGAACGTTCGGCAGCTTTTTTTGCTGTTGGAATGGCACAACAACTCAAGAAGCCAGTTGCTGTGGTTTGTACTTCTGGTTCGGCTTTATTGAATTATTATCCAGCTTTTGCAGAAGCATTTTACAGTCAAATTCCATTTGTTGTAATTTCTGCCGACAGACCGCAAAGCAAAATTGATATTGGCGATGGACAAACTATTCGTCAAGAAAACGTATTTGCCAATCATTCGTTATTTAATGCCAATCTTACCGAAAACGCCTCCGATGAAAATGATTTTTTAATCAATGAAGCCATCAATACGGCTTTCTCCAAAAAAGGGCCAGTGCATATCAACGCACCATTTGAAGAACCTTTATACGAAACGGTTTCTGAATTAACAGTGGAACCTAAAGTGATTTCGTCAACCACAAAAGAATTTATTTACGACGAACCTATTTCAGAATATGCCAACATTTGGAACGCTTCCAAAAAGAAATTAGTTCTTGTTGGAGTAAACGAACCCAATGCGGTTGAACAAAAGTTTCTAGATAAATTAGCCAACGATCCTTCGGTTGTGGTGATGATTGAAACAACTTCCAATTTGCATCATCCAAAGTTTATTAATACCATTGATTCGATAATCACGCCATTCACACATGAAGATTTTCTAGATTTTCAACCTGAAATTTTAGTAACTTTTGGTGGAATGATTGTTTCCAAACGCATCAAAGCTTTTCTAAGAAAATACAAACCAAATCACCATTGGCACATAGACGATTTAAGAGCTTACGATACTTTTGATTGTTTGACCAAACATTTTGAGGTGCAACCCAATTTGTTTTTCCAATCCTTTTTTATGTTGACAGAAGCTGTTGAAAGTAATTACAATCAATATGCTCAAGATATCAAAGTATTGCGTCAAAAACGAAGTTTAGAATATTTAGCCAAAATCCCATTTACCGATTTTAAAGTATTTGAAAAATTGATTCCTGCTTTGCCTAAGAATTCGCAGTTGCAAATTAGTAACAGTTCGCCAATTCGATACGCACAATTATTTGATATAGAAAAAAACATTGAAGTTTTTAGCAATAGAGGAACAAGCGGCATCGATGGAAGTACTTCAACCGCAATTGGAGCAGCTGTTGCAAGTAAAAAGCCAAACGTATTCATTGCAGGCGATATCGGATTTTTATACGACAGCAACGCACTTTGGAACAATTACATTCCGGAAAATTTCAAAATCATTTTGATTAATAATGGAGGAGGAGGTATTTTCAGAATACTTCCTGGTCACAATGAAACGCCAGTTTTTAATACGTTTTTCGAAACTTCTCATTGCTTAACAGCGGAACATTTATGCAAAATGTACGGATTGAACTATCTTACAGCCAGTACCGAAAACACTTTAGAGGAAAGTTTAAAAGCAATGTTTTCAAATGATGAAAAACCAACTTTGTTAGAAGTTTTCACGCCAACTTTGGAAAACGATAAGGTTTTGTTGCAGTATTTTAGAGAGTTGGTTTAGATTATTTTGCAATATTTTCAAACCAACCATTTTCTAAAAGCTTGAATTCTTTATTTTTCATATATATATTCTTCAAGCTATCATTGAAAACCATTACATATTGTTCGGACAAACCATCTTTAGAAGAAAAATAAATTTTATTTTCTCTATCAATATTAATATGTCCAAATTTATATTTACGGCTCAATTCAATAAATTTTTGAGCATTTTTTTTAAATTCTAAAGTATCAATATTATAGGTTTTTATGACTGAATTTATTTTTTCTTTATAATTTTTAAAGTTATCAATTCTGAAAACATTTTTAATATTTCCAGAATCATCTAGTTTGAACCAAAGTCTAAAATTTTTCAATTCAACGTCTTCAATGTAAATACTTCCTCTACGATATCCATAGAAATTATCTGTTAATAATTTCAAAGAATCAATGTTTACTTCATATTTGTCAATATGATTTGTATTGTCATTTCCATTACAACTAACAATTAAAGTGATTAGTAGAACTATAAAAATTAATTTTTTCATTGTTGTTATTTTGTATTTAACGGAATTTCTTCCAATATCGTTTCCCATAATCACAGAAAATTTCTTCGCCAGATTTTATTTTTCGAATAGCTATTAAGCACACATTATTGTTTTCGTCTAAGGTGATTTTGGCATTGTTTTTAAAATTAGATTTTATAAAACCACTAGCATCATTGGCATATTTAGCAAAGCAATCAGTGTTTCTACAATCTAAAATACTTCCATTGTGTAGATTCATAAAGTATTGATTGGTATTATTTTTTGCTCTCGAATCAGCTTCAATATTAGATAAGATTTCTCCTTTAAAAATCGAAATAATTTCGTCTTTATAAATTTCAATAGCAGTAAACAATCCATTCCCTGAACTAGGAAGTTGTGAAGTTTGGATATACAAATAATCCGATTCTTCGGCTTGAATTTTATTTTGGTCGTTTTTTGACATTTTGAATATATAGTACTCAAATATAATCAATTTCACTACAAACCATCAAATCATAATTTATAATTCATAATTCATAATTGCTATTTTGTACCTTTGCACAAATTATACGCATATTATGAAATCGCCATTAACAACAAGTTGCGCAAGCAAACACCAATAAATAAAAAAGCGATTCCATATATGACCGCTAAAAAATTATATTTTACATATATGAAAATTGGACAGTTCAATACACTAACAATAGATAGAGATACTCAAGTAGGTTTATTTCTTACCAATGGAAAAGAGGATGTTTTATTACCTAATAAATACGTTCCAAAAGTATTTGAGATTGGCGAAGAAATGACTGTTTTCGTTTATCTTGATCATGAAGAACGTCCAGTAGCTACTACTTTAGTTCCTTATATTTTCTTAAATGAATTTGCACTTTTACGAGTAAATTACATCAATCAAATTGGTGCTTTTATGGATTGGGGAATGGAGAAAGACATTCTAGTTCCGTTTAAAGAGCAAGCACGTCCTATGGAAAAAGGAAAACGTTACTTGGTGTACCTTTATATGGACGAAAAAACCAATAGGTTAGTGGCTTCTAGCAAAACCAATCAGTTTTTGGATAACGAAAATATAACGGTAGAAAAAGGAGAAGAAGTAGATTTAATTATTTCACACATTACCGAAATCGGAATCAACGTTATTATCAACCAAAAGCACAAAGGTTTGGTGTATAAAGATGAAGTTTATGACGATGCCATTCGTACTGGTGACAAAATGAAAGGCTATATAAAATTGGTTCGTCCTGATGGAAAAATTGATGTTTCGTTACACAAACAAGGTTTTGAAAACATCGAACCCAATTCAGAAATTATCATGAACGAATTGAGAGCCAGTAGAGGTTTCTTACGATTGAATGACAATTCTAATCCAGAAGATATTAAGACGGTTTTGAAAATGAGTAAGAAAACCTTCAAAAAAGCAATCGGACTCTTATACAAAGAAAAATTGATTGAAATTAAAGACGATGGGATTTACCTAATACAATAAAAAAAAGCACTGAATTCAGTGCTTTTTTTGTAACTTCATTTTGAATTAATTAATCGATTTTTATAATTTTTAAAGATTGATTTTTTAAAGGTGTTGAAAGTCTGATAAAATAGTTTCCTGCAGCAATGTCACTTTGCATTGTAACTATTTTACTATATTTTCCTTTTTTTGTAAATTTTTCTTTAACTATATTTTGAACAACTCTTCCTTGTAAATCAACTATTTCAATACTAATTATGCCATCTTTTTCTAATAAAAAATCAAAATTAGCAATATTTCTAATCGGATTTGGATAGAAAACAGTTTTATTGCTTTGAGTGTTATTATTAGTTACAAAATTCAAATCGGTATATCTTGCTTGAGAAGCATAAATAGCCGTATTACTTGAATTTCCTGCAATCAATAAACTCCCATTGGAAAGTAACAATAAATCGTTTGGACTCGAATGTTGATTAATTACCGTAGTCAAATAACCTTGATTTCCAAAAGTGGTATCTAGCGTTCCATTGGTATTGTATCGAACGGTAGTAATGTCATTATTGAGTTGACCAGTTTTTAAAATTTTATTATCGGGTTGGATAATCATATCATTATTAAGAAATAAATCATCTACAACTCCATTTGTTCCGTAAGAGGAATCTAATGAACCATTAGAATTATATTTAATTATAGCTCCAGTATTACCAGTTTCAAAATCAAGAGCATTTATTATTATTTCATCATTAGTAGTACAAACAATTTTTTTTGGTATATAGACATTATTAAAAGTGCTTAAAACTTTACCATTAGTTCCAAAGGAAGTGTCTAAAGTACCATTGGTATTGAATTTTATACTTCCAATACCAAAATCAAAATAATTTAAATAATGAGGACTTGAAAAAACCGTTCCTGAAACAATAATTTGTCCATTGGATAAAATAGATAAACAATAGGGACTTTCACTATTATCAATGCCATTACTATTAAAGCGATAAAGTGCATATCCATTAGTTCCAAATGTAGTATCAACTGTTCCATTTGCATTTAATCGAAGTAATTCCATGGAAAACAATCCTTCACCAATACTATAATCAACATTAACAAGTAATGCATAAATTTGATCATTATCTGTAACTTCAATAGCTTGAAATGATCTTCCAATAGAGCCATTTGAGCTACTAAAATCCACAATTCCGTTAGTTCCAAAGCTGGTGTCATAGGTACCATCTTCATTAAGTTTGTGAAGACTTGAAAATGCATTTAAAATAACTTTATCATTGGAGCATTTCTTTATTTCTTCAAATTTAATTGACAATGGTATCAAACCGTTACTACCGTAGGTAGTATCAATACTTCCATCTGAATTGAAACGCACAAGTGAAGAAGATGTATTAAGTGTATTACTATTTTTACTTAAAGTCAAAGCAATTGTTTTTCCGGTACTTAATTCACAAATGTTTTTTATGTCATCATAACTGCTATAAATATTAAAATTAGTTGTATTTTGAAAAATGCCATTAATATCAAATGTTACGTTTGTAATTTTATAGAAAAAATTTGTTGAAGTTCCAATTATACTTCTTCCACCTGTTACAATATAACCTTGCGAACTGATATAAAGATATTTTGAAGTACAAATTTCACCATTATTATAGGAAGCTAATCCATTAACGCCAAAAGAAGTGTCAGCAGTTCCATCGGAGTTTATTTGCATTAAGTTGAAAATTTTACTTCTTGAAAAAGAGCATAAAATTTTACCATTAGGTTTTATTATTAATTTAGGCTTGGCATTTTGATTTTGATAATCGGTATAGTTTGTATTCAGTATGCCATCCAAATCAAAAGTAGTATCATAAGTTCCATTACTATTAAAACGAAGAAGTGTAATTTTGTAGGTTTGTGTATGGCATAATAATACAATTTTTCCGTCTGATTGTAATTTTAAATCTTGAGGTAAATCCATACTATTAGAACCAAAATCTATTTTTGAAATGCCATTAACAGCAAAACTAGTATCTAAAGTTCCATTGGATAAATACCTAAAAGTTGCTATTTCATAAATATTAGGCGTCGATGTATAATTTATTGAACGACCAGTAATTATTATTTTTCCATCTGTTTGTATTTCGATTTCCGAAGGTTCATCTATACTAACTCCAACACTTAAAATTGCCTTTCCGTCTGAATCAAATGTAGTATCATAACTTCCATTTGGATTTAATCTTATCGTGCAAAAATCATCTAAGTAACTTCCTAAAATTAAAATTTTACCATCGTTTTGAATTTTAATTGAAACAATGTAAATATAATTTGAATTATAATCAATTCTTACCCAACCCTGATTTCCAAAAGTTGTATCTGGACTTCCATCACTATTCAATAAAAATATTGCTGTACCTGCGCCATACATTATTTGTCCATTAGATAGAATGGCTATTGAATTCACTTTACCATTAATAAGTTTATATCCAATGTCGTTAAAAGAAGTATCTAAAGTTCCATTAACATTTGTTCTTGCGATGTAATAACCTATTTCGCTTTGTCCGACGTAAACTAATTTATCATCACTTTGTATAGCTGCTCTGTGACAAATATCTGTACTAGTAAAATTTGTTAACTGATTGTTTGCAATGCCATTAGTGCCAAAAGTAGAATCTAATATTTGAGAAGGTATTATAAGAGATTGAAAACAAAATAGAAGGAGTAAAGTTTTTCTCATAAATAAAGTTTTATTTATTGATGCTGAAAAATCAAAAAGGTTGCGTCGAAATGTGAAGTTTTTTCTAAAAAAAATATTTTATAATCTCTTTAACTATATTCATTCAAAATAAATTTTATATTTGTATATACAAATGTCAAAACATTGGAAAGAAAAACATTCATAAAAACACTAATAGGAGGAGCAGCTATGGCATCATTACAGTCTTTTTACAATTGGACTAAAGACCTAACTGAACAAGAAGAAAAACTTCCAGCATTGTTTATTGGTCACGGATCGCCAATGAACGGAATTGAGGACAATGAGTTTTCAAGAACTTGGGCAAAATTCGGAAAAGAAATTCAGAAACCTAAAGCTGTTTTAGTTATCTCAGCACATTGGTTAACGAATGGAACGCACATTACCGCTATGGAAAATCCTAAAACAATTCATGATTTTGGTGGTTTTCCGCAAGCTTTGTTTGATGTTGAATATCCAGCAAAAGGAAGTCCAGAACTAGCAAAAGCAACCTCCGAATTAATTACCTCAACTAATGTTGGTTTAGACCATGATTGGGGTTTAGACCACGGAACTTGGACAGTAGTGCGCCACATGTATCCCAATGCAGATATTCCGGTGTTACAATTAAGTATTGATTATAACAAACCTCCTCAATATCATTATGATTTGGCCAAACAATTGACTTCGTTAAGAAAAAAAGGAGTTCTGATTATTGGAAGCGGAAATATGGTGCACAACCTTCGAATGGTAGCTTGGGACAAATTGCAAGAGCCAGAATACGGTTTTGATTGGGCAATTGAAATGAATACTATTTTTAAAGATAAAATCGCTAATAATGATTTTAAATCGCTAATTGAATATGAGAAACTTAATGCAGCAGCCAAACTGGCTATTCCAACACCAGATCATTATTATCCGTTGTTGTACAGCATTGCATTGCAAGACAGTAAAGACGAGGTAAGTTTCTTTAATGATAAACCTGTTGGTGGCTCGTTAACTATGACTTCTGTCAAAATAGGATAAATAAAAAAGGTAAGCATTACGCTTACCTTTTTTGTATTAAATCACTTCAATTTTCGGATTTATTTTCTTAATCTCCTCAATAAAAATATCACTCATTTTAGGTGAAATAAACAAATCATCAAACTGATTGTAAGTCACAATAAAGCCTTTAGTGTCTAAAGCTGGTTTCAACATTACTGGAACATTCAATCCTGAAAAACGCTTTATAGATTTGATTTTGGTGATATCAACTCTACCACGAATTGGTCCAGAACGATATAAAAGAAAGTTGTTTTTAATAACATATCTCGTATCCAACAAAACCCAAAGAATAAAGGCAGTTACCAATGATATAATAATAATGGGAGCAACAGGAACATTTCCTTTGGTTAAGTTTAAAACTAACATAGTAATTAAAAACAATACCAAACCCCATAGGATAGCAATGGTAAAAGTGTTTTTTGTGGATAGAAATCGTTTCATTTTTTTATAATCCTAATTTAGATTTGGTAGCTTTTGTCAAGCCATCTTTGTGCAAAAGTATGGAGATACTTTTCAGTTTCAAATAAGAAACACTCATATATACAAAACCATCTTTACCTGATTTTGAACCCCAAGAATTTTTTACTTTGTAATAAATTTTACCTGTTTGATCTTTTACTTTTCCAACGATATGCATCAAATGGTCGTCTTGTGTAGTAAGGTTTTCAAACTGAGATTGGCGGTATTCAGCCGTAATGTTTTTCTCTGGTTTGATTTCTGTTGTAATTACTTTTGCATCTTCTTCTTTTTCAGCTACTACAGCCACACCATTTTTACCAGAAAAAGTGTTTTCAGAAACATCACAATCTAAAGCAACGGTATAACCATTGTCAATTGCGTTATCAATATTTTGAACATACTCATCCAAAGTTAAATTGTAAAACAAACCATTCGAAAAATTATCAGGAATGTCTAATAAGAAAGGTTTGTTGTATTCCTCATGAGTAAATGACGAAATCGTTACATAGTCTTTCGGATTTACTTTAGTTAGTTCCATAAAACTCTTTGGGGTGTATTTTTTACCTTCATAAGTGAATTCGGTTACGTTTTTACCCATGTAAACATCCAAAACAGCATTGATTGCTTCTTTCCATTGTGGTGATAACTTTTGTCCCGGATTTGAAGCATAAGTTTTTAACATAGCTTCTAGAACAGCCGTCATTTCTGCATGGTTGTATTTGTCGTCAGCATTCAACTTTCCAGTGTAAGTACTTTGTGGTACCAAACCAAAATCTTCTGCGCTGTTGATAACATCGTGTGCCAAACCACCTTCACCAAATTGGGCTTTACCCAAACGCATAACATAATTCCAAGCTTTTTTAGGATAGGTATTTCTCACATTATACATTTCAGATAAGTCAATGTGTTTACCAGTTAAACGAATGATTTCGGCTTCTAAAAAAGAAGTGGTAGAAAAACTCCAACAAGTTCCAGTAACATCTTGAGAAATTACAGGATTGGCTTCAATGTCTTTAACAGTTTGAAATTCATAAGTTTGTGCATAACTTCCATAAGCAATGGAAAGTAATCCGATAGAGAAAAGTAGTTTTTTCATTATTATTTTTCAATTAATTTAAATGATTTTACAAATTGTGTAGCAGCTTCTGCTTTGGTATTTCCCATTAATATAACAATAAAGAAATGATTTTCTTTAACAATGCAAAAAGTTTCCATATCAACTTCAGCAGTAGTTCCTGCAAATCTTATGGCTTTGTATTTTTCGTTGTATAAATATTTTTCATCCAATGTAGGTGCATATTTTCCTTCCATTTGGGCTTCAACATTTTTTATAGCTCCGTTTTTAACACCATCAAGAATCCCATCAACACCAGTATCACCAAGTTTTGTAATTAATTCTGCAGGATAAACATTTTCCGATAACACTATAACAAAATCTTCACCTTCACAACTGTAAGAGGTACTTTCTATTTTTCCAGCTTTAGTATCAATTTGGTTTTTCTCAACTTCTGGTTTAGTTGGAAAGGCAGCCATAAATCCTGCATCAGGAAAAGCGGTTGCTTTTACTTGTGATGTAGCTGTTAATGAAGTGGTTAGTACAAATAAAGCAACAAATAAATTTTTCATAAAGAACTTTCTTTTTAAATAAGTCATAAAAATAGTATTTTTACGCTTAAAAAAAAGAATATGTCAGAAATTAATTGGGTAGTCGCTAAAGAATTTGAAGATATAACCTATAAAAAGTGCAATGGAGTAGCGAGAATTGCATTCAATCGACCAGACGTTCGCAATGCATTTCGTCCAAAAACTACAGCCGAGTTGCTACAAGCCTTTCACGATGCACAAGAAGATACTTCTATTGGAGTTGTTTTGCTTTCTGCTGAAGGACCGAGTTCTAAAGACGGAATCTGGTCATTTTGTAGTGGTGGCGACCAAAAAGCAAGAGGACATCAAGGTTATGTAGGTGATGACGGATATCACAGATTAAATATTTTAGACGTACAACGACTAATTCGTTTTATGCCCAAAGCGGTAATTTGCGTTGTTCCTGGTTGGGCCGTTGGTGGCGGACACAGTCTTCACGTAGTTTGCGATTTGACACTTGCAAGTAAAGAACACGCTATTTTCAAGCAAACCGATGCCGATGTTACTAGTTTTGACGGAGGATATGGTTCGGCTTACTTAGCTAAAATGGTCGGACAAAAGAAAGCTAGAGAAATCTTTTTCTTAGGAAGAAATTATTCTGCACAAGAAGCTTTCGAAATGGGAATGGTTAATGCCGTAATTCCACACGATGAATTAGAAGCAACTGCCTACGAATGGGCACAAGAAATATTAGCTAAATCACCAACGTCTATCAAAATGCTAAAATTCGCAATGAATTTAACCGACGACGGAATGGTAGGACAACAAGTTTTTGCTGGCGAAGCAACAAGACTAGCTTACATGACCGACGAAGCGAAAGAAGGAAGAGATGCTTTCCTAGAAAAACGTAAACCTAACTTCGATAAAAAATGGTTGCCTTAGGTTAGTGTTCATTGTTCGTTGTTCATTGTTCATTGTTCAGTTGTTGGTTATCAGTTTCAGTTTAAACACACAGTTTGTCATTCCTAAAGAATCTATAATTTTACTATGAAAAACATAATAATTTTAAGTTTACTATTGTCATTATCCATTAAATCTAACTCTCAAGAGAAGGTAAAGCAGGATGATAATAAGTTTTTGATTTCACTTCATTACACAGGAAATAGTAGAAATGACAATTTTGTTAGTGATAACTATAATGGAATTCTTGGTTTAAATGCTCATTATGTTTTGTTCAATAACGAATTAATTAGTGTTCAAGGTGGTTTGGGATTAGATTATTTTCAAGGTCGAGTTATTGATAATCAAGTTGATTTAAAAAACAGAGTAATGGTCAATCCAAATTTTGGAGTAGAGTTTAATGCTAGTAAAACATTCAAACCTTTTTTTAACTTGGGCTACTCATTTTTTACAGCTAAAATTGTTATTGAAACTTATACTCCTGGTCTTTTTGACCCAATGGATCCTGCTTTTCAAGCTAGAAGTTTTGAAATCACAGAAACTTATAATAGTCTTTCAATCAATCCTGGATTTAGACTTTATTTTAATGATAAAGTTTACTTTCAAACAGATTACAAATACTTGCCAATAGAATCTAACATCAATGCACATATCCTAGCTTTGGGAATGGGTATAAAAATTTAATTTATGGAAGAATTTACTAACGAAGTTATAGACACCAAGCAACTTCCTCGATATGAAGAAGTACTATTGACACCTTTGCATCCCAAATATTTTAAGGTTGTTTTGATAAATTCTTTAATTATCATATCAATTTTGGTTGTAGTTTTATTTTTGTTTATAGTTTTTGATGATGAAGTTGTTTCCTATGAAGGAAAAATTCGATTAGGTGTTACTGCATTATTTTTATCTATTTGTATTTTGTTTTTTTCAATTTTGAGTTTCAAGAAAAAAGCCTATGCTTTTAGAAATTACGATGTAATTTACAGAAGTGGTATTATTTCAACCAATACTATGGTAATTCCTTATAATAGAGTACAACACGTTGCATTACATGAAGGATTTGTTTCTAGAATTTTTGGTTTAGCCAAAGTAGAAATCTTCACTGCTGGAGGAAGCTCAAGCGATTTAGAAATACCCGGAATTGAAAAAGAGGAAGCCGAAAACATCAAACAGTTATTGATGGGTAAAATTCAAAAGCAACTGTAATGGAAGCCAATTTCAATCAGCCACAAAGACAATCCTCAATTGGAATTCTGGTCATGTTTGTTGATTCTTTGCAGAAATTTGCAAGGGCTTTTTGGCCTATCATTCTGATTTCTCTTTTTAAAACAGATAATCTTAGCAAATTATATGTGTTTTTAGCAATCATTGGAGCAATACTAGTTGTTGGTGTCATTGCTTATCTAAGATATTTGAATTTTACTTTTTATATTGATGATAAAAACGATGAGTTTATAGTAAACGATGGTGTAATCAACAAAACTAAAACTACCATTCAGCTCAATAAAATCCAACAAGTAAATATTCATCAAAATCTTGTGCAACGCCTTATTGGCGTTTATGCATTAAGTGTAGATACTGCCGGAAGTGATAAAAAAGAAGGCAACATCAAAGCTATTTCGCATCCATTAGCATTGGCATTGAAATCAAAATTATTAGACAATGAAAATCTAAAAACAGTTGTTTCCGATGAAAATACTGTTGAGGTTCAAGAGGCAATTCCGACATCAGAAACACATCCTTTTCTAAAAATCAATCTTGTTAGTTTGTTTAAAATTGGAATTACGTCTAATTATGTAAAAAGCATTGGTTTGATTCTAACGTTCTTTTTTACCATTATAGAAAATCTACATCAAATAGGAAAAGAGGATGTTATTGACGAAGATAAAATCGAGACAGCTATAAGCAATTATCCAGTAATCTATGCGATTCTTATATTCGTTGTAGTGATGTTTACTATTATATTTCTAATCAATATCGTTAGAACAATAGTCAAGTATTTCAATTTTTCTATTGCTAAGCAAAAAGGTTCTTTATTACTTTCTTACGGATTAATCAATACAGAAAGTACTATTCTAAAGCCAGAAAAAGTTCAAATTGTAAACATTTCAAGAAATTACTTTCAGAAAAAACTCGATGTACTCGAAATCAAAATCAAGCAAGCAACAAGTGATGAAAAGAAACAGAAAAAGAATTTAATTGAAATTCCGGGATGTAATTCGCAAGAGCGCGATGAAATTCTAAAACTGCTTTTCAATCAATTACCAGAAAGAGGAGTTATGATGCGACCTAATTTTCGTAAATTAGTTTTCTCTATTTTTCTAACAATTATCTTACCTTTAACAGGATTTTTTATCTTTGGTACTAAAGTAGACGCAATTGTATTTCAATACAGCCATTTTGCTGTTTTTTACACAGTGTTTTTGTTGTTAATTCACGTATTCGGATTTAGGAATTACCTATTGTTTGTAAGTGATAATCATATCATCAAACAAAGTGGCGCTTGGGATGTAGACAATGAAATAATCGAAATTAAAAAAATACAAGCCATTACAACTTCACAATTGTTTTGGCACAAAAATCTAAATATTGGTTCGTTGACTTTGCACACAGCAGGAGGAAACTTATCGTTTTATTTAGGCGAATACAATACAATAAAAGAATACGTAAACCTTTGGCTGTACGAAATTGAAACATCAGATAGCAACTGGATGTAATAATAATATTAGATATCTGATATTAGATATTAAATATAAAAAAATATCAAAGATCTAATATCTAAAATTTAATATCTAAAATCTAAAATAAAATGAAACACTGGATTGAAGCCGCTCGAGTAAGAACCTTACCACTTTCTGTATCCGGAATATTGGTAGGTAGTTTCTACGCTATGTCTCAAGGAATTTTCAATTGGAAAATTGTGATTTTAGCACTTTCTACTACACTTGGATTGCAAATCCTATCCAACTTTGCCAACGATTATGGCGACGGAGTAAAAGGAACTGACAACGAGGATAGAATAGGACCAAAGCGAGCCATTCAAAGCGGATTAATCACGCCAGGTGCGATGCGTTATGCTATATTTATCACAGCATTTTTGACCTTAGTTTCGGCAATGTTGTTGATTTATGTATCGTTTAAAGGGAAGTATTTTCTTTACTCTATTATTTTCTTTGTTTTAGGAATTCTAGCTATTGCTTCGGCTATTCGTTATACAGTAGGTAAAAATCCTTATGGATACAGAGGTTTAGGCGACGTTTTTGTTTTCACTTTCTTCGGATTAGTAAGTACATTTGGAGTGTATTTTATGTTTTCTAAACAAATCGATTGGTTGTTATTCCTTCCTGCAACAGCTATTGGATTACTAAGTGTAGGGGTTTTGAACCTAAACAACATGCGTGACGAAGAATCCGATAGAAAGTCGGGTAAAAATACTATTGTTGTTAAAAATGGAGGAGCTTGGGCTAAGAAATATCATTATTTCCTAATCATTTCTGCAATGATTCTAATGTTAGCTTTTGCCTTAATTTTCGATTTCAGCTACAGAGATCCAAATCCAGGACGTTTCAATTTTGATTTGTATTTCTTCTTAATTGCTTATTTTCCTATAATCGCACATCTTAAAAGAGTAGCTAAAAATAAAGAACACAAATTATTAGATCCTGAATTAAAGAAATTAGCGCTTAGTACTTTTCTTTTATCAGTACTATTGTCATTATCACTTATTTATTTACTCTCTGACTTTTTAATTTTTTATACTAATTAAATAACAATTGTATATGAAAATCACATTTTACGGACACGCCTGCATCGGAATTGAAGTAAGTGGAAAAAATATCTTGGTAGATCCATTCATTACTGCCAATCCAAAAGCAAGTCACATTGATATAAATTCGCTCAAAGCAGATTATATTTTACTTACTCACGCGCACCAAGACCACATTCTCGATGCAGAAGCTATAGCAAAGCGCACAGATGCAACAATTGTCTCCAACTATGAAGTAGCAGTGCATTACGGTGATAAAGGCTTAAAGCATCATCCTATGAATCATGGCGGAAGTTGGCAGTTTGATTTTGGTAAAGTGAAATTAGTTAATGCCATCCACTCAAGTTCTTTTCCAGACGGAAGCTATGGCGGAAATCCATGCGGTTTTGTAATCGAAGGCGAACACAAAAACATTTATATCTCTGGAGATACAGCGCTTACAATGGATATGAAACTTATTCCAATGCGTACCAAACTAGATTTGGCAATTTTATCCATCGGAAACAACTTCACAATGGATGTTGAAGACGCCATTCTTGCTGCCGATTTTGTAGATTGCGATAAAGTACTCGGAGTGCATTTCGACACCTTCGGATATATCGAAATCAACCACGACGATGCCAAAAAGAAATTCTTTGATGCAGGCAAAGACCTAATGTTATTAGAAATCGGTCAAAGTATTAAGCTTTAAATTTAGGAGCGAATGGTATGGTAATTGATATTTACCATTTTCCTGCTTTACGTTCCAATCTTTTTTCTTCTGTTGCCTGAGGCACTCGAAGGCAGCAGAAGAAAAAAAGATTTCCTCTGCAATCAGGGCTAATTAGTAATTGTATTGAATCAAAATTAAAATGCTAAAGAAATTATATCTTATCCTACCAATACTTGCAGCAACAATAGCTTCTGCACAATCTAAAGACGGTTATTGGGACAATGTTCGAACTACCAACGAAATCATTATTCTTAAAGCCGGAGAGAAAAAAGTAATCAAAACAGCCGATTTTCCCGAAGGAACTACAGAGATAGTTTACCGAATAACACTTCTTGATGACAATCAAAAATTGTCTTCTAGTTTGGTTTCAGTTCTCAAAGCCATTCCCGATCCAACAGGAATCAGTCAAGGAACTGCTGGAGTTATATTTTTAGCTTCTTCCATTTCTGGTGACGACAAAACCAAATATGCCATTTTTTCTCAATCCAAAGAGGCTGAGGAGTTTCTAACTGCTGATAAACCTAACAAAGCTTGTTTGTATCAAGAAACACCTGTCAACAAAGAAGCGCGTTTGCTTAAAGCCAAAGATTCTGATTGTTTTAACGCTAAAACTCAAAATCTTTACTTCGTTTTCGAAAGTGATAATTGGGTGATGAAAGAAAAAGTAATCTTAGAAGTAGTGCCTTGGATTGACAACAAAGCCAGTCGTGGTTGGAATAACGATACTAAAAAAGAATTACTCAAAGTAGCTCAAAATCTAGAGTTAGCTAAATCATTAAACAAGAAAGAAGAATTCTATGCTTTGTTCCTAGAAAACATTTCTAAGAAATATAAAGCAAGTGAATACAATCAATTGCTTGCTGTTGAAAAAAATAGAGCTACAGAGTTAGCTATCGAGGAAAGCTTACGTCAAACAGGTGAAATCAATAAGTATTACGGAGCAATTAGAAATAAATCGGTTGCCTTATTCAACAAAGGAAAGATTCAAGAAGCTATTGAGGTCATCAACACAGACATCATCAATAAAAACAAAGCCACAAGTGCTGATTATGCCTTGTTAGGAGGTTATTATTTAGTAACCAAGCAATTTGCCAAAGCAGAACAAGCTTACAATACAGGTTTAAAACTTAATCCATCAGATATTATTTTTCAATTGAAATTGGCTCATGTGTATATGTTCACCAATAGATTGTCAATGGCCAAAGCCCTTCATAAATCATTTTCAAATCAAAACATAGAAAGCAACAAAACTTGGAAAGAACAAGTAAATGATGATTTTAAAGAGTTCCAAAAATTCGGTTTACCATCAGAAAACTTCAAAAAGATTTTACGAGTTTTATAGTAACACTTAATTAGTCCATCATCTATCATCTTCTTAAAATGAAAGCCACCTACCAAAAATACATCTTAAACTTCAAACGACCTTCTGGAACATCTAGAGGTGTTATGAACGAAAAAGAAACGTGGTTCATCATTCTCGAAGAGAACGGAAAAAAAGGAATAGGTGAGTGTGGAATCCTCCGTGGATTAAGTGCTGACGATAGACCCGATTATGAAGAAAAATTGCAATGGACTTGTCAAAATATCCATTTAGGAAAAGACCAACTTTGGGAGGCACTTTTAGAATTTCCTTCCATTCAATTTGGCGTTGAAATGGCGTTCCAATCTTTAACATCAGAAAACCCTTTTTTGTTGTTTCCATCGGAGTTTACTGAAGGTAAAAAAAGCATCGATATTAATGGTTTAGTTTGGATGGGTGATGTGGTATTCATGAAGGAGCAAATTGAAGAAAAACTATCGCAAGGTTTTCATTGTGTAAAGCTTAAAATTGGAGCCATTGATTTTCAAAAAGAACTCGATTTATTGCACTTTATTCGTCAAAATTTTGATGAAAATACTATCGAAATTAGGGTAGATGCTAATGGTGCTTTTAGTGAAGATTTAGCTTTAAATAAATTGAATCAATTAGCTGGTTATAAATTACATAGTATCGAACAACCAATTGCAAAAAACCATACTGACACTATGGCAGAACTGTGTAAAACCACTCCAATTCCTATTGCTTTAGACGAAGAGCTTATTGGTGTGTTTTCATACGAAGAGAAAGAACAACTTTTGCAAAAAATAATGCCACAATACATCATTTTAAAACCCAGTTTTGTAGGCGGATTTCGTGGTACAAAAGAGTGGATTGAACTAGCCAAAAAACATCAAATTGGTTGGTGGATAACTTCTGCTTTAGAAAGCAATATCGGATTAAATGCCATCGCGCAATGGACTTTTTTACAACAAAATCCAATGCCACAAGGATTAGGTACTGGAGCATTATATACCAATAATTTCGATTGTCCGTTAGAAGTAAACAATGGTAAACTAGAATACAACCCAAAAGTATCGTGGCATACAGATAAGCTATTTAAAGTATAAACCACTCATGAAAAACTTCGTACTTCTCACTTCACAACAATATCATATTTCTCCAAAAGTCCCTTTAGTCCGTCTTGAGAGAAAACGGCTTTCTTAATCTTGTTTTTATCTGGATCGAAGGCATAATCATAGCTGGTAGAAAAATCTGCTTCATTCGCTATGGTATCAATAAAAACAGCTCTTCTTAGGTTGCAATTATCAAACAATACTTCGGTTAAATCGCTTCCCATGAAGTCGGCTGAAATCAAACTGCAATTGATGAACTGCATTTTTTTAAGCTTTAAAGCATAAAATTTAGCGTAGTCTAATAAGCAATCTTTAAAGTGAAATTCAAACAATACTTGGTCGGTCATGGCAAAATTCACATTAGTGAAGTTGCATTTAGTAAAAAAAACACCACGCAGAGAAATATAATTGATTTTAGTTTCCGCAAAATTGCAATCAAAGAAATTACAATCAATAAAAGTTACCGTTTGAAACGTACAAGCTCTGAAATCACAATTGTAAAACGTGCAATTCTCAAAATCTTTAAACTTTGTATTGGTATCGTCAAAGGATTGGTCTCTAAACTCTTGGTCTAAAATATAATCGGTGTGCATTTTTTTTTATTTTAAGAGCGTAAAACTAATGAAAAATAGTGTTCATTGTTAGTTGTTCAACATTCGTTATTCCATATTCGTTATTCAACATTCCCTTTTCATTATTTCAAAACATTTTAAAGATTTCTTGCCTACACTGAGCCTGTCGAAGTGTGGTTTAAAAAAATTGTGCAACTCTGTGCTAATCTCCGTTTAACTCTGTGTTCCAAATGAAAAGCCACCTCGACCTTCGGTCACTCCTCCAAAGGAGGAGAAAACTAAAAAAAGAAATCCGCGACTATCCGCGTTTGCCAAGCATCCGTTTCATCCGCGTTCCAAAACTAAAAACTTATACTTTTTTGTTAATAAATTCCAATTATATTATTTCATATAAACCCAACGATATGATACATTTGAATTCGATGTAAACAAACAAGAAATGAGAATAGAAACCGAACTAAAATTAGGATTTAAAGATGTAATGATAAGACCAAAACGTTCTACACTAAACAGTAGGTCGCAAGTGTCTTTAGAAAGGGAATTTAAGTTTAAACATAGTACAGTTACATGGACAGGAGTTCCAATAATGGCTGCCAACATGGATACAGTTGGAACTTTTGAAATGGCTTTAGCTTTAGCAAAAGAAAAACTATTTTCTTGCATTCATAAACATTATACCGTTCAAGAATGGAATGATTTTATAAAAAAAGCTCCTTCAGATATTTGTAATTATATTGCTGTGAGTACAGGAACTGGTAAAGCTGATTTTAAAAAGATTGCTGAGATATTTGAACACAATCAGCAACTCAAATTCATCTGCATTGACGTGGCTAATGGTTATTCAGAGCATTTTGTGGCGTTTTTGAGGCAAGCACGTAAACAATATCCTGATAAAGTTATCATTGCAGGAAACGTTGTTACTGGCGAAATGGTAGAAGAATTACTTTTAGAAGGTGCCGATATTGTAAAAGTGGGAATCGGTCCAGGTTCGGTTTGTACTACAAGAGTGAAAACAGGTGTTGGTTATCCGCAACTTTCCGCAATTATTGAATGTGCCGATGCAGCTCATGGTTTGGGCGGACATATTATTAGCGACGGTGGTTGCGCTATTCCTGGTGATGTTTCTAAAGCCTTTGGAGCTGGAGCTGATTTTGTAATGTTGGGAGGTATGTTAGCCGGACATGTTGAAAGTGGTGGCGAAACCATTGAAGTCAACGGAGAGAAATTCAAGCAATTTTACGGAATGAGCTCGGAAACGGCAATGAAAAAGCATGTTGGAGGTGTAGCTGAATACCGAGCTAGTGAAGGTAAAACAGTACAAGTTCCGTTTAAAGGTGATGTAATTGATACCTTACACGATATACTTGGTGGCATTAGAAGCACTTGTACTTATGTTGGAGCTTCCAAATTGAAAGAATTAACTAAGAGAACCACTTTTATTAGAGTTTTAGAACAAGAAAATCGAGTTTATACCAAATAGTATGTCAGATAACGAAACCTCCTTCTTTAAATATTGTCCCAATTGCAGTTCGCAAAACTTAACTTATGTAAACAATTTTAAATTGCATTGTTCCGATTGTGATTTTGTTTTGTATCACAATATTGCTGCTGCAGTTGCTTTGGTTTTTATATTTGAAGATAAAATTCTTTTCACTGAAAGAAATGTTGATCCCGATAAAGGAAAACTCGATTTGCCAGGTGGTTTTATAGATCCAAATGAAACAGCAGAAGAAGCGGCATGTAGAGAAATAAGTGAAGAATTAGGATTAACTATTACTTCAAATGATTTGACTTATGTTACTACAGAACCAAATAATTACCTATATAAAAATGTACCTTATAGAACTATGGACATTTTCTATGAATGTCAACTCAAGAGTGATGTAATTTCTATTAATGCCGCAGATGAAATCAAGTCCTTAACTTGGATAAAAAGAAGCGAAATAGACTTAAATAAAATCGGATTTGTATCTATTCGAAAAGTCATTGGTGAGCGATATTTGTTGTAGGTTTTAGTATTCAGCTAAAACAAATTACTGACCATCAGTAACATCCGTTTTATCCGCGTTCCATTTTTAAACACAAAAGTCACAAAAGATTTTAAAGATTATTCCAATCTGTGTTCCAAAAATTACATTGTGTTACTCTGTGCTATACTCCGTGTAACTTTGTGCTCCAAAAAAAGCCACCTCGACCTTCGGCCACTCCTCCTAAGGAGGAGAAACCTAAAAAAGAAATCTGCGTAAATCTGCGTTTGCGAAGCAATCCGTTTCATCCGCGTTCCATTTTTAAACACAAAAGTCACAAAAGATTTTATAGATTTCTCAGATTATTCCAATCTGTGTTCCAAAAATTACATTGTGTAACTTCGTGTACAACTTTGAGATACTTTGTGCTCCTATAAAAATTTGTAACTTTACCCCATTACAAATCCACAATGACCGCCGACCAACCCAAACCCAACCATTTCAAAGCCCTAACAGGAGTTCGTGCCATTGCTGCCATAATGATTTTTGTTTACCATAACCGCAAGTATTGGAAAGATGATTTGCATCCAGAGTTGTTTCGCTTTTGTAACGAACTAAATCTTGGTGTTCAGTTGTTCTTTGTGTTAAGCGGATTTCTTATTGCTAAAAGCTATGGAAGCAAACCTTTACAATCTTTAACACATTACAGAAAGTATTTTGCCCAACGAATTGTTCGCATTATGCCTTTGTATTGGTTGTTGCTAACATTATATTATTTGGATGCTGGTTTTGGCAATTACCATTTTTCTTTACCACATTACCTTTTGTTGCAAGGTTTTTCGTCAACCCATTCGTTAGATGCTATTTCGCAATCTTGGTCGCTTACGGTTGAGATGACCTTTTACGCTTTCGCACCATTGATGCTTTTACTTTTAGAAAAACACCTAAAATATCTATTGCTTTTTTTGATAGTACTATTTACAACTACATTGCTTTTAGGGCATTTGTGGACACTTTACAACGGAAATCCCGATAGGTATTTAGTCCCAATAGATTTTGTAACCATGAGCACTTTTGCAGGTCAATCGCTCTTATTTCTTGCTGGAATATTTTTAGCTTACTATCCTAAATTTTGGAATCAAATTCCTTTTTCTAAATATGCCACTGCTATTGGTGGTTTCGGTTTTGTTTTAACCTTATACGTTATCGGATGGTTCCAAGAGAGTAGAGTAGATCATGGTACCAACCATTGGCAAGGTAAAGTATTGTTTTTTATTGTTTTACCATTTTTTATAGTACTATTATTTCAAGGTTTGATGAGCCAGCGTACTTATTTACAACAGTTTTTATCCTCTAAAGTTTTGGTTTTGTTGGGTAACGCCTCTTTTGCCTTTTATCTGGTTCACATAAGTTATGCTAATTTGAAACTCAAATCTTTTGTGTTTTTTCCAGACCGAAATTTTATACTTTTATGGTTAGTATCTATTGCTTTATATTACGGTTTTGAAAAACCAATTTATGATAGATACAGAAGAAGCGTTCAAATTAAGAAATAAGAAAAACAGAAATTTCAATCATTTTTCAAAAAAATACAGACATGATAAACAAACAGCTACTTCTATTTGGAATTGTATGGTTTGCTACAACTACGATAAATGCACAAAAGAAAGACTATCTCGATTCAAATAAGCCAATTGAAGAGCGCATCGATTTACTAATGAATCAAATGACATTGGAAGAGAAGGTAGGTCAAATGAATCAATATAACGGATTTTGGGAAGTTACTGGTCCAACTCCTAAAGGTGGTATAGCCGAAATTAAATACGAACATCTTCGAAAAGGATGGGTTGGCGCAATGCTTAGCGTTAAAGGTGTTAAAGATGTAAAAGCAGTTCAAAAAATAGCTGTAGAAGAAACTAGATTGGGAATTCCAATAATTTTCGGTTTGGATGTAATTCATGGTTATAAAACATTGAGTCCAATTCCTTTGGCTGAAGCAGCAAGTTGGGATTTAGAAGCTATTAAGAAATCAGCTCAAGTAGCTGCTGATGAAGCCTCAGCATCAGGAATTAATTGGACCTTCGGACCCATGATGGATGTATCTCGTGAGGCACGATGGGGTAGAGTAATGGAAGGAGCAGGTGAAGATCCTTATCTAGGTAGTAAGATAGCGGTGGCAAGGGTGCAAGGTTTTCAAGGTGAAATTAGTGCCGATTTAGCCAAAGCGAATACTATTGCCGCATGTGCCAAACATTTTGCTGCTTATGGTTTTGTAGAAGCTGGTCGAGAGTATAATACTGTTGATATTAGTAATGCTAATCTCTACAATCTTGTATTACCACCATTTCAAGCGGCTAAAGAAACTGGAGTTAGAACTTTTATGAATTCGTTTAATATTCTAAATGGAGTTCCAGCCACTGGAAGTAGCTTTTTGCAACGTGATCTTCTGAAAGGGAAATGGAACTTTGATGGTTTCATTGTATCCGATTGGGGATCCATAAGAGAAATGAAAAACCACGGATTTGCTAAAGATGTTGTCGACGCCACTACAAAGGCTGTTATCGCAGGCTCTGATATGGATATGGAATCTCATTTTTATATAGCAGAATTAGTCAATTTGGTTAAATCCGGAAAGGTAAAAGAAGCATTGATTGATGATGCCGTTCGAAGAATATTACGAGTAAAATTTGAATTGGGACTTTTTGACAATCCTTATAAATATTGCGATGAAGCACGAGAAAAAGCAGTTGTTGGAAGCAAAGCCATCAATGAGGCTGTTTTAGATATGGCAAAAAAGTCAATTGTATTGTTGAAAAATGAGGGTAATCTATTACCATTAAAAAAATCAGGACTTAAAATTGCGCTAATTGGTTCCTTAGCAAATGATAAAACAAGCCCTTTAGGCGGTTGGAGAGTAGCTTCAGAGGACGGAACGGCTGTTTCTGTTTTGGAAGGAATGCAAAGTTATAAAGGCAATATGGTAGCTTTTGAAAAAGGAGCCGATTTGACTATTGGGAAAACCACTTTTGTAAACGAACTGGTTTTCAATACCACAGATAAAAGCGGATTTGAAGCTGCTAAAAACCTTGCCAAGAATTCAGATTTTGTAGTGATGGTTTTAGGCGAGCATGGCTTTCAATCTGGTGAGGGAAGAAGTCAAGCTAATTTGAATTTGCCTGGCGTTCAACAAGAGTTATTAGAAGAAGTTTATAAAGTTAATCCCAATATTGTTTTGGTTTTAAACAATGGACGACCTTTAGTGCTATCATGGGCAAAGGAACACATTCCGGCTATTGTAGAAGCTTGGCAACTTGGTACACAAACAGGAACTGCAGTAGCTCAAGTAGTGTATGGTGATTACAACCCGAGTGGCAAATTACCAATGAGTTTTCCAAGAAACGTCGGACAATGCCCAATTTATTATAATAATTACAGCACAGGAAGACCAACGAATGATGAGAAGAATGTGTTTTGGTCGCATTACACTGATGTTGAAAACACACCTTTATATCCTTTTGGCTATGGCTTGAGCTATACCAAATTTGAATACAAAAATGTAAAAGTTAGCCAACCAGAATACAATAAAGGCGAAACGGTAAAAGTTACTATAGAAGTTACCAATACTGGAAATTACGACGGAAAAGAAGTAGTGCAACTATACCTACACGATGTTGTGGCAAGTATTGCAAGACCAGTACTTGAATTAAAAGGATTCGAACTAACTAGTTTGAAAAAAGGAGAAACCAAAACCATAACATTCACTCTAACCGACAAAGAATTAGGATTTTTCAATAATGAAGGCAGCTATCAAGTAGAATCAGGCACCTTCAAAATAAGAGTAGGCGGTAGCTCCGATAGTGGTTTAGAAACACAATTTGAGTTGAAGTAGTGGCTTCGAGAACCTCAGCCACCGCTAAGAAATTTTCCTCAAGCTACATATCTCCGTTGGCTGAGGTTCTTTATTATTAGGATATTCTCCGTTGGCTGAGGCCACTCGAAGTCAACGTTACGCAAACGTCTTTCTAAAACCCTTCTTCAAGCAAAACATCTCCGTTGGCTGAGGCCACTCGAAGCCAATGTTACGTAAATTCCTCAACCACCGCTAAGAAATATGTATAAACAAAACACCTCCGTTGGCTGAGGCCACTCGAAGTCAACGTTACGTGAACATCTTTCAAAAACTCTTCCTTAAACAAAACACCTCCGTTGGCTGAGGCCACTCGAAGCCAACGTTACGTAAACTTGTTACTACCACAAGAAGCAAGAAATTTTGCAAACTTTTGTGATAGTTTTATAACTCTTTTAGCATAGTAGCGCCTAACTTTGTTAGAATCAATAATCCACTAAATTTTACAGATATGAAAAAAGCAATGTTAGTGATACTACTTTTTGCAGGAATCACAATCTCCTCAGCACAAGTAGAAAAACAAGACGACCGTCAAGAAAATGTTCAAGACAAAATAGAACAAGAACCGCAACAACCTTCTCAAGTAACTTTGGAGCGTGCCTCTAAAATTGAAGCACAAAGAATACATGATGAGAAAAGGGCTGAAAAAAGAGCAAAGAAATTAGCAAGAAAACTAGCCAGAGAAAAAGCAAAACAACCATCTGTTAGACAAGAATAGTGTCTAAGTAAGCAAGGCTTCGAGAACCTCAACAACCGCATAACTTCTTCGATGTTAATAATATCTCTGTTGGCTTAGGTTTTCGAAGCCAACGTTTCGTGAATACCTTATCGGTGGCTGAGGTCACTCGAAGACAACTTTTCGTGTTCACTTTATTCTACTAGGTGCCAGATAAACCTGTTGAAATAATCTACAAGTAGAAGCTATAATAATGTATACTACAAAAAGTAATTTTGAATATTTATTGAATAATATTTATATGTTTGATTAGTAGTATATTAGCTTTTTAAACTTCAATAATATTTTTTAACCAACTCAAAAACACGATAAAATTTGTAGAATTATGTCTACTTTTTACATTTAAACTATTTTTTCTTGCTTTAATCGATTTTATTAGATTAATCTGACAAACTTTATGGAGTTTTGAATATAACTTTTTGTCACTAATTCAATTGATTATGAAAGCATTATTACCAAAACTAAACTGTTTATTTTTTTTCCAAAGAGGCAGTTTTATCGTCATTGCTATTTTACTTTTCTTTTCAAATAGTATTTATAGCCAAAATGCCATAACACTAGAAAACGCTCTTCCTGGGAATCCAAAGTCTGAATGGGATATTTCTGGAGCTGGTGATTTGTCAATTCAAGGTTTTTCTACTGCTATTAGTGTAAATCAAGGACAAACAATATATTTTAAAATAAAGAGTCCAGTCGCATATTCCATAGCTGTTTATCGATTGGGTTGGTATGACGGTAATGGTGCTAGAATAGTCAGTACAAGTAACCCAGTACTCTTTGATGCTGCACTTCCTCAATCGCAACCTGATGATTTGTACGATACACTCACTGGAAAAACTAGTTGCGAAAATTGGGCGGTTTCTGCACATTGGAACGTACCAGTAAATGCAGTTTCAGGTATTTACATTGCTAAACTAACACGAACGGATACCAACGGCTCAAGTCATATTGCTTTTGTAGTTAGAAGTGATTCAGGTAATTCTGCAATGCTTTTCAAAACGTCTGATTCTACTTGGCAGGCCTACAATAACTATGGTGGTAATAGTTTGTATGTAAATAATTCTGGCGAGAGTGTTTCTGGTTTTAATCATGCTACTAAAGTTAGTTACGATAGACCATTCTTTACAAGAAACGGCGGTGGTGGTGGCGGCGCCTCTGAAGATTGGTTGTTTAATGCCGAATATCCAATGATTCGTTGGTTGGAACGCAACGGATACGACGTTAGTTATACTACTGATGTTGACATGGATCGAGATAATGCTATCATCACACCAGCCCAACATAAAATTTTATTATCAGTAGGACACGACGAATATTGGTCAGCTAACGAGAGGGTTAAATTTGAAACCGCCAGAAACAATGGTGTGCATTTAGCTTTTTTTAGTGGTAACGAAGTCTATTGGAAAGTGCGTTGGGAAGACAATCACCGAACATTGGTCTGCTATAAAGAAGGTACTTTAGGAAACAATACTTGTGGTTTCAAGTGCGATACTACTAGTCCAATATGGACGGGTTTGTGGCGTGATGGTGCTGCAACTACTTATCCAGGAAGTGATGGAGGTAATCCAGAAAATGCTTTAACAGGACAAATGAGTTGGGATGGAACAACAGCAGCGATTATTGTTCCAGATGCTTATAAAAACTTACGCTTTTGGAGAAATACTGCAGTGGCTAATTTAACATCTGGTCAATCCATTACCTTTCCTTACGGAACTTTAGGTTATGAGTGGGATTGGGAGCAACCTGCTTATGCTACAAGTAATCCTAAAGGAAGAATTACACTTTCCAATACTTTTTATAACGGACATAATCACAAACTTTCTCTATACAAACAAGAAAGTGGTGCATTAGTTTTTGGTGCTGGTACTGTTCAATGGTCTTGGGGGTTAGATGATCTTCACGATAGAGGAAATGAAGCTCCTAGTCTAACCATGCAACAAGCTACGGTTAATCTTTTTGCCGATATGGGTGTTTCACCGACAACACCTCATGCAGGATTGGTTAATGCTTTAGCATCAAGTGATATTCTAGCGGCTAGTTCAACAATTACTTCACCAAGTAATAATAGTATATTATCAGCAGGTAATGCTGTAACAGTTTCAGGTAATGCTGCCGATATTGATGGTGTTGTGGCAGGTGTAGAGGTTTCTGTAGACGGTGGAATTACATGGAATGTTGCCAACGGAACTAATACTTGGACTTATTCATGGACACCTTCTACACAAGGTGTGGTTGCTATTAAATCGAGAGCCTTTGATGATTCTGGAAATATAGAGATTAGCGGTACAACTAATGCTATAAATATTACTATTGATGTGTCTTTACCTGCTGTTTGTCCGTGTACTTTATTTTCACCTACTGTGACACCTTCCATAGAAAATGATACCAATCCGGTGGAGCTTGGTGTTAAGTTCCGCTCGTCTCAAAATGGCTATATTACAGGTATCCGATTCTATAAAGATTTGGCAAATACAGGTACACATACGGGTTATTTATGGTCAACAACGGATACTAACATACCGCTTGCAACAATAGTGTTTACTAATGAAACTGCTAGTGGTTGGCAACAAGCTACCTTCAGTTCGCCAATAGCTATTACTGCCAATACAACTTATGTAGCAAGTTATCACACCAATTCAGGATATTATGCTGTTTCTACTAATTTTTTTACTGACAATAGTACTATAAACGGACCTTTAACTGCATTGCAAGATGGTTTAGAGGGCGGTAATGGAGTGTATAGATATGGAAGTGGAGGTATTTACCCTTCCGATACTTATAACGCTTCAAATTATTGGGTTGATGTAGTTTTTAATACTTCTATAACACCTGATACTACGGCACCAACTGTACTCACAGTAACTCCTTTAAACAATGCAGTAGGAAGTGCTGTTAATGTTAATCCAATTGGTGTATTTAATGAAACATTAGAAGGCGCTTCTGTCAATGCATCAACTGTTTTGATGACAGGGCCTGGCAATAGTGCAGTTAATGGTGCTATCAGTTGTAATGCTAATACTATTACTTTCGACCCATTTTCAGCATTAGAATACAACACTACTTACTCCATAACTCTCAAAGGTGGCTTAGGTGCTACAACAATTAAAGATAGTGCTGGAAATAATTTAGCATCCGATTATTCTTGGTCGTTTACCATAGCAACTGAGCCTGGTCCAGGACCAATACCACCATCAGAAGGTCCAGGCGGTCCTATATTGGTAGTAAGTGCAGCATCCAATCCTTTCAGTCGTTATGCCGTTGAAATTTTAAGGGCAGAAGGGTGGAATGAGTTTTATGCTATGGATATTACAGCGCTATCGGCTGCGACTCTAAATAATTATGATGTGGTTGTTTTAGGCGAGATACCTCTTACGGCTTCTAATGTTACTATGTTTACCGATTGGGTTAACAGTGGCGGAACATTAATTGCCTTCAAACCTAATGCTCAATTAGCTCCTTTATTCGGAATTACTGCAACATCGGGTTCGCTTTCAGATAAGTATTTATTATTTAAAACCGATAGCGGTCCTGGTGTCGGATTGGTAAGTCAAACCATTCAATACCACGGTACAGCAGATTTATATACTTTAAATCCAAGTGAAGCTACAGCTCTTGCAACTTTATATTCAAATGCAACTACAGCTACAACTTATCCTGCCGTGACTTCTAATAACGTGGGTACTAATGGCGGAAAAGCTATTGCTTTTACTTATGATTTAGCCAAATCAATTGTTTACACACGTCAAGGAAATCCAGATTGGGCTGGAACGGAAAGAGATGGCGAACCAGGAAACATCCGTTCAAGTGATATGTTTTTCCCAGATTGGATTGACCTCAACAAAGTTGCTATTCCACAAGCTGATGAACAACAACGATTGCTTTCTAATATCATTCTTCAGAGTAATTTGCACAAAAAACCATTACCAAGATTCTGGTTTTTGCCTCGTAAGTTAAAGGCTGCAATTGTAATGACTGGTGATGATCATGCGAGTGGAGGAACTATTGCGCGTTTCAATCAATATTTAGGCTATGGAAATAATTCCGCTCAAGATGTATTAGATTGGAAAGCAGTTCGTGGCTCTTCATACATTTTTACCAATACACCGCTTTCCGATGCACAAGCTGCTTCTTTCAATGCGCAAGGTTTTGAAATAGGGCTCCATTTGAATACCAATTGTAGTACCTATAATCAAGCTAGTTTGGAAGGCTTTTTCAATAATCAAATGCCAGCTTTTTTAGCTAAATATACAAGCATACCTGCTCCCACAACCCATCGTACTCATTGTATTTCTTGGAGTGATTGGGCAAGCAAACCCAAGGTAGAATTAGCCAATGGTATTCGTCTTAATACCGATTACTACTATTGGCCAGCTGCATGGGTTCAAAACCGACCTGGGATGTTTACGGGCTCTGGCATGCCAATGCGCTTTGCTGATGTAGATGGAACCATCATTGATAATTACCAAGTAACAACACAAATGCCTGATGAATCAGGTATCTCTTTCCCAGAATTTATAGATACTTTGCTCGATAATGCTACTGGACCACAAGGATATTACGGAGTGTTTTGTGCCAACATGCATACCGATGCTGCAACATCTGCCGGTTCTGATGCTATCATTGCTTCGGCTTTAGCTCGCAACATTCCTGTCATTTCAGCAAAACAAATGCTATCATGGTTAGACGGAAGAAATGCCTCTTCTTTTAATGCCATTACCTGGAGCGGAAACAGTTTGAACTTCTCAATTACGGCAGCTTCAGGAGCATATAAACTTCAAGGAATGTTGCCAGTAACGGCTGCTGTTGGCGAACTTACAACCCTAACTTTAAATGGTAATCCAATTGCATTTACAACAGAGGTCATCAAAGGAATTAATTATGCCTTTTTCGATGCCTCTTCTGGGAACTATTCGGCAACGTACCTTTTGGATACATCAGCTCCAATCATCAGTAATATTGTAGCTACACCAAATACGAATGGAACTGCAACTATTACTTGGACAACGAACGAACCAACAACATCCCTAGTAAATTATGGCACTTTTGCTAATAACTTAAGCGCTACTAGTTCTCATGCAGCACTAACAACCAATCATAGTATAACGCTTAGCGGATTGGATTTAGGGATTATGTATTATTTTAATATAGTTGCAACCGATGCTGCTGCTAATACCACAACCGAGCCAATAGAGCCTGCAACACTTAGTTTTACAATGCCAGAAGCAGCTTGTGTATCGGATACTGAAGTCGCTCATTTTAATTTAGGAACCGCAGGTACCTCTACCATTGTAGTTGATAATAATGGAGGAGTAGTAAGTTTAAAACCAACGCTAAATGAGGAATTTTCTGGTACTGCAACACCTTTAGGTTGGGCCAATGCCATTTGGGATGGTCAAGGAGGTGCAGTAACTACGTATTCCAGCGGACAAGTCACTGTAAACTGCACGCATTTAAGTTATAACACCGCTTTTGTCCCAGGAACTTCAGTAGAATTTGTAGCAACATTCACCGCAGGTAATTTCCAAAACATAGGATTCACAGGTGATGTAGCTTTCAATAGTCCTTGGATTGTTATTGGTAGAGGTAGTGCAGGCGATGGTAATGTCTATGCTCGAACATCCAATAATCAAACGGCCTCTTTAGGTACTTCACTTATAAACACACCTCATAAATACCGTATAGAATGGCTAACTAACGGAGCTTTCCAATTTTATGTTGACGATGTACTTATTGCAACACCTTCAATTACACAAACGGCCAACACTAATTTAATTTTACAAATTAGTGACTATCCATCCGATGGTGTTGGATTATCAGTCGATTGGATTCGTGCTACGCCTTATGCAACCGATGGTTCTTTTATTTCAAAAGTTTTTGATGCTGGTACTATAAAAAATTGGGGTACAGCCTCTTGGTCTTCCAGTGTTCCTGTTGGGACTTCACTGACTTTATCTCAACGTCAATCTAATAATCTAACAGCTATTGCTTTGGCTCCGTGGATTACAATTCCGTCTAATGGTGCTTCAATTGGTGGTACTTCTCAATACATTCAATACAAAGCAGATTTTACTACTTCCAATGTGGCTGTATCACCATTATTAAATGAAGTCACTATAACTTGTAGCACTCCTGCTAATAGTTTACCAACCATAACCATTCAACCCTTAGCTGAAGAAGTTTGCTCAGGAAACTCGGTTACTTTGATAACTGCTGCTAGCGGAAATCCTTCCCCAACAGTTCAATGGCAAGTGAGTACTAATAATGGGGTGTCTTGGATCGATCTTCCTTCTCAAACTCATCCAACTTATACTTTTTCTCCTACAACTCTAGATAACGGAAATCAATATAGAGCTGTTTATTCCAATACTAGTGGTGTTGTTTCTTCTAATGGTGCAGTACTTACTGTAAATCCTTTACCAACAGCAACAATAAGTGCTGTTACCAATCCAATATGTATTGGAGGCGCTATTGCTTTGCAATTAACAAATGCTACAGGAATTGCACCTTATACCATTGTAGTTAATGGAACAACCTATTCTAATGTAACTAACAACCAGGTATTCACCACATTTTCAACCAGTGAGAGTAGTATTTGGGGCATTTCAGGAACACCAACGAGTCCAAGTGTAACAGACAATACTCCAATAGAAGTAGGTACTAAATTTAGGTCATCACTTGATGGTTACATTACTGGAATACGATTTTACAAAGGGCTTACCAATAACGGTACGCATACTGCTAACCTGTGGACAACCAGTGGCACTTTATTAGCAAGTGCCGTCTTTACTGCTGAGACTGCTAGCGGTTGGCAAGAGGTTCGCTTTGCAGCTCCAGTAGCCGTGCAAGCTAATACTACCTATATTGCTTCCTACTTTTCTCAAGGCGGTTATTTTGCCATCAGTCCAGGGTTTTTCTCAAGCACTGGTGTAACGAATGCCTCACTTACAGCTTTGCAAGCAGGTGTTGATGGTCCTAATGGGGTTTATAAATACGGAGGTGGTTTCCCAAATGCAGGAAATACGGCTAATTACTGGGTAGATGTTTTATTCTCTCAAGTAAATAATGCTTCGCTTGATTTTAATTTGACAAGTATTACTGACGCTAAAGGTTGTAACACTACTGGTGCTCCTTTGCACACTCTAACCGTTACAACAAGCCCTTCTCCTACAGGAACAATTGCAGTTACTTCAACCAATGTTTGCGAAGGCGCTGCTGTTACTTTACAATATAATGCGGTAATGGGTGCAGAACCTTTTTCATTAGTCATCAATGGAACTAATTATTCTAATATTCACAGCGGTGTTCCTTTTTCTGTTGGAAATGCAGTTTATGCTGCTACAAGAGCAACGATTTGGACTCCAACTACAGCAGGAGGTAGCCAATCAGTAGATAATGCGCCAACGGAATTGGGTATGCGATTTAAAACCACGCAAGCAGGAACTATTTCAGGAATTCGTTTTTACAAAACAGGAACAGATATTCTTAACTTTACTGGCTCTATATGGGCTGTTGGTGCAACGTCAACACCTTTAGCTACAGCTAACTATACGAGTGATGCAACCTCTGGATGGAAAGAAATTGTCTTTGCAAACCCTATAACGGTTGCTGCCAATACCAGTTATATAGCCTCTTATTTTTCTCCAACACCCAATTATTATGCCTATACCGCTAATGGAATGATAGCGCCTATTGTAAGTGGGGTTCTTACTGCCGAGGCAAGTTTTTACAAACAGCCAGGAACCGGATATCCAAGTGTTCCAAGTACGGCCAATTATTGGGTTGACGTGGTTTTTAATAGTGCAAATAGTTCGGCAAGCTACCATTTGACTCAGATTACTTCTGCAACAGGTTGTACTATATCGGGAAGTTCACTAGCAACGGCATCGCTTACTGTGAATAAAGGCAGTTTGATAACTCAAACTAATACTGCGTGTAACAGTTATACTTGGAGTGTAACAGGAATCACCTATACACAAAGTGGCGTTTATTCGTATACAGATCCAAATTGTTTGACAAAAACATTGAATTTGACTATTCTAAATGCGCAAACCTATTATGCTGATGCCGATAATGATGGTTATGGAAATCCAGCAGTGAGCCTTCAATCTTGCTCTGGCGCACCCATAGGTTATGTAATTTATGGCACCGATTGTGATGATGCCAATGCAGCAATCAATCCGGGTGCAGTTGATGTCTGCTATGATGGATTAGACAACGACTGTAATGGAATTATTGATAATACTTGTACTCCAATTGTGGGTTCTATGCCAAGTGCTACTTGTGGTACAACTATTTCAAATTGGTATGCTTCAGTAACTACAAATTGGACCAACTTTGCTCAAGGCTACCGATTCAAAATCACAAAAGTTGATAAAGACACCAATGCTCCTTTGGCAACTCCAATTATTATTGATAGACCTGTGAATAATCTGTCGCTAGCCAATGTGCCTAATACAACTTATCATACCAAATATATGTTTGAAATTGCGGTAAAATACAACAATGTATGGCAACCTTTCTATGGTCCACCTTGTTATTTGTTTACCTCTAATCCTGTGAGTACCATAGGAAACTTATGCGGAACTACCTTGACTTCTATGAACCAATGGATTACTTCAGGAGTAGTGCCCAATGTTGCTGCTTACAAATTTAGAGTGACAAGAATAGTAGGAGGTATACCTGTAGGGACTTCGCAAGAAATTGTGCAGCCAATGAACAAATTCAACATGACTCAATTGTCTGGGATTTTGTATGCTAATACCTATCAAGTTGAGGTTTCTTTGAGAAATATAGATGGTACGTTTTTACCTTACAATATGCCGTGTAATATCATAACGCCTCCACATCCTGCTACGCAACTTAGAGGTACACAATGTAGTAATTATCAAGTAACAAGTACTTCCGAATTGCTTACAGCTGATGTAGTGAATGGCGCAATTATGTACCGTTTTAGACTGTTCAATGATGATTACGATACCTATTTTGATACGCCAAACAATAAATTTACTTTAAATAATTTCCCAGGAATAGTGCCTAACAGAGAGATTTATTCGGTTCAAGTAGCAGTTAAATTTGCAAACGAACCTGATTTTGGACCATTCGGCAAAACTTGTAACATAAAAACCCCAATGTATGCGAGAACTATAAGCACCGAAATAGTATTGGAGGTTGCTAGCTTTTTTGAAGTCATCGCTTACCCAAATCCTTTTGATACCCATTTCAATTTGGAGGTCAAAACTACAAGTGATACCCACATTCAAGTCAAGGTTTATGACATGATTGGTAAGTTGATTGAAGAGAAATACACAAGCCCATCAGAGGTGCAAAACATAACAATTGCTAACCAATACCCATCAGGAGTATATAACTTAGTAATAACCCAAGAAAGCAATACTAAAACTCTTAGAGTTATAAAAAGATAAAATTTTTTTAGCGGTGGCTTCGAGTAACCTCAGCCACCACATCACGTAAGCAGTGGCTTCGAGAGCCTCAGCCACCGCCAAAACTCTTCTTTAAAGTAAACATCTCCGTTGGCTGAGGCTCTCGAAGTCAACGTTACGTGAAATCCTCAACCACCGCTAGAACCTTTCTTTAAGCTACATATCTCCGTTGGCTGAGGCTCTTTATTATAGGATATTCTCCGTTGGCTGAGGCCACTCGAAGTCAACGCTACGTGAACATCTTTCTAATCTCTTCCTTAAGCAATAAATCTCCGTTGGCTGAGGCTCTCGAAGCCAACGTTACGCAAACGTCTTTGGTGGCTGAGGTCACTCGAAGCCACCATTTCGCAAATCCCTATATGCCTTCGCTAATTCAGGCAATAAATCTAAATTACCTTCCATTAAAGCTTCTTTCTTTTTTCTACTCCAACCTTGTACTTGTTTTTCACGATAGAAAGCCTCATCAATTCTTTGGTATTCTTCGTAATATAATAGAGAAACAGGTAATCGTTTTTTAGTATGATTCGCACCTTCACCATTTTGATGTTGCTCCAATCGTCTTTCTAAATCATTCGTACTACCAGTATAATAACTACCATCCGAACAAAGTAAAATGTACATGTAACCTTTCATAAAAATAAAATATAACAATAAAAAACATCTCCACAAGCAGTGACTTCGAGAGCCTCAGCCACCGCATCACGTAAGCAGTGACTTCGAGAGCCTCAACCACCGCTAAGAAACTTTCCTTAAGCTAAATCTCTCCGTTGGCTGAGGCCACTCGAAGCCAACGTTACGTAAACACCTCAGCCACCACATCACGTAAGCAGTGATTTCGAGAGCCTCAACCACCGCTAAGAAACTTTTCTTAAGTTAAACACCTCCGTTGGCTGAGGCCACTCGAAGCCAACGTTACGTGAACATCATTGGTGGCTGAGGTTACTCGAAGCCACAATCTCTGATTCTCTTTTAACCTTTATCTGCGGTTTACCCTCAAACAGCGTTACCTCTCCAGTGACACAAATGGTTTTACCAGCCAAATACTCTACCGGAATGTAACTGAAATTTTTAAGATGTTTCTCTAAAATAATAATAGTAAGCTTTTGCTCTGGATAAACACCACCCATATTTAGCAAACTATGATGGTGCTGCTGTGTTTTGAAAGTACTTTTCACTTCGGCACAAACGGTAACTATTTCTCCTATATGATTACGAATATCATCGAGTGGTATTGTTGGAGTTTGCGCAAGAGCTAAAGTGGTAAAACTTAGGAATAGGAGTAGGGTTAGGTGTTTCATGAGTTTTCTTTAATTCATTTAATTAAATTTCGGTATCAATGATCTTCGCTATTATTGTTTTCATTAAACGATTCAAATAGATTATCTATATACTTTGGTTGTGCGATTTCTATAACCGTTTTTTTAATATCTTCATAAATCGCTCTGTTCTTCTCTCTTTTTGCAATTAATGGATTATGCACTACTCTAAGAAGTTGATAGATTTTTAAAATACTTAGCAATACTTTATAGACTTCATCATATTCTTTTTTAGAAATCCTATCTTTTGGAATTGATAATTCGGTGTTGTAATCAACATACAAGCCGTAATTTTTAAAATCATTAAAATTTGCGGTTATTTCATAGGAAAACAGAGGTGTAACCAATTCCCAAATGGTATCCATGAATTCGTTTGTAGTTATATTTTTTCTGTCTTTTTTACGAGCCGCAATTTCTTCAGGATGAGATTTATTGTAAGCTATAGCTTTTTGACAACGTTCAGAAAGAACATAAATACCTTTAGCTGTTTCAACGATTCCTGCTATATTATGACGTGTTTTGTGATAGTTGAAAAGATTAGATAGTTTTTTACTCTCATAGACTTTGTAACCTTCAGAATGAAGAAAAACCATAATACTTTTGATGGTTTCCTCCAAACTCAACACCAATAAAGAGGTAGCGGTACTATAGGACTGATTAACAGCTACCAATAGTTTAGCGTCTTTCTTTAACACCAGTGCATTTTCTAGAATAAAAGGATAGAAATTTTTTGATCTTTCTGAGGTGATATCTTTAAAGCTTTTTGCCATTTTTTAATTTAAAACTAACTGATTGAACTTCTCATAAATGGCTCTCATGCTTTTTCTAGAACCCTTTTTTTCTCCTTCAAATTTTTCTATTAGTTTTTTGAAATGAAGTAACGATTTCTTTTTTTGTTCAATATTGTCTTTATTATCTATTAAAATATGCTCTAAAAAATATTCTAAAGTAAATACATTTAAACTCCAAGTAGGTTTTTCGCCAGTAATTAAATAATTGTAATACAAATAATAATCTCGTGCGGAACTAAATTTTATTCCAAGCTCTTCATGAATTTTGAGTCTTGCTATTTCTTTGGTTATTTTACCTTCAAAAGCTTTTTTTGAAAACTTATAACAATATGGTATTACTTCATTTGGTATTTTCATAAACCTTATATCTTACTCAATGCCAAATCAACAAAATCAGCTCCATTGGTAACTAGTTCTAATTTGATATTTGAATTAGTAGACTTAGATAATTCTTCAAAATGTTTTTTACCACAATCTATTTTTCCTTGTTCAGAAGGTCTTAAGAAATCATAACCTAGTGTTCCTTTACTTTCAACTACAAAATACAATTGTTCTTTGTCATCAATTTCAAATAAAACAGCCCAATCTGGATTGTAATTTCCAAGAGGAGTTTCAATTTTAAACCAATCTGGAAGTTTAGTATAAACTTTTACATTATTATTTCTTTCAAATTCTCTTGATAAATCTTTTTCAATCCCACTATCATAGATGGTGTATTCAAAAGGAGACTTTGAACTTTCAACCATATTAGATTTTAAATAACCTGAAAGTTCTTCGTTCTCAAACAATTCTTGACTATAAAATTCATTCTCTCCAATTCTCTTATAAACAATACCATCAACAATATGTAAACGCATTTGTTCATTGATAATATCAATACACCCTTCAATATATTTTTGAGGATTGATTTTGAAATAGTTTAGATTTTCACATCCTTGAAGTATTTCTACAATTGACTTTCTTGTAAGTCTAGTTTCATTTTGTAAATAACTAATAATATCTGGTAAAACTGCAACTTCTTGTCTAACAACGTCATAATTTGTTTTTGGTTCGTTAAAAGTTACACCACCTTCCGTAATATCCAATTTAATTTTATCATAGGATAACTTGCCACCATTTACAACTAATCGATTATTGATGTTTTTAATACACTCACTAATCAATTTTTTACTCTTGAAGTCAACTGAATAAGTCGTTTTAAATTTTACTTTGTCCCAAAGATTTTTAAACTCAGGGCTTAAAAACACTTGTTTGTTTAATTTTATAACTTCTTTAGCAGCATTGTTTTTTATTTCAAGTTTGCCAGCTGTTCTTGTAATTTCCTTGATGATTTGTTCTTCAATATGCTTTTCAAATTCTTGTCCTAAGTCTACTTCTCCAGCTTTTAAATCTTCTTTTAGGATATCTTGTATTTTACCTTTAGTATTAATGTAGCCTTTAAGCAAAAAGTGGTTGAATATTTCTTCAGACTTATGATGTCCCAGATATTCAGGATCGTTACCATTCATGCTTACAACAATATTGCTGAAACTATGTTCTTGTAGGACTCCAAATTTTATTCCAGTTTCTTTTTCTATTTCTTTTTGTAATTCATCTACAAACTCCTCATAGCTTTCAGAAGCCATAACAGTTAAGGTATTGATTTCAAAGCCATATTCTCTTTGTCCATCTTGATTAACTGCCAAACGTAATCCACGACCAATTTCTTGACGTCTTCTTACTTCAGAGTTTCCAGCTTCTTTCAAAGTACAAATTTGAAATACATTCGGATTATCCCAACCTTCTTTCAGTGCAGAGTGTGAAAAGATAAAACGAAGTTTACTATCAAAACTTAATAGCTTTTCTTTATCTTTCATTATGAGGTTATACGTATCTTCATCTGCTTTTATTGAACCGGTAGTATCTTTGAAATATTCAAATTTATCTTTTTTATTACTGGCTTTTGATTGTTTATCTATAGAAAAATAACCATTGTGTATTGCCGAAGCTTCACTATCCAAATCTTTTATTTCATTAAATATAGATTGGTATTTTCTAGACTTTATTAGTTTTTTGTATTCTTCTTCAAAAATTGTAGCATAATCACCATTTTGTGCGTTTCCTTCATCATCATAAATGCGATAATGTTTTACAGCATCAATAAAAAACAAACTCAAAACTTTAATCCCTTTTGGGTTTAGTCTTATTTCTTTGTCTAAATGTTCTTCAATAGTTTTTCTAATTTGATAACGTTTAATCATCAAATCATCTACCGCACCAATGGAATGACCCAAACTTATTTCGGTTCCATCAGTAAATTCAATATATTCATCTTCAACATAAATATCTTTCACAAAAAAGTCAGCATATTGTGGTAATTTAGTTAGTTGAAGAAAATCAGTATTTTGCTTTACTTCTTTGATTTCACGTTTTGCTTTTCCGTCTTTAGATTTGCAATCCAATTCTACTTTAGCAGAAATACCATTTTTGTTTTGAACAGAAAGTAATTTGATGTAAGCTCCACTTGAAGCAGCACCATCCACTTGTATAGAAGCAACTTCAATTTGTTTTACTAATTGTTTATTATAAGCATCTACAGCATCCAATTTATACATCAAATTAATTTTCTCAGTATGTGTTGCCGAATATCTAAATACTGCCAGAGGGTTAAGGTTTTTGATAGATTTCTTTTGTAAAACACTACTCATAGTAGATTGAGGTTCGTCAACAATAACAAAAGGTCGAGTGTTTTGTAACAACGAAATTGGTTTATAACCTAATTTGTCATTGTAATCCAATAAAATTCTGTTTGTTCTTGCTGCTGTTTCATCTATGTCTTTGGCAAAGGCTTGGATATTGATAACCATAATTTGTAAACGGTCATTAGTAGCAAAATCTCTAACACTCGACAAATCGGAGCTATCATAAACAAAAAAACTTTTTTCATTATATATAGCTTCTGGATAATGCTCATTAAAATGTTCCAATGTCATTTGCAGCGACTTATAAACTCCCTCTTTAATTGGAATGGATGGAACTACTATAATAAATTTTTTAAACCCATATTGTCTTTGCAATTCCATAACCGTTTTTAGATAGACGTAAGTCTTTCCTGTTCCTGTTTCCATTTCTATAGAAAAGTCAAGATTTTTGATATCTATTTCATTGGCTAACGATGGACGTAAACCGTTTCTTAATTGAATTTTTTGAGCATTATCAATGATTTGAGCATCAGTTATTTGTAACTTGTTGGCAAAACCTAATTGATTTTCTTCTGCTCGATATTGTGTTTTAATATATTCAGGAGAGAATACGGTAAAGTTAGAAGTACAAACTTCTTGACCTTTAAATAGATCTACAATGGCTTCAACTGCATCTTGTTGATGCTCTAAACCGCTTTCAAACTTTATCTTCATTCTTTTGCTTCTTATTTAACTACTACTTAAACTTGTTGTCCAAGTTCTATTGAATCTTTTATTTATTCTTTCTTACCTTGGACACTATGTCCAACATATTGTCCAAGTAGAGCATTTAACGCTATAATATTAGTGTCATCTTGGACATTTATTTTAATAACATAGACATAATAAAGGCTAAAAAATTATTTTTTAGAAATTATTTTTTTTAATTTTTCACTTATTACATAACCACCAGTTTTTTTAGAACCTTCAAACTCTATTGCTCCAATTTCTTTTAATGTACTGATATGACGCTCAATAGTTTTATATGATCTTTCTAATTTATCTGCTATATCAGATGCTCTAATACTTTTCTCCTTTATTATCAAAGTTATAATGTCTTTATAAGATTCTTTAACAATATCGGTTATTCCCTTACTTATTCCCTCATTTATTCCCTCATTTTTAATATCATTTAGTAAAACTTCTATTCCCTCAGTTATTCCCTCAGTTATTCCCTCAGTTATTCCCTCACTATAATTAAAAGGAACTACTAAATCAGGAAAAGTAACAGTAACTGTATTATCTTTAACAGTCCAAGTAGGAATTTTAAAGCCAAGTTCTTTACAATTAGCTATCATTTTTACAGTACCAATTCCTATTTTTTCTATCCAGTTTCTCAAAAAGAAAATATGAGCAATTGTTGGATTCACAGGAATAGAAAGATGATCTTCTGCTAATGATTTAACACTTATTCCTTTAGGTAAACTTCCATAACTAGTTATTTGCAACTTATTTGGGTAAATATTTACAGCAATACTGCTTGAAAAAGAAGAATAATCTCTATGAATAAAAGCATTTAGCAAAGCTTCACGAATAGCTAATTTTGGATAGCTTAATTTGTCAGTTCTTTTCCAATTAGATTGATTAAACGAACTTGAAACTCCATAAGCTAAATCAAAAAAATCAGTTATTTGTCGAATAGAATGAAATAAATTATCATCAAAGATTCTATCATACAACAAAGTATTACCTGTTTTGTCAGTATTAAATGCCGATATACGAATACGAACTTGTGGAAAAAATTTAGCAGGATGTTTTCCAAATAGAATTACGCAAGCATTGGTAAAGTCACCATTTTGATATAGACCATATTTACTTAAAAATTGTAAAGGATTGTCAGGAATATTATTTTCTCTAGCCGTTGTGTTAGCCTCGCTTATACATTTATGAACTTCATTTAAGTCTATATCTTCAACATCAACTTCAATAGCTGATTTAGTTTCCCAACGTTGATTATTGTTGGAATCTTTATGAATTAAAGCCGCTAATTGTTTTGAATCTGCTTTAACTGTAGAACTACCTACACGATAATATACCCCACCTTTATAAATATAAGGTTGATTCGTGCCTTGCCAAACCGAAATTATCAATAATTTTTTGTTGTTAACAGACTGAACATCTACCGAAATGGCAGGTTCAGGAATTATTTCTGACACTAAATAACGCTGAATTTCTTCAGCTAACTTCTCAGCATCTTTGACACCAACTAAAGTTTGATTTTCTTCTTTACCAATTACTAAATGACCTCCATCTCTATTTAAAAAAGAACAAATAACCTTAGAGATATTATCTTTATCAAAACGAGCTTTAAATTCAAGGGTTGCAGATTCGCTTTTCTGCAAAATCTCATTAATATAATTTACATCATCTTGTTTCATAACGCATTCATTTTTTTAATGATGTCTAAAATTCTATTTTTATCGTGGAACTGGGTTTGAATTACTTTTTTAATATCTTGTATAGTAAAATATTCTTCCGTCCAATGCCCAATTCGTTCTGCAGGATCAATGTCGTTTAATATTGTGTCATTATACATATCAATTACACGAATATCATCTAATAACTTGGTTGGCTTGTAAACAAAATCTGGGTTTAAGCTTTTGTCTGGAAGATAACGATATTGTTTAAAAAGTTCTCTAGCTACTCGAATATCTCTATGCGCAATAAACCATCTTGGTTTTTTTAAAGCTATAGCAGTCTTCATTTCTTCATGTGTAATAGAAGTTTCTCCAATTACTCCTGAACCATAAAAGGGCCTTATAATACCAAAAAAGGCATCACATTTTTGAGCAGCAATTATACAATTTTCTAAATTTGATTTAGACGGATCGGTTGGCATAGTTTTATAATGAGAACTAATAGGATGATATCCCATTTGCTCTAGTATGCCACATATCTCATTGATTTGGTCTTCATAGTTGTAAACCGATGAAGCTACCATTATTTCTATTCTACCATCCTCTGTCATGCTTTTATGCCCTTAATTTATACTTTTTTTAATTACACTCATGATTGCTAAATACTATTCACTTCCTCAACCCCAAAACGTTTCAATATCTGCATCGCATTTACTTTGTCTTTATCGCTAGCAAAACCAGTGTCTTTAAAAATCACTCTACAACGAGTTGGATTTAACTCTTGTTTCCAAGCACCGATGCCTTCTGATACTTCGGGTGTGATGTTGTTGGATAAACAAATAAACAACGTTCCTAAACCAACACTATACACTTTTTGTTTGACTATGGTTTTTTCTTCAATAGCTACAGTTAAATCTAAACCGTATTTTAAGAGTATTTCAAACAAAATATCTTCTTCGGTTCTATCGGTTTTGATGTTGTTCGTAAAAGCATTTAGCTGTTCGGCTAGATTATCTGGGTTGCCATCCCAAGCGACGATGTTACTGCTGTCTAACTTGAAGGCTTTAAATCCAATATCTAGTTTTTCAATACCTTCTTTATCTTTAAAATCTTGTTTTATTTTTTCGCCAGCTCTGCGGATACGTTCTTTGGTTATATCGGCTATATTGAAATATTTTGCGTTGTAAGCTTCACTTTTTTCATCAGTTGGTTCAGGTAATTGTACCGAAATACATTTTCTATTACCACCATCTTCAGCATTAAGTTTCATTACGGCATGGGCTGTGGTGCCAGAACCTGCGAAAAAGTCAAGGATAATGTCATTTGAAGAATTGTAATTTAACTCAATTAATTTTTTGATTAGTTTCGTTGGCTTCGGCGTATCAAAAGGAGCATTTTTATTGAAAAGCTCTTTTAATTCATTTGAGGCATCTCTTGTAGTGCCAGCATCTTTCCCAAACCATATTGTTTCTGGAGTTCTACCATCTAATGTTGATAAATATATTTTTCTTATTATGCGAGTTTCGTCTTCGCTAAATACAATTTCACCAGTATCTATTTTATTCTTTATTGTTTCTTTACTCCATCTCCAACCATTTTTATATGGGGATATTATTTTCCCTGAAGGAGTAACAATATCATAAATTAGATTTGGACGATATAGGGCATTTCTAACATCACCAGAACGCCATAATCCTTTTGGGTCATTATCAGGGTTTGAATAACTTTTATTATGCTCATCTGTTCTTTCAAGAGAATTTAACTCAAATAAATTTGATTTTTGAAAACAAAGCGTATAATTATGATGAACCGAAAACTTACCTGAATATCCTTTTGGTTGGATACTATGTTGCCAAATAATATTAGCTATAAAATTATCTTCCCCAAAAATCTCATCACATAATTTCCTTAAATTATGCACTTCATTATCATCAATCGAAATAAAAATAACGCCATCATCGGTCATAAGGTTACGTGCCAATCGCAAACGTGGGTACATCATGTTAAGCCAATTGCTATGGTAACGACCATCGCTTTCAGTATTGGTGCTTGTTTTTTTGCCTTGTTCGTCAGTTTGCCCTGTTATTTCTAAATAATTACCCAAATTATCGGCATAATTGTCTTTATATACAAAGTCCTTACCTGTATTGTATGGCGGGTCAATGTATATCATTTTTATTTTGTTGGCATAGCTTTTTTGCAACAGCTTTAATACCTCAAGGTTGTCACCTTCAATAAAAACATTACCTGTTGTGTCCCAATCTTTACTGTCTTCTTTATTTGGCCGTAAAGTGGCGGTTGTGGGTTTGTTAGCTTCTAATCTCGCTTGGTTTTTACCTGCCCAAATAAAACGGTAGTATTCTTCTTTTTCTTCAACACTTTCACCCAACAAGGCTTTAAGTTCGTTGAGGTCAATTTTATCTTCTTTAACAATAGTGGGAAACAATTGTTTAAGGAGTTGTATGTTGTCGGCTACTATATCGGCACTGGTTAATGCGGTTATTTTTTCCATATTTGTAAGGCAATGGTTTCTAAATCTTCGGCTCTTTGGTTTATGGTGGTTTCATTCCATTCATCAAGCAAGGTGTATTGTGTAGTCAAAGGTAATGATGAAAATTGTTGCAGCACACTTTTCTTGTTACTCCAAGCACTATTTCGCAATTTACTATTTAAATTTTTGGTAATAATGGTTAAATTCCCAAAGGTTAATAATTTATAATTACGGTGATTAATTTCTTCTTGGGTATCTAAAGCATTCCAATTTTGTTCCCATTTTTTTGGCATCATGTGTTCTACAGAAAAACTGTTTGAACTTAAAGCTGTAACATCATTATACAACGTTTTCACTTGATATAATGCAATGATGTATAGTGTTTCTTTGGCATGTTGGTTACTTAAAATAGAATTAGCAAAAGCATTTTTTACATCGCTATCTTCTGGAAAACGATTGGTTTCTTCAGTGTAACTCAACAATGTATTTTGCAAAGCTTCAAAAACTGTAGTAATTAAATTGCTTTTTACACTTTTAATAATAGAAATAAACAAATTGTTATAGTTCTTGGTTGTCAAACGGTAAATGTTTCTTCTTACCAAATAACTTTCTAAAAGTTCTAAACATTGCACTCTTTCAGTTTCATCAGCAACTTCTTTGTATAAGAAAAGCACTAGCGGAAATATTGTAGTGATGTTTAAATTTTCGATAACATGGAAAAAACGTTTTTCCTTATCATCAAATTTTAAATTATTTAATTCTGTTCCAGAAGGAAACGATGAATAGATTTCTGCATAAGTTTTTAAACCTTCTAAAAATGCTTTTTTATCATCAAAAGATTTTCCCGAAAGCCAATCTTTGTAATCTTTAAAGAGATGTTCTAAAGAAACATCTTTTTGTGTTTGAATTAGTAAATAACAATATAAGAGAACATCAATATTCTCTCTGTAGATACGTCCAGCAGTTTTTTTAGTATTCCAAAACTTAATAGTTTCTTCATCTACTTCAAAAATATCTTCCCAATAGGTTTTGTATAAATCTTGAGTTTGACTATCACTAAAAACAAAATTTTTCAATAATTCTGAAGTCGTTAATTTAACCCCTAAAGAGTTGATGGTATCAAAAATTTCCTGTTCATTATCATGTGCATCAAGCACCATACTTATTGCAGGAAACTTGTGTAAGATAGTATTGTTATAATTCAATAATTCATCATTTGTTAAACCAGTAAATTTTAATAAAAAATAACGGTACGTGTCAAGAATATTACTTTTTCCTTTTGGCTCAGTAAAAGTGGTATTTTTATCTGAACTCATTACTTTATCAAAATAAATAGTATCAGTTCTATTGTGCATTATGCGGTAATGAACTTTACCATAAGCATCTTTAAAAAACAATGATTTATTAATATCGTCAAACAAAAAATTTGCATTAGGTTGATTCAAGTCAACATTGTTAGCTAATGCTTTAAGCAATAATGAGAATGTAGTCATACGCTGTTGACCGTCGACTAAATCATATTTGGCAGTCATTTGAGAACTGTTTGCACTATTTTTAGTGATAATTGTTCCAATGAAATGTTCTTTTAAAGGGTTTGTTTTATTGGCTTTGGCAGTTTCAATTACATCTTCATACAATGTTTCGCAATCTTCTTCTAGCCATACATAAGGACGCTGAAAAAACGGAATGATATATTGGTTTGTTCCGGTGTTTAATAAATTTAATAAATGTACCTTTTGAATATTCATTATTTAATTGGATAGTTTGGTTGTAAGTTCTTGTATTTTATTTCTGTGTTCTTGTATTTTCGTATTCAATTGAACCATTTCAGACACTTGCGTTTCTTTTTTGGCTTGGTTTTCAAGTGCAAAAATGGTTTCTTTTAATGCCTCGATTTCTTCTAATAGCAACGCATCTTCTTTGCTTCTTTGGTATGGTCGTGCCACAAATGTACCGTTTATTTGTGCGGTTTGCAAACCAATGAAACATTGAATAAAATGTTGGTAATAGTTTTGTAAATTCAACTTATTCGCTTTTTCAAAAGCTAAACTTTCCATAAATGCTTGATTTTTAAAATCACTAATAGGTAATGGTAAGTTAGCTGTGGTATATAGTTTTTCAATGACACGTTTAGTAACATCATTGTTATTGATGCGTTTTTCAGCAATATTCAAAATCATTTGTTGGTTATCATAAACCATAACAAGCATTGGATTAGGAATGTACTTTTGAACTAATTCTACAATTTTATTTTTTTGACGATCAAATTGTTCGTTAGTAGTTTGAATAGCAATGATATTTACTTCTTCATAAGTCATTGCATCATCTACATAAGCAGGAATATTAGCCGTTTCAACATTAATAGAAGCTACAATTTCCATTTGTTGAATAATAGAATAATCATCCAACAGCTTTCTTTCCGACAAGGTCAAATCAAAATTGCGTTTAAAAAATGTTTTAGGCAATTTTTGGTTCACCCAACAAGCAGTAGGTAAGTTTATAGCTTTATGTAGTAGTGCAACTGCCATCAATTACTTAATGATTAAGAAAGAAATAAGTTCATAAGGAGTATCTATATTCTTTTGAGAAAGTCGACTGATTCCTGGCAATGCTAATGAGTTTAACCCCATTTCTGTAGAAGCACCTTTACAATGTTGTAAGGCAACGTCAAGCAATTCTTTGTACCCATCCATGTAACGTCCACTTTTGGTTTGTTGGTTAAATTCAGCCACTAAACTTGGTATCACATCATTATGACCCAAACATAATTTTTTATAGTAATCCAAACAACGTTTTGGGTTAGTACTTGGAATAAATACATCACCTTCTACAGTTACATAACACAATACAAAAGGATAAATAATATTAGTACTCAACTTATCACCATCGATTGCAGCTTTGGTATCTCTTAAACAAAAAATGATGCCTTTTTTGCCTTCATCTAAATTATTTGAAGTTAAAGCGAAAATCCCTTTTGGTGTCAATTGAAATTTTTCTCTTTCGGTTGGTGTTAATCTATCGGCATCGATTTTAAAATCGTTAAACGTTAAATCGGTTATTGAAATGCCACCTTCAATATCCTCTAAATCCAATACCTGCGATTGCAATTGTTTCAACTGTTTTCTACGGTATTCTAAATCTTGGTTTAAGTGTGCTGTTTCATCAATTACGTTATCATCGCCAGTTGCCGAAGTATCTAACAATTGCATTCTACCTTTTACTCGAGCAATTAAATCAATATAACTATCCAAGGCAAGGTTAGGGAAAAAGTTTACTAATTGAATTTTATCATTGATAGAACCAATACGGTCAATACGACCAAAACGTTGAATGATTCGAACAGGGTTCCAATGAATATCGTAATTAACTAAATAATCGCAGTCTTGAAGGTTTTGTCCTTCTGAAATACAATCGGTACAGAACAAAATATCTACTTGATTTTTCTCGTCAGGATAAATTGCATTTCGCTTTTTAGATAATGGCGAAAAGTGAATTAAGATAGAATTCAAATCCAAGCGGCAATTAGGCATATTCGACTTGTTGGCATCACCACCAGTGACTAAAGCCGAATACAATTGATGTTCTTCATTTAGCCAATGTGCCAAATGTTCGTATAAATACAAAACTGTATCAGCAAAGGCAGAAAAAACAATAACTTTTTTGTTACCTTCATTAATTGGATTGTTTAGTTTTTCAACGATTAATTCTTTTAAATCTTTTAGTTTAGCATCACGTGTTGGGTCAACAACTGCGGACATCGACAATAATTCTTCTAATCGTTTCTTGTCATCATCAATATATTCTTTGAATTTCACCAAATCCAAATCTTGAAGTAATACTTTTACTTTGCCTCCAACAATTAAATCTTCCAATCGGTCATCATCAAATTCTACTTCATTGATATCAAAATCAGTATCAAAATATTCGTTTTGATGAATGGTTGTTATCTTTTCAGAAAGATATTCGGTTTGGTCTAACAATGATTTTAAAGTCAATCTAAACGAGTGGATAGAACTTTCCAAACGTTTTAAAAGATTAACACGCATCAAGTGAATCAAACTATCTTCACGTTCTACTTGCCTGAAAACAGAACCAGTTGAGGTTATATAATCGTATTTCTCTTCGTAGCTTTTTTTCTTATCATCACGCACAAAATACAATGGTGAATAGAATTTTAAGTTTAAAGCATTCAATAAGTTATTTACATTATCCATTTGAGGAAATGCTTTACCTGTATCGAAATCAGAATATTTTGGAA
>Ga0209572_1000445_pt1 | contig 61487 bp, 58 predicted proteins | sample EBPBio232012_DNA_FD_185867 | JGI IMG/M metagenome (GOLD analysis project Ga0209572, IMG submission 185867) | Wastewater treatment Type I Accumulibacter community from EBPR Bioreactor in Madison, WI, USA - Reactor 1_1/23/2012_ DNA (SPAdes)... | ecosystem: Engineered > Bioreactor > EBPR >...
GTTGGTATTATTAAACTTATGATAAAACATTCCGGTTGCACGCAATTGATTTTCTGAAAAACCATAATCTAATTTTGTAGCTATTCTTGTAAAACTTCTTTTTTCTTCATCTCTTTTATTGAATGAAAATCCAATTTGAGTTTTCCAACCTTGAACAGTGTTAAAAGAAGTTGAAAGTAAAGGACCATCATAATTTAAAGACCATTTTTTAAAGGAATTAGAATAGCTATATCCAGAAATGATATCGGTAAATTTAAATTTGTTTCTTTTTCCATCAATTGAATCTAGATATTTTTCAGATTTCTTTTTGGTTTGAAGAATGTCTTTTTTAGTATAATCGGTGCTCTCTTCAACAGTTAATGGAACTGGACGAATGGTTTCCCAAAAAGCATCTTCTTTTTTATTGGCGTTTTCTTCAAATTTTAGAACTTCGGCAGTAAAGGTTTTCTTTTCAAATTTCTCTGGGAACTCAAAATTTGAAAAAACATGAGTAAAGGTTCCGTTTATGTTTATGCCTAACATTCCAGCTTCAAAGTCTATGGTTTGCGTGTTTTTTGTCCAGATTTTAGTTTTTGTATTGAAACTATAATTTTGTTTTAAAGTTAAAGAATTCAAAGCAGGATTTTGCATTTGATTTCCTTTTATGTTCAGGTCAACTGCATAAATAGCATATGATTCGTCTACAATATATATGTAACCTTCCATTGCTGGTTCAGACATTCTTTTGGGAGTAACCTTAATTTTATTAATTACTTTATTGTTTTCATCTGCAAAGGAACCTTCAAACTTGTACTTGTAATAATTAAAAGCGTTGTCTGCAATTGGAGAAATTACTTTTACATCAAAATCTAAATAGTTTTCATAAAAGTCAAAGTTGGCTTGTGCCGCATTATTGAAACTAAATCCATTATCATTGCCACTAACTTTTGAAGCGATAATAGTTTCTTTTAATTTATCAGGTTTTTGAAAAGTAATTTTTGAAACGGTTTCAGATAAATATAAAATTCCACTTCTAGTTGAATCTATAACTTCATCAAAGAAGTCTAATTTTTGTCCAAGTATGGTTTTAGGTAAATTTTTAACTCTAAAAATCCCTCTTGAATAGAAATCGGCATTGTACTTTTCTGTTAGTTTTGAGTTTTCCTTACGATTGGCAATAGCATTTTTAATAATCTCAATAGCAGGATTTACCTTTGGATTAATGACTACTTCATTAAGTTTAATTTCTTCTTCCACCAAAGTGACATCTACTGTTTGTGCTGTTTTTTCAATTTCAATTACTTTTTTTTCAGTCTTATATCCAAGATATTGATATAATATGATGTAAGTACCTGCTGTTTTTAGATTTAATTCATACTTTCCTTGATCATTAGAAGTAGTACTTATATAAGTGTCTTTAACATAAATATTTACAAAAGACATTGGCTTTCCATTAGAATCAGTAACAGTTCCTTTAATTTGAGAAAAGCTTAAGATTGAAAATAACAATAATAGGATAGAGGTAATTTTTTTCATTTGTATGGTGTTTAATTTATAGACGATAATAGTTGTAAAAAGGTTGTATCAGTTTTATTTTATCTTGATATTATAAAGTGAAACTTGATTTTTTTTTAGTGTAGTAAAAAACTTTGTAATGCTAATTCGTAACTCTTTAAACCAAAACCAATTATGATTCCTTTTGCATTTGGCGAAATAAAAGATTGATGTCTGAAAGTTTCTCTTGAAAAGGTATTTGAAATATGTACTTCAATTGTTGAACTAGTAATTGCTTTAACAGCATCACCAATTCCTATTGAAGTATGAGTATAGGCTGCTGCATTCAAAATTATGCCATCATGAGAAAAACCAACTTCTTGGATTTTTGAAATTAATTCACCTTCAATATTGCTTTGATAATAGCTTAAATCAATGGAAGGATATTTAGATTTTAATTGATTGAAATAATCTTCAAAAGTTTCATTTCCATAAACTTCTGGTTCTCTTTTTCCTAAGAGATTTAGATTTGGGCCGTTGATGATGATGATCTTCATATGAATAGGTTTATGTAAAAGTAAAAAAACCGCCCATATAAATAAGCGGTTTTAGAAAAGTTTATGATATTTTTAAAAAAGGTAACCTAGTGATGCTTGAACTACACTATTCTTTACATCGGCATCACGTTTGGGTTCTGTTAATCCTAATCCATATCTTCCTTGAACGAAGAAATGTTTCCCAAATTTATAGCTTAGACCACCTGCAACAGCAAAATCAAAAGTATTAGAATCTCCAGCTTTAACTTCGTTTCTTTCGCTTAACAAAAAGGAAGCTTGCGGACCAAGTTCCATACTTAAATGATCTGTAAGATAGAATTTAGCCAAAACAGGAATTGAAATGTAACCCAATTCATTTTTGAATTCTTCATTAAGATTTTTTAAGCTTGCTCCTTGTGTTGAATAGAGTAGCTCTGGTTGTAGCGAGAAATTTTTGAAAATCTTTAATTCAACAAGTAATCCTGCATGAAAATTGGTAATAGCATCTGTATTTACGTCAGAGCCAGTGTAATTAGCATAGTTAATTCCTGCTTTAATTCCAATTTTAGCAAATGATGTTTCTTGAGCAATACTTTTTGAAACAAAAAGTAATGCAATTACTACTAATACGACGTTTTTTTTGAGTTTAAGCATAAAAAAAGTATGGTTTTAAAATGAGATATTATTTTAGTTATTAACGAAATTGTTTATAAGTTATTGTGTGTCAAAACCTTTTGCAGTTGAAATTGTTAATAACTCTGTTGATAACTCTAAATGTTAATATAAATGAATAAAAAGAGAATAGGTTTAACTTTGCCCTATTAATTTTAAACAAAATAAAACATGAAAAAAATTATTTTAACAGTAGCTGCAGTATTCGCTTTCGGATTTGCTAACGCTCAAGACAAAAAAGAATCTGGTTCAGGTTATGCAAAAGGAGATTTATTCGTAACAGGTGCATTTACATTAGGTAGCACTAACGATAAAAATTCTGAAGTAAAAACTAATGGTTTTGAAATCGCTCCACAAGTTAACTATTTCGTAACTGAGAACATTTCATTAGGAGCTAGAATTGGCTACGCAACAGGTAAATCTGAAACTTCAGGAACAACAACTGCGGATAGTTCTACTTTAGGATTTGGATTAGCTGGTAGATATTATTTTACACCTGCTTCTCAATTTTCTTTATTTGCTGAATTAGGAGCTGATTATTCTTCTTTAACTGACAATATGCCAGGTTCAGATTACAAATACAATGAATTTGGTCTTGCTTTAGCTCCAGGTTTGAACTATTTCGTATCTAACAACTTCTCAATTGAGGCTAAAGTTGCTGTTTTAGGTTTTGCATCTGGAAAATCTAATGTTGATGGAGATAAAGGTTCTTCTGCATTTGCTTTTGGTGGAGACTGGAGAGCAGTTTCTTTCGGAGTTAACTACAAATTCTAATCTAAATTTTAGATTATATTATAGAAAACCTCACTTCGGTGAGGTTTTTTTTATTCAATCCTTTCTCGTTACTTTGTAATAATGAATTGGACTACTATTATTAAAAGTTATCAGTCGTATTTAAAAATTGAAAGAGGATTATCAAAAAATACTATTGATAATTATACTTTTGATATAGAACGACTTTGCCTTTTTTTAGAACAAAATGCAATCGCTGTTTCTCCAACCAAAATATCTGAAGAGACCATTCAACAATTTATTTATTCGGTTTCTAAAGAGATTAATGCGCGTTCTCAAGCGAGAATAATTTCTGGTTTAAAAAGTTTTTTTTCCTACCTTATATTTGAAGATTATCGCTCTGATAATCCAATGGAATTAATTGAAGCTCCAAGATTAGGAAGAAAACTACCAGATACCTTGTCTATTCAAGATATTGATGCATTGATTGATGCGATTGATTTATCCAAACCTGAAGGTGAAAGAAATAGAGCAATGTTAGAAACTCTCTATGGTTGTGGATTACGTGTTTCGGAATTAATTAATCTTAAAATTTCTGATTTATTTTTTGATGAAGGTTTTATTAAAATAACAGGTAAAGGAAATAAGCAACGATTTGTTCCTATTGGTAATGTTACACAAAAATTTATTTTACTTTACAAGGACCTTGTAAGAAATCACCTTACAATAAATAAAGGCCATGAAGATACTTTGTTTCTCAATAGAAGAGGAAGACAGCTTACAAGAGCAATGGTTTTTACTATTATTAAAGATTTAGCGGTCAAGATTAATCTTAATAAATCTATAAGTCCACATACATTTAGACATTCTTTTGCAACACATTTACTCGAAAATGGTGCTGATTTGCGCGCTATTCAACTAATGCTAGGGCATGAATCAATAACTACTACAGAGATTTATGTGCATTTAGACAGGAAACATTTAACACAAATTATGAATTCCTTTCACCCAAGGAAGTAAATGTTAATTTTCTTGCTTGTAGAAATCTTTCTACGTTTAATTTTTACTTTCAGAGATTTTAATATTTTCCTTTGTATTGTAAAAAAATAGAATCTTGAAAGCACTTTTTATTGACGATCAAACAATTAACGAAATTAGAAATCAGTTTGCAGTTTCAGCATCAGGAATTGGTATTTGGGATTGGGATTTGGTTACTAACTATGTTTATTATTCTCCTGAATCACTATCGATTCTTGAAATGGATGAAATGAATGCTTACATTTCCACACCAGAAGAATGGGATGAAAAAGTACATCCAGATGATAGAGAATTTTATTTTGGAAATATTAAAAAGCATTTTGAGAATGAAATTCCATACTACGAAACTTGTCATCGTGTTTTATGTAATGGTAGATATAAATGGATCCTCGATAGAGGAAAGGTTATATTGAGAGATGAACAAGGCAAACCTCTAAGAATTGTTGGAACTCATACTGATATTTCTTCACAAAAAGAAAGAGAGCAAAATCTTATTGATACTTTAGATTTGATTAATAATCAAAAAAATAAGCTACTAAATTTTGCTTACATAGTTTCTCATAATTTAAAAAATCATGCTGGAAATTTAGCTACTTTACTTAAGTTAAATGAAAATGGAATGTTTGAAAAAGAAGAATTTTTGACTTATGTTAAAACTGTTTCTGATGAATTAACAAACTCCATTAACAATCTATCGGATTTAATAAAAGTGCAAAATAATCAAAGCATCAATAAGGAGCATTTGAATCTTAAGGTATATTTAAAAAAAGTTTTTAATATTCTTATGGAGGATATTCATCACTCTAAAGTAAATATCATTGATTTAGTTCCTAATGATGCAACTATTTTTTTTAATCCTGCTTACCTTGAAAGTATTTTACTCAATCTAACTGCAAATGCTATAAAATATTCATCTTCAGATAGAGTACCAAAAATTACCTATTCTCTTGATTTTGTTGAAGGATATAAAGTTTTGTCAATTGAAGATAATGGTATCGGAATTGATTTAGAGAGGTTTAAGGAGCATCTTTTTGGTTTGTACAAAACATTTCATACCAATAAAGACTCAAGTGGTATTGGACTTCATATTACAAAAAATCAATTAGAGGTAATGGAAGGTAAAATTGAGGTTGAAAGCGTAGTTAATGAGGGCTCTATTTTTAAAGTTTACTTCAAAAACTAATGAATTTTTATTAGTAGTAAAAAACTTGTTAAAAAATACAAATAACTACTTAAAAGTGTATTTTATCGAAATAAAAACACCTTTAATCGATATTAATTTTATATTTGTTTTAAATTTTTCTCAATTGTTCTATTCAATTTAGAAGATTTATTGGCCCCAAACCTACTAAACATTATGAAAGCAAACTCAGTTTCCGATAATTTTTTATTGGAAGAAAAAGTTAATTTTTTTAAGCAAATGTTAAATCAAATACCAGATTTAATATTTCAGTTAACTATTTCTCCTAACGATGAATTTAATATTACCTATCTCAATAAGAATATTTTGTCTTATTTTGAGTTGAATGAATTCGAATTAAAATCCAATCCAATTGATGTTATTAACGATAAAATTCACCCAGAAGATAGAGATACTTTTTTTGAATCAATAAATAAGTCTAAACAGAAACTAAAACCTTGGCATTGTGAGTTTCGTGTCATAACAAGAAATAAAAAAGTATCTTGGTTTAGAGTTGATGCTAATGTTGTATTGGACAAACATGCAAATACTGTTTTTTATAGCACTTTGACTGATATAACTGATATTAAAGAAAGTGAAATTAAAGCCCAAGAATCAGAAACAAGATATCAGTTTGCTCTTGAAGCCTCCAAAAAGGGAATTTGGGACTATAATCTTACCACTGGAAATGTTTTCTTTTCGAAAGAATCATTAGATATTCTTCAATTAAATGAATTTGACAATATTGATACTAATTCAAAATGGGACGATCGAATTCATCCGAATGATTTAAATGATTATTTAAAAAGTATTCAATCTCATAAAGAAAATAAGACACCATATTTTGAAAATACCAAAAGAGTTTTAGCCAAGGATGGTAAATATAAATGGGTTTTAAGTAGAGGTAAAATTATTGAAAGAAATGTAAATGGTGATGCGGTTAGAATAATAGGCACGCATAGTGACGTTACTTACAACAAGCAAAAAGAGAATGAGTTATTAGATAATTTAGATATTATTATTGAACAAAATAACAGATTGCTAAACTTTGCTCATATAGTTTCTCATAATTTAAGATCACATACTGGAAATTTTAAAATGTTATTAAATATTTTAGATGATTCAAATGATAAGGAAAGTAAAGAAGAGTGTTTGTTATATTTAAAGACTACTTCAAATGCGCTTTCTGAAACAATTGATCACTTAAAGGAATTAGTTGATATTCATACTACTATAATTCATAAGAAAGAAGATTTAAATCTTAATGTTTATTTAAATCAAACACTTGAAGTTTTAAGTAAAGAAATAAAAGATAACAATGTAAGAATTGTTAATAAAATTGGTGAAAAAGATACTATTAAGTTTAATCCAGCTTATTTAGAAAGTTTATTTTTAAACTTTACTACTAATGCTATAAAATATTCACATCCAGAGCGTCATCCAGAGATAAGTTATTCATCTTCAGTAGAGAACGGAAAATTAGTTTTGGTTATTGAAGATAATGGTTTAGGAATAAACTTAGCTAAGCATGGCGAAAAGTTGTTCGGAATGTATAAAACATTTCATAAGAATGATAACGCTAGAGGAATTGGTTTATTTATTACAAAAAACCAAATTGAATCAATGGGTGGAAGTATAGAAGTAGAAAGTAAAGTAAATGTTGGAACCACTTTTAAAATAAATTTTAATGAAGAAATTTAATACTATTTTTGTTGTAGATGATGATAAGGTTTATCATTTTATTATAAAAAAGTTATTTTCTAAATGTAATATTAATGTTGATACCAAATATTTTTTCAATGGACTTGAAGCTATTGATGAATTGAAAGATAAAGTAGAAACTGATAATATTCCTGATTTAATTCTTTTAGACATCAATATGCCAGTTTATGATGGTTGGCAATTTTTAGAAGAATTTAAAAAAATAAAACAAAAACTTTCAAAAGAAATTACGGTTTATTTGGTAAGTTCATCTAATGATATTACAGATTTAAATAAATCAAAAGAGTATGAGGAGGAAGTTAAAAAGTATTATTACAAACCAATGACTCAAGAAGATTTTGAAACTATATTTGCATAAAAAAAAGGTATCCATTTGGATACCTTTTTTTTGCTTTCTATTATACTTGATTTATTATTTAGCAATATTTACAGCACGAGTTTCTCTGATTACTGTAATTTTTACTTGACCAGGATAGGTCATTTCTGTTTGAATTTTTTGTGATATTTCAAATGATAAATTCGAAGCCATATCGTCACTAACTTTTTCGCTTTCTACAATAACACGAAGTTCACGACCTGCTTGAATAGCATAGGCATTTTTCACACCATTAAACCCAAAAGCAATTTCTTCTAAGTCTTTTAAACGTTGGATGTAAGAATCTAATACTTGTCTTCTCGCTCCAGGTCTTGCTCCAGAAATAGCATCACAAACTTGAATGATAGGTGAAATTAAATATTTCATTTCAATTTCGTCGTGGTGTGCTCCAATAGCGTTACAAACCTCTTCTTTTTCACCAAATTTTTCAGCCCATTGCATACCAAGTAATGCGTGTGGTAAATCACTTTCTGCATCAGGTACTTTACCAATATCGTGAAGTAAACCGGCACGTTTAGCAAGCTTAACGTTTAAACCTAATTCAGCTGCCATAATTCCACAAAGTTTTGATACTTCGCGAGAGTGTTGTAGTAAATTTTGACCATAAGAAGAACGGTATTTCATTCTACCAACAATTTTAATCAATTCAGGATGTAACCCATGAATACCTAAATCAATTACAGTACGCTTACCAACTTCAATGATTTCATCGTCAATTTGTTTTGTTGTTTTAGCAACAACTTCTTCAATTCTTGCAGGATGAATACGTCCATCAGTTACTAATTTATGTAAAGACAAACGAGCAATTTCTCTTCTAACTGGATCAAAACAAGAAAGTATAATTGCTTCTGGAGTATCATCAACAATTATTTCTACACCAGTTGCAGCTTCTAATGCTCTAATGTTTCTTCCTTCACGACCAATGATTCTTCCTTTCACATCATCAGATTCAATGTTGAAGACAGATACACAATTTTCAACTGCTTCTTCTGTTCCTACTCGCTGAATAGTATTGATGATTACTTTTTTAGCTTCTTGAGCTGCAGTAAGTTTGGCTTCTTCAATTGTTTCTTGAATGTGCGCCATTGCTTTAGTTTTAGCTTCAGCTTTCAAGTTTTCAACTAATTGTTCTTTAGCTTCTTCTGCCGAAAGTCCTGAAATTACTTCAAGTTGCTCTACTTGACTTTTGTGCATTTTTTCTACTTCTTGATGCTTTTTATCAAGCATTTCAAGTTTAGAAGTATATTCTACTGTTTTAGCCTCAAAATCATCGTTTATTTTCTTAGCTTTAGCTAATTCACTTGAAACTTGTGATTCTTTGTCTCGAATTCTTTTTTCAACTTCAGCCATTTTTTTATCTTTCGATAAAATCTCCTTTTCGTGCTCCGATTTTAATTCAAGAAATTTTTCTTTTGCTTGTAATAACTTATCTTTCTTGATGTTTTCTGCCTCTAGGTTGGCATCTTTTAAAATAGATGTTGCTTCTTTTTTTGCGTTTTTTATTAGGTTAGAAACATTGCTTTTTTCGAGCATTTTTGCTATTGCAAAACCTCCAGCTATTCCCACTATTACGCCGATAATTATTGATACTATGTCCATGGTTGTGTAAAAAATTTATATATAAAAAAAACCTACATTAATTGCTTGTATAAACTCGTAAGGACAAGTTTTGAGTTAACTCGCTGTTCAAGTTTCCCAACCTAATGGGCTTACTATAGTAGCGAAGATTTACTCATTTTAATTTGTTAGTGTTGAGTTTACCAAAAATGAACTAATGTAGGCAGTATTTTTAGTTTATTTAAAAGAACGTTTTTTCTTGTAACTTATTATTTATTGAGATAGTCGTCTAAAATACTATTGATTTTTGTTAATCGTTCCATTGATTCTGTTCCGTCAATAGCATTGTCCACTTTTTTTTGCTCTAATTGTGATGCAAATTGTAAAGCGCACATTGCCAAAACATCTTGTTTGTCTCTAACAGCATAATTCTCTTCAAATTGCTTAATCATTAAATCTATCTTTTTAGAAGCACTTCTCATAGCTTCTTCTTGCTGCATATTCACCGTTAACGGATAAACTCTGTCAGCAATTGATATTTTAATTTTAAGCTTATCATCCATAGTTTTAATCTGCAAGTTGTGCTATACAATAATCAATTTCGCGAATTAATGAATTTATTTTAAGCTTCGTTTCTCTTTTATAATCTTCACTGCCTAGTAACGAATTGGTCATTTTTAATGATTCAAAATCTTTTTTTAACGACTCATACGTCAAAGTTTGATTTTGATGTGACTGTGCAGAAATCTTGATTTCTTGTTGCAACGCTTGATTTTTTTCCTCTAAATCGTTTATTCTTTTAAACAATTTTTGAATTTTATTCTCAAGAGTATCAATTATTTCCGCAATTTCACTCATCTATGACAATATTCATTACTTAATCTTACAAATTTATAATTCCTAATCTATTAAAGCAATATTTTTTGATAAAAATTAAATTTATTTTTTTAATCAATTCTAATATTTTGTAAAATAGTTAGTTATAAATCTGTTTTTGGTATTTTTTTTGTTTTTATAAAGTTTTTTATACTTTAGCAAAAAACCATATAGAATGAAATATATCCCACTTATTTTCTTGTTTTCGATTTTTTCGTTTGCCCAAAATGAGTATCCAAAAGATTACTTCAGATCACCATTAGATATTCCATTGCAATTGTCTGGAAATTTTGGAGAGTTACGTCCAAATCACTTTCATGCAGGATTTGATTTTAAAACCAATCAAAAAGAAGGTCTAAATGTTTATGCCGTTGCTGATGGTTATATTTCTAGAATCAAAGTTTCTACTGCAGGATATGGCAAAGCAATTTACATAACCCATCCTAATGGTTATACATCTGTTTATGGTCATTTGCAAAAAGCTATTGGAAATATTCAAGAAAAAATAGTTGCATTGCAATATGCTGAAAAAAGTTATGAAATAGAAGCTTTTTTTAAGCCAGGTGAAATGCCTGTAAAAAAGAATGATATAATAGCACTTTCTGGAAATACTGGAGGTTCTGAGGGACCACACTTACATTTTGAGTTCAGAGATAACAAAACAGAGAAAATTATAAATCCGTTGTTTTTTGGGATACAAACTCTAGATACTAAAAACCCAATAGTGTCAAGTCTTTTGGTTTATCCAATCGATAATACTACTATAGTTAATGAATCTAAAAGACCAGTAATTCTAAACTTGTCATTGCAACAAGATGGTACTTACTTATCGCAACAAGTTTTTGCGAGTGGTAAAATTGGATTTGGAATTAGTGCAACAGACAATGATAATGTGTCGTATAATGCAAATGGTATTTATAAAACACAATTAATTTCTAACGGAAAGGTCATTTTTGGTTACGAATTTGACACGATGGTTTTTGATGAAGCTCGATATATAAATGCATTTATTGATTATTCGAGATATAAAAAGATGTATCAAAGAGTGCAAAAGCTTTACATGAAAAATCCATTTTCATGGAGTAATATTTATCAAAATTATGAAAATGGAATCATAAATGTTACCCCAAACACTTTAGAGATTCAGCGTATTGAAGTGTCAGATTTCTTTAAGAACAAAACTGTAATTACAATTCCTGTAAAATATTCAGCAAAGCCAGCTCTTATTAAAGAAGATATTAAAGTCACAAAATATTTGGTAAAATCTAAAGTTGAATCCAATTTTGAAAAGGATAATTTTTCTGTATATTTTCCTGCTGAGACCTTCTATGAAGATTTCTATTTAAACTTTGAAGTAAAAAATAATACGCTTTTCCTTCACGACGATACTGTTCCTGCACATTCCAATTTTACTATATCAGTTGAAGATACAAAATCTACAGAGGAAGAAAAGAAAAAAATGTTTATTGCTTCTGTAAACGGAAATAAATTAGGATACATCACAACAAAACTAGTAGGTAATACGTTTACTTGTAAAGCAAGAAATTTGGGACAATTTACATTAGCAAAAGACATAACTGCTCCAAAAATTAGTATGGCAAAAAGCATTGAAGGTAAATGGATTACAAATCAAAAAAGTATCAACGTAACGATATCTGATGATTTGTCTGGTGTTAAAACCTACAATGGTTACATCAATGATAAATGGGTTTTGTTTGAATATGAATCAAAATTAAAGCGTTTGACTCACGTTTTTAATGACGATTTATTACTGGAAGGAGCCAATAAATTGAAAGTTGTTGTAACAGATAATGTTGGAAATTCTACTATCTTTGAAACTCAGTTTAACAGAAGTCAAAAAAAATAATATCACTTGAAAGCAATTAATAAATTTATATACCTAGTTTTTTTTCTATTTAGCATTGCATCTTTAGGACAAACAGCAAAAGTTACAGGTTTAGTTTTAGATGAAAATAGCAAACCTGTTGAAGGTGCCAATGTTACTTGTCAAAATAATAAAGCCGTTACTGATAAATATGGTTTTTATGTAATTATTGTTCCAGCTAAACAAAAAGCAACTTTGGTTTTTACTCATGTTACTTTAAAAGAATCAACCAAAAGTTTTACATTAAAAGAAGGTGAAATCGTAGAATACAATCCAGTTTTAAGTTCTAAAAATGCACAATTGGATGAAGTTATTATTAAAAATAATAGAGGTAGAGTTCAAGGTATTGTAAGTATTGAGCCCGAAGTTATAAGGAGAAATCCAAGTTTGTCTGGTGGAATAGAAAGTGTAATTAAAACATTACAAGGAGTAACTTCAAATACTGAACTAAGTTCTGCTTACTCTGTAAGAGGTGGAAATTATGATGAAAACTTGGTTTATGTAAATGAAGTTGAAATTTATCGTCCGTTTTTGGTGCGTTCTGGTCAGCAAGAAGGATTGAGTTTTACTAATACTGATTTAATTCAAAATATAGAATTTTCTGCAGGTGGATTTCAAGCTAAATTTGGAGATAAAATGTCTTCTGTTTTAGACATTACTTACAGAAAACCTACAAAATTTGGTGCTTCACTTGAAGCAAGTTTCCTTGGTGGAAGCATTTCAGCAGAAGGCGTTTCTAAAAATAAAAAATGGAGTGCCATGACCGGTATTCGTTATAGAGATAATTCGCTTTTGGTTAACAGTCAAGAAACTGAAAGTAATTTTAGACCAACTTTTGCCGATGTACAAACTGTTGTGAATTATGATGCTTCTGCAAAATGGCAATGGAGTTTTCTTGGAAATATTTCTCAAAATAAATACAGCTACCAACCTTTAACACGTCAAACCAATTTTGGAACTTTGAGTGAACCTATTGCGTTGCAAGTCTTTTATGAAGGTCAAGAAGAAGATCAATACCAGACGTATTTTGGCGCTATAAAATCTACTTTCAAATCAAATGAAGACAACACTTACAAATTTATAGCTTCTGCTTATCACACCCAAGAGCAAGAATATTACGATATTGATGCCGCTTATTTTTTAGGAGAAGTTGATAGTAACATTGGTTCAGAAACTTTTGGTGATGTAACATTCAATCGTGCAGTTGGTTCGCAATTGAATCATGCCAGAAACGATTTGGATGCACTTATAATTAATGCAGAAGTAAAAGGAAGTCACAACGTTAAAAAGAGATTTCAAATAGATTGGGGCGTAAAATATACGCACGAAAGTATTCGCGATAGAATAGTAGAATGGGAAGTTATCGACTCAGCTGGATTCTCAATTAATCCACCAATTATAGATATTCCTAATGATCAACCTTACAATCCTTATGTTGGTCCGTTAGTGCCATTTCAGAATGTAAGAGCGTTAAATTTTGTAAATATTGATAGAGTTTCAGCTTTTGCACAATGGAATACAAAAACTACACTTGGAAACAGTCAATTGTTTTTAAACGCTGGAGTTAGAGCACACAATTGGATGGTTTCTGGTGATAATATTACGTCTTCAAGTCAAACAGTTTTTAGTCCGAGAGCTCAAATTTCACTCAAACCCGATTGGGAAAGGGATATGATTTTTCGCCTCTCAACAGGATTTTACTATCAACCGCCATTTTACAGAGAATTGCGTGACCAAAACGGAGCCGTTCAATCAGACGTAAAAGCACAACAATCAATTCATTTTGTAGTAGGGAATGACTACAATTTCAAAATGTGGAATCGTAAATTCAAATTAGTTTCAGAAGCATTTTATAAAACTATGAACGACGTTAATACTTACACTTTAGAAAATGTGAGAATTCGGTACAGAGCCAATAATGAAGCAACGGCTTATGCTTACGGATTTGATTGTAGATTAAATGGTGAGTTTGTACCAGGAACAGAATCGTGGTTTAGTTTCGGCTATTTAAAAACAGAAGAAAATCAAGACAATAAAGGAAATATTGCTCGTCCGACAGATCAACGTTTAAAATTTGGTATTTTATTTCAAGATTATATGCCAAACATTCCTAATGTGAAATTGTATTTGAATTTGGTATACAATACTGGACTTCCAGGTGGTTCGCCATCTTATGCTGATGTATATCAATATCAAAGTCGTTTGAGAGATTATCGTAGAGCCGATGTTGGATTTTTCTATTCGTTTACCGAAAAAAATGATTTAAAACCAGACGGACATTGGTTGAAAAAATTCAAGGAATTATCATTGGGAGTAGAAGCATTTAATTTGTTCAACAATCAAAATGCTATAACCAATACTTGGGTTCGTGATGCCTATACCAAAAATCAATACGGAATTCCAAATTATATGACAACGAGAGTTTTTAATGTGAAGTTGACTGCAAGATTGTAAATGAGTTTCAAGAAACATAGAAAGATTTTTTATGTTCCTGGAATGATTTCTTTGGTCGTTTTGCCAATTCTATTTTTGTGGTTTTTATACTTTAGTAATTCTTTTAAGGAATATTCGTGTATAGAGTTAGGTCTTGCTGACAAAAAATCTTATTATGAAATATTAAATGAATTTGATTTTCCCAATTTAAGAAATTATAAAATATTTGTTTTTAATAATACATTAGAAAAGGAGAAAAGTAATTTAATAAATTTTCAAAAGTCTCTTAAAATTCAAAATAAATTTAAAGACACTATCAATGGAATTAAACTTCAATTTGGTAAAAAAATGACATATGAAGTTTATATTAGAATATTAGATATTTTACAATCTGAAAAAACTCCAACTTATATAGAATACCAAGATTATTTATGGATTTTAAATGGTAATCAAACAAAAGAAAAAGCTAATCAAAGAGAAGAAGATCACATAATTGTAAACTGTGGTACAAGTTTTTACACTCATTTAGAAACTTTAAAGATAGAAGCAGAAGAAAAAGAAAAAGAGAAAAATGAATTATTGATTTCATTTTATAAAAAAGTGTGGTATTTATATTTAGCTTATTTAGGAATTATAATTCTAAATATTTTTGTATTACTAAAATTCAATAGAAATAGAAAATACAATCAAAAATCATATCTTTGATAAAGATTAAATATTGTTCAAATGAAAAATTTCTCAAAATATAGTGTCCTTGCTTTTATATTACTTTTTGTTGGTTGTAAAGAAGAAACAGAAAAGCCTAAAGTAATTTACGAAAATACTTCTAAAGAGCGTTCAGAACAAAAGATTGATACTTCTAAAATATTAGTAGCTGATTTACCAATTCAAATGGAAGGAACTTCGGTTTTGTTATTTCCAATTGGTGAGTTTACCGTTGCTAATGGAACATCTAAAACAAAATATTCGAGTTCAGAAAGAGAAAGTTTTGTGGTTTCTAATTCAAATGAATATGAAATTACAGGTTATTTAAGCAATTTTAAGTTCCAACAAATTGGTTCTGATTCATTGAAAGTTTTAACCGACAAACCTGTTTTAATAGAGCGAGTAACTTATTTGAAATCGATTGCCGATAAAACAAAAAAGCAGTTTTTAGTTTATGTTCTTGAAGATATGGATTCTAACAAGGATGGAAAAATTGATGAAAACGACATTAAAAATCTTTATATAAGTAACATTGATGGAAGTAATTTCAAAAAACTTTCTGTTGAATTTCAAGAGTTTATAGATTGGAATGTGATTGATTCGCAAAATAGATTATACTTCAGAACAATAGAAGATATTAATAAAAACGGTGCCTTTGATAAAGACGATAAAGTGCATTATCAATACGTAGATTTATTAGATAAAGAATTGAAAGTTTTGGAATATAATCCTATTTAAATTTTAAATGCCCAGTTTTATATAAGTAAAAAAAGTATATAAGTTCTGAAATTATTATCATTGAAAAGAATGCTATCGTTGCTAAAAAACCAAATAAAAGCAACCTTATAATAACATCTCCAATTACTTGTTTTTTATACAATTGAAGGTATAGCCAAATAGTTATTCCATATACAGGTAATGATAATAAACTTGATATCATCATTGTGTATTTTGAATCAACTAAAAACAATATTGGAAACGAAACTAAACCTAAAATTAAACGTTGAGCAGAGGCAAAGCAGTTAATAATGATGTTTTCAATATAATTGTAACCATATTTTTTGAAAGCAAACCAAGAACATAAGGAAAATACTGGAAGTAACGTTAGTTCTACCAAAGCATAATTACTCAAAATCCAGTTCATCATCTTTGGCATTTCTTTTGCAATTGCATTATTGCCATATTCTGGCATAAATCCACTATAATCAATATATTGGGAAATAAATCCATTAAGTCCAGCAAGAACAAATACTAATAGAATAGGTTTATAATGATTTACTCGTTTACCTTCTAAAAAATCTCTTGTTGTATCGCCAGGACGAGTAAGTAATTGTTTTACAGTATATAAAAAACCTTTATTTATATGTAAAAAGACATATTTTACTTCATCTTTAACATAGTTCCAATCCAAACGTTTTGTATTCGTTTTTTGTCCGCAATTAGAACAATAGTTTCCTTCAAAAGTGTGTTCGCAGTTTTTACAAAGATGATGGTGCATAGAAAAGTTTTTATTTTATTCAAAAATAAAACTTGTTTTTAAATTTCCAATTATTTAGTAACTAAATTTAGAACAAACAACTAACTACAATTTTTAAAGCAGCAACAACGATTTTTACAATTAGATTTATCATGATAAAAAGTATTTGTTATTTTTAGTAAAATTAACATTACTTAAATTAATAAAATTGTAAAAATGTAATCTTATACAAATAACCAATTCACTTCACCATCTTCTTGAGATGAAATGTTTTTGAAGAAATTTTTAGGTGTCAATCCAGTCAATGATTTAAAGTCTTTTATTAAATGGGATTGATCATAAAACAACATATCGTAACTCAATGAAGTTAGTTTGTTTTTGTTTTTACTACTCATTTGTGACTTTAAAGCTTCTCTAAAACGTTGTGTTTTTTTAAAATCTGAAGGTGTTTTGCACAAGTTAGATTCAAAATGTTTGTTTATATTTTGACGTGAAGTATTATATTTTTTGGCTAATTCGGCCATTGAATAATCATTTTTTAAATCAACGATCAATTCATTCAGAAATGGATGGCTAAAACCATTTAGTTTTGACAACCAATAATTTTCTATCATTTCACATCTTTTTTCAAAATCATTTTCATTTAAAATGTGAAGCATTGTTTTCTCATAATCTTCAAAAGGAAAGAATTTCGAGAAAAAATTATTGGTGTAATAGCAAAGCGATTTAGTTATAAATGCATTTAAACCAAGTGGTTTGAAATAAAAAGTAACTTCATTTAGGTTTCCTTCACAAATAATTTTAATCGGTTTTTTATAATGACAAATCAAATCTGATTCGAATGGATTGCCAATTTTTTCCTTCACTAACGCTTGATTTTCTGTAAAAACAATTTCGGTATCTTGATAAACAGAAATTATACTATAGTTATTTGGAAACGTAAGGTATTCAACCGTAGGTTCGGTTTCTTTTTTAGTAAGAAAGTAATATCCTTCAATGTATTTTTGAAGAATTTCAGATTTCGGCTTAAAGAATTTGATTTCCAATTGGTGTGAAATATAGTTTCGTAAATTTAGATAAATATAGTATACCTAAAAGTTAAAATTTACCGAATTGTAAGTGTTTTTTAAATTAAAATATCACTTTCTAAATCAGATTTTTCAATTTCAAAGTCAAACCCAAGTTTGTCAACTAATTCTATTACCAATTTTTTATACCAATTTTCCGATTTTGGATGAATGTAGATTTTTTCTATAAGTTGTGAAATATCAACATCAATTTTTAAACCATCATTGATTTTAATTTCTTGCTCAGATAAATCGGCGATAATTCTGACTTCGCGTTCATACTGAAAACTTTTACGTTTAAATAGAAATGGAAAAAACATATCGTCAAAAGGAATATATTCTTTTTTGTAATCGATATAATTTACTTCGCCAATGTATTGCTTGAAATCTTTTTCAGCTTCTAAAGCTTTTTGGAGTCTTCCAACAGTAGATTGAATAGCTAAACCTTCACTATTTTGAGTGAAAATTTGCCACATCGCAAACGATTCATACTCATTTATATGCCAACTACTTACTACAACTTTTTCTCTGTGTGATTTATAGTAATCAAGAAATTCAGGATTATTGGCAGACAATTTTTTTATTTCCTCAAAGGTAGGTTCAGAGAATGTTCCTTCATATTGATCTTCAAACTTGTCGGATCGAGACATGAAGAGTTTTTTGGAAAGAAGTAAGTCTAAAAATTTAGATAAATCCAAGTATTTCCATACAATCGTATCTGGATTTTCTGGTAGCGTAATATTTGGATTATTGAAATACATTTAAAAACGTTTTGGAAATTTCATAGAATATTGTCCAACATAAATAGCAAGAAGAAGCCAAATGACTACATATTTTAGAAGATATTCTTCAACTAATTGTTCATCAATAGTGTAGGATAATGTGATAATAACTGAAACAAAAATCACAAGAAATAAACCAGTAAAATATTCTCTTTTCATAAAATTTAATGGGTTAATTATTTAACTTACAACTTACAACTTACAACTTTTTACTCAAAACTTTGCATCATTACCAACTTAGAGTAGGTGCCATCTTTAGCTAGAAGTTCGGTATGCGTTCCTTGTTCAACGATTTCACCTTTTTGCATTACAATAATATTATCTGCTTTTTGTATAGTTGAAAGTCTGTGTGCAATAACAATAGAAGTTCTATTTTGCATCATATTTTCAAGTGCAACTTGTACTAATTTTTCACTTTCGGTATCCAATGCTGAGGTTGCCTCATCCAAAATCATGATCGGTGGATTTTTCAAAACAGCTCTAGCAATAGAAATACGTTGCTTTTGGCCACCTGAAAATTTATTTCCTGCATCACCAACGTTAGTATAAATGCCTTCAGGTAAATCTTTTATGAATTCGTAAGCGTTTGCAATTTTTAAAGCTTCAATGATTTCTTCATCAGTAGCGTCTAATTTTCCAAGTGCAACGTTTCCTCTGATTGAATCATTAAATAATATAGAATCTTGAGTAACCAAGCCAAGTAAATGACGAAGAGATTTCATTTCAATATCTTTGATATCGATGCCGTCAACTTTTATCGAACCTTCTTGAACATCATAAAAACGAGTTAACAAATTGGCAATCGTACTTTTTCCGCTACCAGATTGACCAACAAGAGCAATGGTTTTACCTTTAGGAACTTCTATAGTAAAGTTTTTTAGCACATTCTCATCTTCATATCTAAAATTGATTTTCTCAATAGTGATTTTATCTTCAAATGATTCTTTTATGATTGCACCAGGTTTGTTCTCAATAGCGTTGGGTTGTTCTAAAATTTCTAAAACCCTGTCGGCAGCAGCCATTGCACCTTTTAATGTGTATGATGCTTTTGATAATGCTTTTGCAGGTTGTAATATTCCATAAGCAAGGAGCATAAAACCAATAAAGTCCTCTCCTTTTATTGATTTGTCAGTTAAAACCATATTACCTCCAAACCACAATAAAATTGCTATTACAACTATTCCTAAAAACTCACTTACGGGATTTGCTAAATTGTTTCTATTCAATAAACTGTTAGAAAATCGGTATAATTTTTCAGCGGAGGCATTGTACTTATCATTAAAATTTGCTTCAGAATTATAGCTTTTTATAATCTTTAAACCTGATAGTGTTTCATCTAAGATAGAAACAAAAATTCCAGATTCTTGTTGTAATCTACCTGATTTACGTTTTAAACTTTTTCCTAAAAGTGAGATCACAAAACCAGAAAGAGGAATAAAAATGAGTACAAATATTGTGAGTTTCGCACTTATAAAATACATTGTAAATAAGGCAACTATAATAGTTAATGGTTCTTTAAAAAGTACTTCTAAAACTGATAAAAATGCAAACTGAACTTCTCCAACATCATTGGTTAATCTGACCATTACATCTCCTTTTCTTTTTTCTGAATAAAAACCAATTGGTAAGTGAATTACTTTTTGATACATAGCAATTCTTAAATCTCTAAGTGTTCCATTTCTCAGAAAAGTAACATTATACATCGCAAAGTAATTAGATAGGTTTTTCAACAAAAACATAGAAATTACTAACGATATCATGATGAGTAGTGCATAACTTGCACCTTGTTCTTCTTTGGTTATTGTTATTGTGTAATATAAATATTCCTTTGCATAGCTTCCAATATTTAAAATCGAATCATAGGTTGGTTTTGTCTTTACTGATTCTGTATTGTCAAACATAACTGACAACATAGGAATAAGCATAACAAATGATAACGCATTGAATATTGCATAGAGAGTGTTGAAAATAACATTAAAAACGGCATATCTTTTATAGGGTATTGCGTATTTTAATATTTTATAAAGGGTGTTATTCATTTGGATTAAATTAACTGCATCTCAGCAATAATATTTTTGATTTTTTCGTCCAATTGTTTCTCTACTTCTTTAGCGTTTTCTACAGAATCTAAATGAGTATTTACACTGAAGTAAAATTTAATTTTTGGTTCTGTTCCGCTCGGACGAGCACAAATTTTAGAGCCATCTTCTAAATAATAGATTAGTACATTAGATTTTGGAATTGAAATCGATTCAATCTCTTGAGTGAACATATTTTTTGAAGTCGAATTTTCATAATCTTCAATACAAACCACACGTTGACCATTAATCTCACTCATCGGATTCTCACGTAAATCAATCATCATTTGATTAATTTCTTGCATTCCAGAAATTCCTTTTTTGGTTAATGAAATTAAATGCTCTTTATAAAAACCAAAATCAACATACAAATTTAGTAACTCTTTGTATAATGAACTTCCAGCAGCTTTTGCTTGTGCAGCAATTTCGCAAACTAGTAAACAAGCAGCAACTGCATCTTTATCACGAACAGCGTCACCAACCATAAATCCGAAGCTTTCTTCACCACCACCAATAAATTTTAGTTCTGGGAAATCTTTTATAAATTTAGCTATCCATTTGAAACCAGTTAATCCAACTTTACATTCTACATTGTATCCTGATGCTAATTCTAACATCATCGGAGTTGAAACGATAGTTGAACCAATAAATTGTTTTCCATCAATTTTTCCCGCTCGTTTCCATTGTTCTAATAAGAAGGCGGTCATGACAACCATGGTTTGATTTCCATTTAATAGTACCATTTTCCCATCAGTATCACGAACAGCAACACCCAATCTGTCAGAATCTGGATCGGTACCGATTACAATATCGCCACCAATTTTGTCAGCTAAAGCCAAAGCCATAGTTAAAGCTTCTGGCTCTTCTGGATTTGGAGATTTCACTGTTGGAAAATCACCATTTGGGACTTCTTGTTCTGCAACAATATTCAAATCGGTATATCCAGCTTTTGCTAAAACTCCTGGAATTGCTTTGATTGAAGTTCCGTGTAGAGAGGTATAAACAATTTTTAAATTTTCTTTTGCTGCTGCTGGTGTATTAAAACTTGCATTTTCTACAGTAGATTTTGCAAAAGCTTCATCTACAACAATATCAATATATTCAATAAGATTTTCGTTAGCTTCAAATTTGATTTCACTATAATTTAAAGCTTCAATAACCTCAATAATTTCTTTGTCTTGTGGTGGAACTAACTGCCCACCATCTTGCCAATATACTTTGTATCCATTATATTCTGGTGGATTGTGAGAAGCCGTAAGTACGATTCCTGCATGGCAATTCAAATATTTTAAGGCAAACGATAATTCTGGAGTTGGTCGCATATCAGAAAATAGATAAACGTGAATTCCATTTGCCGAAAAAACATCAGCAACAACTTTGGCTAAAGTATCACTATTATGACGACAATCGTATGCGATAGCGACTTTTAGTTGTTCTCCAGGAAATGATTTTATCATATAATTTGATAAACCTTGTGTGTTTTTTCCAAGAGTATATTTATTTATTCTATTAGTTCCAACACCCATCACACCTCGCATTCCACCAGTACCAAACTCAAGGTTTTTGAAAAAACTTTCCTCTAAATTTTTTGGAGAAGTTGTCATCATTTCTTTAATTTCCTCTTGTGTTTGAATATCAAATGTTGGTGTTAACCATTCATTTACTTTATCTAAAATATTTTGTTCGATGTGCATAATCTTATTTTGAAATGCGAAATTTCGCTTTGTATTATTATAAATTTATTTCGGAAGCAATTTTATAACGTTCTTCATTGTTTTTTGTGCGAAGAATGATTTCGCCTAAAAATCCTGCTAAAAATAATTGTGTTCCAATAATCATTGAAGTTAGGGCAATATAAAATAATGGATTGCTTGTAACTAAAATGGTTTCAAAACCTGAATAAAGTTTGATAAGTTTTATGGTAATGATGAATCCAGTTGCTAAAAAGCCAATAATGAACATCAAGACTCCAGCAGCTCCAAATAAGTGCATAGGACGTTTTCCATATCTAGATAAAAACCATATCGTGATTAAATCTAGAAAACCATTGATAAAACGACTCATGCCAAATTTAGATTCGCCATATTTTCGCGCTTGATGAATCACCACTTTTTCTCCAATTTTTCCAAAGCCAGCATTTTTTGCCAAAACAGGAATATAGCGGTGCATTTCTCCAGAAACTTCAATATTTTTGATAACAATATTTTTGTATGCTTTCAAGCCACAGTTAAAATCGTTCAAGTAAACGCCTGAAGTTTTTCTTGCTGCCCAATTGAATAATTTGGAAGGTAAATTTTTAGTTACAACATGGTCATAGCGTTTCTTTTTCCATCCCGAAACTAAGTCGAAGTTTTCTTCTGTTACCATTTTGAATAACCCAGGAATTTCATCAGGACTATCTTGCAAGTCAGCATCCATAGTGATAATTATATCTCCTTGAGCTTTTGCAAATCCAGCATGAAGTGCTTGTGATTTTCCAAAATTTCTCAGAAATCGTATACCTTTTACACAAGGATTTTCGTTAGATAAATTTTCAATAGTTTGCCAAGAATCATCTGTACTTCCATCATCTATAAATAGAATTTCGTAGGAATAATTATTTTCTTTCATGACTTTTACAATCCATGAATGCAACTCAGGTAACGATTCTTGCTCGTTTAATAATGGGATAATTATGGATAGATTCATTAAATTATAAACTTTGATTACGGTCTTTTTTAACTATTGCGCCAATTATAAGAGAGTAAATAAGTCCGATAAAAGCATACATAAGTACTGAAACAGGAAGTAAAATTGCTGGATGTGAGAATTTTTTCATCATTGAAATACTCATCTCTATTTGCTCTGATGTCATTTCAGGATTTTTTTCTACCATCATTTTACCAACTTTATCATACATTTCTGTCATATAATCAGGCATAATTAAATTGAATATAACCATGAAAATTCCAGATAATAATCCCGCTATTATACATATGGTAACACCTATTTTTAAACATTCTCCAAAGCTAACAAAACCTCCATTTATGTTTGTTTTGTAATTATTACAGCCAAAATATATAAAAAGAAGTGGAAGAATTAAAAAATTTAAGACGTTGATTATGGTTCCATATGTAGGGTTTGTTTGAGGGTCGATATTCATAACATAACCAATTACAAATTCTAGAATCATTATAGCTCCAAATAGGAATCCATAAGTTAATCCTGATTTAGCAGGTGAAGTAGTATTGTCCATTTTTTTTATCTTTAAAATTAATCCACAAATATAGTAATTCCATTATTATTGTAGAATATATAATTCAATTAAAAAAAGTGCTTTAAAGGTTTGATAATTAAAAAATAGTTGTATTTTTGCACTCTCAAATAAAAAACAATAATTAAAAGTTGTAGCCAGTTGATACCTTTTATAATGAAAGCTTCACAACAAACTACTTCATAACAAATAAAAGATTTACACAATGAAACAAGGAATTCACCCAGAAAATTACAGATTAGTTGCTTTTAAAGACATGTCAAATGATGATGTTTTTATCACTAAATCAACAGTTGAAACTAAAGAAACTATCACTCACGAAGGAGTTGAATATCCAGTTTACAAAATGGAGATTTCTAGAACATCACACCCATTTTACACTGGTAAATCTAAACTTATTGATACAGCAGGACGTATTGATAAATTTAATAGCAAATACGCTAAAAAAGCAAAATAATTTTTTAGTAGTTCAAATTTTATTAAAACCTTCCAATTTTCTGGGAGGTTTTTTTATGTAGCAAACTTTCGTAACTTTGAACTCGCAACTTTAAACTCGTAACCAAAATGAACTACATACTTTTTGACGGAACCGTACGAAATGCACTTTTACCTTTTACATTCACACGTCCAGTTGCTGAAATTCGCATTGGAATTTTAACCATTCGTGAGAAATGGGAAAAATATTTGGGTTATACAACGACAACTCTTACTGAAGAATATCTTTCAGAGAAATATCCAATGGTAGAAATGGAAGATAATATAATGATTAATGCTTCTTTTTTGCCCAATGATGTTTTATCAGAAATGGTAAAAAACTTAGAAAAAAATCAGGCTATTTTTAAAGGTGATGCAGTAATTGCTTTCTATACTAATGATACTCAAGAAGAAATTGATTTTGATACTTACGAAATTATTGAATTCAACGAAGATTGTTTAACAGTTGAAAACACATGGGATATTTTTGCAAAAAATGATGCAGCAATTAGAGAAGATTATGAACTGATTACTGAAGGAAGACAATCACAATTAATTCCCAAAAGTGTAAACGTTCTGTCACCAGAAAATATTTTTATTGAAGAAGGAGCAAAGCTTGAATTTGTAACTTTAAACGCTTCAACTGGTCCAATTTATATAGGAAAGAATGCAGAAATTATGGAAGGTTCTGTAATTCGTGGACCTTTTGCTTTGTGTGAAGAAGCTCAAGTGAAATTGGCAACCAAGGTTTATGGTGCAACAACTGTCGGACCACATTCAAGAATTGGAGGTGAAGTTAATAATTCGGTACTTTTCGGATATTCCAACAAAGGTCACGACGGATTTTTAGGAAATGCTGTTCTTGGTGAATGGTGCAATATTGGCGCCGATAGTAATAATTCAAACCTTAAAAACAACTATGAAGAAGTTCGTTTATGGAGTTATGAAACAGAAGGTTTTGCTAAAACTGGATTACAATTTTGCGGACTAATGATGGGTGATCACAGCAAATGTGGCATAAACACTATGTTTAATACAGGAACTGTTGTAGGGGTTTCTTGTAATATTTTTGGAAGCGGTTTTCCTAGAAATTTTGTGCCAAGTTTTTCTTGGGGTGGAGCTTCAGGTTTTACAACTTACTTAACTTCAAAAGCGTTTCAAACTGCTAAAATTGTAATGTCGCGTCGTCACGTTGATTTTACAGAAGAAGACGCTAAAATTTTAGAACATATTTTTGAAGAAACTAAAAAATATAGAAAAGAGTAGTCAATTACTGACTACTCTTCATATCTCTTACTTCAGGTGATGGATTAACAACTGGTTCGACAGTAGTCATGTTTTTTCCTGCTTGGCTTTCAAAATTCACTTCTTTTTCGATTACTTTTAATTCTCTGTTCAATGGTTTGAAGCGCATATCTGAATATTTAGAAAGATGTCCACCTCTTTCTTCATCGGCTCTAAAAGCAACAATTTGATAAGAAAATGATACGTTTGAATTGCCATTTTGTAACTCTTTTACTTCAAAGCTAGTTGCTGTTTTATTGAAAACATATACTCCTTTGCAATCGCCTTCTAATTGAATAAATACTTTCATGGGATGTGTTTCGTCAACTCTGATGTTTTTGGTTAGCACTGGATCAATGTCAATTTTTGCATAACCATTAGCTAAACTACCAATTCCATAATCTTGAAATAATGCCTCCGGAGCCTCTGGAGCAGCCATAATGCGTTCTTTTCCATCGCCATCTTTCACTAAAGTATTCACCGTTCCAAAGCCTAAAATTTTGTATGCTACATTGTCTACTACTGAGCCAACGGTTGCAAGTGATGGGAATCCTCCGCCATTACTTGTATAAAATAAACCTGGCATCCGATCAATAGTTGCTGAGGCTACATAGTTTGTTCTCGCCTCAATACCCACATATTCACCTCCGGTAGTAATCCCTTTGCCTGCTTCAGGTACACCACCTATGGCTCCAAGAGTGAACCATCCTAAGTTAGTTCCAACTCCACCGCTCACCACATTTAATGCTGTAGCTGTTGTATTGGTGTAATACAGAGTTGCTCCCAAATCTCTATGAATAGTAAAACGATTGGAAAAAGTGCCACCGGCTAAATTTCCTGCAACTGTATTAGCGGTATTGCTCAATGAAAATTCAAATTGTCCACCTGGATTGTAATTAAACATCGCTGGATAATTACTATTTGACATTTGTCGCACACCTCCATTATAATAACTATTAAAATAAATTCCTGGCCAATCTGAAACCATTGCCATTCCAAGTGAGTTAGCACCCAAATTGAAAGTTGCGACAGTGTTTCCTACCGCGCCTTGTGCTTGTAATTTAGCTCTATCGGGAGTGGTTGTTCCTATTCCTGTATTTCCATTAGCAACAACTAGTCCATAGTTACTTGCACCTGATAGAGCTTCAAAATAGCCACCATAATTAATTGTTGTTCCAGTGCCTGTTCCTGCGCCATAAACACCATAACGTAAACCTGCAGTTCCGTTAGAAACATTAAAGCTTCCAAAAGAGCCACCAATATAACTACCGCCATTATTACTTCCTCTTATTGCCATATAGCCACCTTCAAAATAGCCGCCATATCCATAGCCGCCATTGTTTATTGCTCTTCCGTATGAACCTGTGCCGTCTGCGCTTCCTACATAAGTGTTTTCAGAATAACTGGCGATAGCACCAGGAGTTGGAGTTATAATGTGGGCTCTATAAACTGGATTTGCAGTTCCAATACCAACAAAACCACTAGTTTGTTTCACACGAAAACGTTCAATGTTATTGGTTCCAAAAACGATGTCATTGGCATCAGTTGTGCCTAGGAAATTTTCTGTAGCAGTAATTGTCGATGTTCCGTAAGTAACAGGAACAGCTGGGTCATTAGTTGAAGTATTTCCATTCAAACTCCAATCTCTTGAATTTGTTCCGGTAAAGGAAACCCAACGTGCTCCATCCCAATAGTGATAACCAGTGCTTACACCATTTACTCCCGCAACCGGATTGGTATTGTACACCATAGTTGAAATTGCTAAAGCTCCACCTTGCGGATTTACTACTGGTAAAGCAACATTATTAGCCGTCAAGGCGACTCTTGGTATCAACAAACCATTTGTGGCTGAACTTACGTCTAACATTCCGCTAGGTACGGTTGTATTTACACCTATTTGAGCAGGTGCATTAAAGACGATAAAAATTAGTAAAAAAGCAGTAATATTCTTCATAATTAATTCATTTTCATTAAGATAGCACTAAATTTATTTATTTATTTTGATTATGGTTTAAAATATCGATTACTTGCATATTTAATCGTTTAATTACTCTTTTTTAATCTTTTTTAATGTTAAAAAATAGCACAAAAAATAAATTTGTAGTCTTTTTTTTAGAAAAATAACTTTTTTTTAGTTAATATGCTGTTTATTTATAAAAGTATTTACGAATAAAATAAATATTATTTTTAAGAGTTTTGGTAAAAAAATGAATATTGTCCGTAAATTTGCACTCTCAATTTTTTGACAACGATTTCATTAATTGAGTTTACTTATGGAAAACAGAAAAAAAGTAGCATTCTACACTTTGGGATGCAAGTTGAACTTCTCAGAAACGTCAACAATTGCGCGTAATTTTCAAGACGAAGGTTTTGATAGAGTAGATTTTGAAGAAGTTGCCGATATGTATGTTATCAATACGTGTTCGGTTACAGAAAATGCCGACAAACAATTCAAGCAAATAGTAAAAAAAGCTATGAAACTCAACGATAAAGCATTTGTTGCTGCCGTTGGTTGTTATGCGCAATTAAAACCAGAAGAACTTGCTGCCGTTGATGGTGTTGACTTAGTTCTTGGTGCTACAGAAAAATTTAAAATTACCGATTATATTAATGACTTGTCCAAGAATGATATGGGCGAAGTGCATTCGTGCGAAATAGAAGACGCCGATTTTTACGTAGGAAGTTATTCCATTGGCGATAGAACTCGTGCTTTTCTAAAAGTACAAGATGGTTGCGATTACAAATGTACCTATTGCACCATTCCATTAGCACGCGGAATTTCAAGAAGTGATGCTTTAGAAAATGTTTTGAAAAATGCTTATGAAATTTCACAACAAGGCATTAAAGAAATTGTTCTAACAGGAGTAAATATTGGCGATTATGGAAAAGGTGAATTTGGAAACAAAAAACACGAACATACTTTTCTGGATTTAGTAAAAGCTTTAGACAAAGTAGAAGGAATTGAACGTTTACGAATTTCATCTATTGAACCAAATCTTTTGAAAAATGAAACAATCGAATTTGTTTCAAAAAGCAGAACTTTTGTTCCTCATTTTCACATTCCATTGCAATCTGGAAGTAATGAAATTTTGGGCAAAATGAAACGCCGTTACCAACGCGAAGTTTATGTAGATAGAGTTGAGAACATCAAAAAAGTGATGTCACATGCTTGCATTGGTGTTGATGTAATTGTAGGTTTTCCGGGTGAAACCGATGAACATTTCTTAGAAACGTATAATTTCTTAAACGAATTGGATATTTCTTATCTGCACGTTTTTACTTATTCTGAAAGAGATAATACAGAAGCAGCAACTATGGAAAATGTAGTTCCAATGAATGTAAGGTCTAAAAGAAGTAAAATGCTTCGAGGATTGTCAGTTAAAAAACGTCGTGCTTTTTACGAAAACCAAATTGGAACCAACAGAACTGTTTTGTTTGAAGGTGAAAATAAGGAAGGTTACATTCATGGATTTACAGAAAATTACGTAAAAGTTAAAACACCTTGGAATCCTGAATTAGTTAATACTTTACACGAAATCAATTTGACAAGAATAGATGAAGATGGAAGTGTTAGAATGGAATTTTTGAATAGCTTAGTATAATTTTCGACCTAAGATTTAATATTTATAGTTAAACCTAATTTTAGTAATCCTAAAAACTGATTCACTGTATTGTTCAATAAATTCATATTTATTTCTTCCTGGTTGTTTGAAATCGATGATTCTTTCGCCAGAAATTTCATAGTACATTGAGTTTCCTTCAAACATAAATCGTTTGCCATTGTTACGATATGCAGAACGAATTAAATCAAATTCAGATAAATTCCATGTAGTAAGATTGGCATCTAAATCTTCTAATTCTGAAAATAATCCTTCTGTAATTTCGGTTTTACAACCATAATATTTTTGGATGTTTTCAAAAAATGATAGGATAGTAAAATTAAGTTCTTCGGAATTCATTTGATAAAAATAAATAAAAAATCCCAAATTCTAATAGCGTGATTGGAATTTGGGATTTTATCTTTTTTGGAATTTCAGATTAGATTTTAATTCCTGGAGGCAATAAATCTCTATAAGTTGTATTTTTTCTAAAAAACAATGCAATTTTTGGAAGAATCGGAACCACTTTTAATTTACGTTCGTAGGCAATTTCCATAATATTCTTCAATAAATCATTGATAAATTCTTCATTGTCAAATCCATCAAAAGTATTGATTCTTGTTAGGAAAATCTTTTTTTCTTGAAACGAATATTCAACAGAAACCAACTTTCCATCGACCAAAGTTTCAAACTGTCTAGCGAATGTATTGTCTTTAATTTCCATTTTTTCTAAAATTAACTCTGAGTTCATGTATAAGTGGGATAAATAAATTAATTTTATGCAAATTTCGGAATAAAATATGGATAAAGCCACCGAAATACGTTAAAATATGAGTAAGATACACGTTTATTTTATGCCAGGTCTAGCGGCAAGTCCAACAATCTTTGAAATGATTGATTTGCCAAAAGACATTTTTACTATACACTTACTGCACTGGTTACTACCGGAAAAGAGTGAAACATTAGAAAATTATGCAAAAAGAATGGCTGAAAATGTAAAACACGAAAATGCAGTTTTGATTGGAGTTTCCTTTGGAGGCGTTTTAGTTCAGGAAATGAAACAATATCTTACTACTAAAAAAATAATTATAGTTTCAAGCGTTCGAAGCAATAATGAATTACCTCGAAGAATGAAAATTGCTAAAACTACTAAAGCATATAAATTACTTCCTACAGGTTTGCTTCAAGATGTTGAACTATTGACCAAATACGCTTTTGGTGATATGCTAAAAAAGAAATTAAAACTTTACGAGAAATACCTTCATATGCGCAATAAAGAATACTTAGATTGGGCAATTGAGCAAATGATTTGTTGGAACAGAACTAAAATTGACACAGAAATTATTCATATTCATGGTGATGCTGATGAGGTTTTTCCTGCTAAAAACATAAAAGGTTTTATTAATGTAAAAGGAGGTACTCATGCAATGATTTTGAGTAAATATAGATGGTTTAACACAAATTTACCAAAGATAATTTTAGAATGATTTTGATTTTGGATTGATTTTTGTAGCTTTGAAAAATATACATTTTGAGTTATGAAAAAGATACAGATTTTAGGTGCAATGGCACTATTAGTTTTAGTAAGCGGAGCACTAATTTATGCAACTTCTGGAGAAGAAAAACAAAAGCAATTTAAGCAAGGAACATCTCAATATTTTCCAACAGAAGTTGACTTTGCAGGAGAAAAAGCACCATTACAAATAGCAGATGTGAAAGAACGCTTTGATAGAGAATTATTGATAAATGCTAATTTACATTCTTCTACTATATTAATTATAAAGCGAGCAAATAGAGCTTTTCCAGTTATAGAGCCTATTTTAAAACAATATGGTGTTCCAGATGATTTTAAATATTTGGCTGTTATTGAAAGTTCATTAACTAATGCGGTTTCTTCAGCAGGAGCAAGAGGTGTTTGGCAATTTATGCCAGATACTGCCAAAGAAAAGGGAATGGAAGTTAATGATGGTGTTGACGAGCGTTACCATCTTCAAAAATCTACCGAAGCAGCTTGTAAATATTTATTGAAAGCCAAAGAGAAATTCGGAAATTGGACACTTGCAGCTGCATCTTATAATGGAGGAATGACAGGTGTAAACAATAAAATTACTGAGCAACAAGTTACAGATTATTATGATTTATTGTTAACAGACGAAACATCAAGATATGTTTTCAGAATTTTAGCTTTGAAAGAAATCATGAAAAATCCAAATTTGTATGGGTTTGATGTTTCAAAGCATGAACTGTATGAAAATATCCCAACTAAAACTATTGAAGTTGATAGTTCTATAACTGATTTAGCAACATTTGCAAAATCACAAGGAATCAATTACAAAATTTTAAAAATCCATAATCCTTGGTTGAGAGACAAGAAATTAGTTAATACAACTAAGAAAAAGTATTTGATTGAAATTCCAACCGAAGGTTATTAGTCAGTTGGCAGTGTTCAGTGTTTAGTTGGCAGAAATGTTTTGAACATAAAAAAGTTCGCAATTTTTGCGAACTTTTTTATTTAAGTATCATCATAACTGAATACTGAACACTGCCAACTGAATACTAAATCTTCTTCATCTGTTCTTTCATCATTTTTATCTGATCGTTCAGCATTCCTTGTTTGTCTAGTTTTTTAGCTTCGTTGATAAGGTTTGTCGCTTCTAATTTTCTTCTTCTAGACATTGCTACACCAGCTAAATTTAATTTTGCTACAGCTAAGTCCATGTCCATATTTAAACCCAATTCAATTGCTTTCTTGAAGTATTTCTCAGCTTGAATTAAATTAGTTTGAGATAACATTAATCCTTGAAGGTAGTTATAATATCCTTGTTGTTTTTGAACCAAAGCTGTTTCAGGATTTTTTATTTTGGCTAACCATTTTTTTGCACCTTCAAAGTTTTGTTTACGTAACTGCAAGAAGGCCATTAAAATATATTCATTTTTAAAATAAAGAAACAAAGGAATTAATGACAATAAGATAAGGAAAATTCCATTTCCGATATTACCTTCTGTAAATTGCCAAATAGCTGCGATAAAGATTAAACCTGTTAAAATAAGTTTGATATTTCTGTGAAACATAATAGTGTATTTTTAAGTTTGCAAAGATAATAAATAGAAATTAAAATATTTTTAAAAAACTACTTGCAAGTAATAAAAATCGTTGTATATTTGCACTCGGTTTAAAAAAGACCTCAAGAAAAGATTATTATACGATTTTAAAGATAAAAAGCAATGAGCAAAAGAACGTTTCAACCATCGAAAAGAAAAAGAAGAAATAAACACGGATTTATGGACAGAATGGCTTCTGCAAATGGAAGAAAAGTCCTTGCGCGTCGTAGAGCTAAAGGAAGACATAAATTGACAGTATCTTGCGAACCAAGACACAAGAAATAATGATTAGATTCTAATCAATATCAAGCCGTTACTTTTATTAGTAGCGGCTTTTTTTTAAACCTGTTTATAAAATTTGATAAGTTTAAACCATCATTTTTTACTTTTCAAATCAAACAGATTATCTTTGAGCAAACAACAATACAACACACAACAAACTAACTACAATGCCAAAAGACAATTCAATCAAATCGGTTTTAATCATTGGTTCAGGTCCAATCGTTATTGGACAAGCATGCGAATTTGACTACGCAGGTTCACAATCGGCACGTTCTATTCGTGAAGAAGGAATTGAAGTCATTCTTATCAATTCCAATCCAGCAACCATCATGACCGATCCAAGTATGGCGGATCATGTTTATTTATTGCCATTAACAACAAAATCAATCATTCAAATTCTAAAAGAACACCCTCAAATTGATGCAGTTCTTCCAACAATGGGTGGACAAACAGCGTTAAACCTTTGTTTGGAAGCCGATGAAAAAGGAATTTGGGAAGATTTTGGTGTAAAATTAATTGGTGTTGATGTAAATGCAATTAATATTACTGAAGACCGTGAACAATTCAAACAATTATTAGAAAAAATAGGTGTTCCTGCAGCACCAGCTAAAACTGCAACTTCTTTCTTAAAAGGAAAAGAAATTGCACAAGAATTTGGTTTTCCATTAGTAATTCGTCCATCATTTACACTTGGTGGAACAGGAGCAGCATTTGTTCATAGCAAAGAAGAATTTGACGAAAAACTAACTTATGGTTTAGAAATGTCGCCAATTCATGAAGTATTGATTGATAAAGCATTACTAGGTTGGAAAGAGTACGAATTAGAACTTTTACGCGATAAAAACGACAACGTAGTAATCATCTGTTCGATTGAAAACATGGATCCAATGGGAATTCATACAGGTGATTCAATTACAGTTGCACCGGCAATGACTTTATCGGATACAACGTTTCAAAAGATGCGTGATATGGCGATTTTGATGATGCGTTCTATTGGAAATTTTGCAGGAGGTTGTAACGTGCAATTCGCTGTTTCGCCAGATGAAAAAGAAGATATTGTTGCTATCGAAATCAACCCGAGAGTTTCTCGTTCTTCTGCTTTAGCGTCAAAAGCTACAGGTTATCCAATTGCAAAAATTGCTTCAAAATTAGCATTAGGTTATACTTTAGATGAACTTCAAAATCAAATTACAAAATCAACTTCGGCATTATTCGAGCCAACTTTAGATTATGTTATTGTAAAAATACCACGTTGGAATTTTGACAAATTTGAAGGTGCCGATAGAACTTTGGGACTTCAAATGAAATCGGTTGGTGAAGTTATGGGAATTGGTCGTTCGTTTCAAGAAGCGCTTCATAAAGCAACGCAATCGCTTGAAATTAAGCGTAATGGGTTAGGAGCAGACGGAAAAGGTTATAAAAACTACGAACAAATTATTGAGAAATTAACGTTCGCAAGTTGGGATAGAGTTTTTGTGATTTACGATGCCATTGCTATGGGAATTCCATTGAGTAGAATTCACGAAATTACTAAAATTGACATGTGGTTCTTAAAACAATACGAAGAGTTATATTCGTTAGAAAGAGAAATCACAAACTATAAAATAGATACTTTGCCAAAAGAATTATTGCTTGAAGCAAAGCAAAAAGGTTACGGAGACAGACAAATTGCACACATGTTGGGTTGTTTGGAAAGTCAGGTTTATAAATTGCGTGATGAAATGAACATCAAGCGTGTTTATAAATTGGTTGATACTTGTGCTGCCGAATTTAAAGCACAAACACCTTATTATTACTCGACTTTTGAAGCTGAAATTCAAACGGCTAATGGCGAAAGATACGTTCATAACGAAAGTATTGTAACTGATAGAAAGAAAGTGGTAGTTTTGGGTTCAGGACCAAATAGAATTGGACAAGGAATTGAATTTGACTATTCTTGTGTTCATGGAGTTTTGGCGGCTAAAGAATGTGGTTATGAAACGATTATGATTAATTGTAATCCAGAAACGGTTTCTACTGATTTTGATACAGCAGATAAATTGTATTTCGAACCAGTTTTTTGGGAACATATTTACGACATCATTCGTCACGAAAAACCTGAAGGTGTAATCGTGCAACTTGGTGGACAAACCGCTTTAAAACTAGCAGAAAAATTATCTAAATACGGAATTAAAATCCTTGGAACTTCATTTGATGCTTTAGATTTAGCGGAAGATAGAGGACGTTTTTCAGAACTTTTAACCGAATTAAATATTCCGTTTCCAAAATTTGGAATTGCGGAAAGTGCTGATGAAGCTTCTAAATTAGCTGATAGTTTAGACTTTCCGTTATTAGTTCGTCCATCTTATGTTTTGGGTGGACAAGGAATGAAAATTGTAATTAATAAGCAAGAATTAGAAGAACATGTAATTGATTTATTGAAATCGATTCCAGGAAATAAATTACTTCTTGACCATTATTTAGATGGAGCAATTGAAGCAGAAGCCGATGCGATTTGCGATGGAGAAAATGTGTACATCATAGGAATCATGGAACACATCGAACCATGCGGAATTCACTCAGGTGATTCGAATGCGACTTTGCCACCGTTTAATTTGGGTGAATTTGTGATGCAACAAATAAAAGACCATACAAAGAAAATCGCTTTGGCTTTAAGAACTGTTGGTTTGATAAACATTCAATTTGCTATAAAAGATGATACGGTTTACATTATCGAAGCCAATCCAAGAGCTTCGAGAACGGTTCCATTTATTGCAAAAGCTTATGGAGAACCTTATGTGAATTATGCTACCAAAGTAATGCTTGGTGTAAATAAAGTAACCGATTTTACTTTCAATCCGCAGTTGAAAGGATATGCGATTAAGCAACCAGTTTTCTCTTTCAGTAAATTTAAAGATGTAAACAAAGCTCTCGGACCAGAAATGAAATCGACAGGTGAAAGCATTTTGTTTATAGACGATTTAAAAGACGATCAGTTCTACGAATTATACAGCAGAAGAAAAATGTACTTGAGTAAATAAAAAAGAATCGAAAAGATAGGCTATTTTTTAATAAATTTTCCAGTCATTCCATTGATTTTGTAAACATAGACACCAGTCGAAAGTTGGCTAGTTTCGACTATTATATCAATTGTTCCAGAGGCAACAGTTTGGCTTTGTATTCGGTTTCCAGACATGTCAAATACTTCCAGTTCTGCATTTTCTGGCAATGGTTGGCTATTCGATATCGTAATTCTGTTCGATGTAGGATTTGGATGTCCCTGAAATGCTTCGCGTGCAAGATAAATTTCCTGTTGTCCAAGATTCAATGTGCCAGGAAGAGAATATACATCAATCTGAATTGAACCACTTCCTATCATGTCTGAATACTGTCCATTATGTCCCATAGATACAAGGAGCTTGTACTGATCATTCCCTGTTTTAACTAGTCTTGGAGCATAACGATCAAATATTTCGTAAAGAATGGTTCCTTGTTCGTTAGATACAATAAGCTTAGGAGCACTAATTCCATTTCCAAATGGATTGTAATATTGAACAGGAGTAATAAATTCAATCAGGTCGTCATCGTTAAAAAGGTGTTTTGAGATAAAGTATTGTGGAAGTTGATTGTCTTTATAAATTAAGCTATTGTTGGCAAATCCAGTATAGCTGGGAGGCATTGGCATTGATTTGTAAAGAACATGGGTTTCACCATCGAAGAGATCAAGTGTATAAGGTCCGTTATAAGGTCCATTAACTACGTAAAAATCCATATTGCCATCGTCTCCTGGAAAAGAGTTATTAAGAGATGGTCTATCGTTTGTTACATATGTATGTTCCTGAAAAATCTGCGCATATCCTGTTACTATTGAGGCTATACAAAAAAATAAAGTGATTTTTTTCATTTTTTTAGTAAAAATAAAGATTATTTTGGCACACAACATTTTTTTATCTGAATATTTACAGTTTAATAATTGATTTTACATTCAAACTGAAGTTAAGATGTCATGCCGGCCATTAAACATTTTATTAATTTCAAAATATAAACAAAGCACTAGGACCAGAAATGAAATCTACAGGTGAAAGTATTTTGTTTATAGACGATTTAAAAGACAATCAGTTCTACGAATTATACAGCAGACGTAAGATGTACTTGAGTAAATAAAATAGAAATCCCGATGAGAGTCGGGATTTTTTATGGGTAAAAATTTGCATTTTTTTTATTCAGTTAATTCAAACATTTTATTGAATTTCCTTTTCAAGTTTCTATTTTGTCGTATTATGTTCAGTCTCGAAATGATAGAAATGAAAACTATGAATAAATTAAATATGATGTATATTTCTATTGGTGGTTTTGCTTGAAAGTAAAAAATAGAGTTAAAGATAATCAGTGCTATAACTGGAAAGTATTTTATATAAGCAATTCTTAATTTGCCCAAAGGTTCAATACTATAATTTACAATCAAACTTTTTTCAATGTTTTTATATGTTCCTTTTAGAAAATAAAAACTTTGAAAAAAATTAGAATTTTTTATGATCTCAAAGGTTGAATTGTCAAAATTTCCATAAAAGTATTTCGAATTTTCAGTAAAAAGCGAAAAGAAAACTAATGGAATTTTATGTTTTGGCGAGCCAATTTTAGTATTCTCTTTTAATCGATTTCTAAATTCAGTTATATCTATTTTTGACTTCATTTTTTATTTTTTCGTCTTCTGCTATACTATTGCTTCAATGTTTCTCAACTTGGTTTTTTTAAAATTGTAATGATTTATTCTAATGAAAATGTCGCAAAATCAGGTGACATTTGCTTAGCTTTTAATGGAACTATTTGCTTAGATGGATTTGAGCATTATTTATGTTTTGTAATAATGTAATCACATTTTTTTTATTTCTACCAAATGAAACAATAGAAGAAGTTTTATCTGGATCACAAATGCTATTAATTAGGACTTTATCATCATTAATTATAATTGTAATTTGTTCACCCCAACTTCCTGTTGACCAATTTGGAAATGTTTTAAAAATTGTTAGATTAACCGATTTTGTTATTTTAATCCATTCCAGTTGTTTTGCAGTTTCAGATACAATTTCTTGAATCTTATTTTGAGATAAATTAGTTTTTAAAGTAATAAATTTAAGTCTTTTATATTGAATGTAATAAAAAAATATTCCAGCTATTGTAAAAGGAATACTTACAACAAGCATTTCGGATGGAGTTTTAACACCTGTATATGAATTAGTAAGATAGAATTCAAAATAACTATATATTGATAAAATCAATGGTATAAATGTAAATAGTACAATTAGATAATGGTTTATAGAATTCCAAAACGAAAGCTTTACTCTTTCCGTGGTTTTCATTTCGTCAATAAATTGGATATTTGTCATTTGAATTAGTTTTATTTCACTCTCCTATTCTATTTTTCAAGTCCATTCGTGAATGAAGAAATCTAATAATCTCTATTTCATTTACGTTTATTATTCTGTAAAATATGAGGTGTTGCTTTGATTTGTAACCTAATAAATCGTTGGTTATTTCTTTGTAATTTCTTCCTAAATTTTGATTTTTCGCTATTTCTTGACAATCTTGAAGTAGTTCAAAATAGTACTTGTCAGCTTGTTGTTCCGACCAAATTTCAAAAGTGTAATCCCAAATTTTACTTAAATCTTCTACAGCTTTATTGGTTAAATGAAATTTAGCCATTTCTTCTTTTCGCTTTTAATGATTCAAGATGTTTCTTGGCATCAAAATCTTTAGCTATACCGCTTTCAATTCCTTCGTTGATAGCTTTTTTTAAAGCTATTAATTTATTTTCTTCTTCTTCAAGTAATCGTAAACCTGCACGAATGACTTCACTTGCATTTTTAAATCTGCCTTCAGTAACTCTGTTGTCAACAAATTCTTCAAAATAATCACCTAAAGAAACCGATGTGTTGCGTCCCATAATTATCTAATTTTTATGTAAAGTTACCAAATATTGGTAATTTTACAAATTATTCTGTATTTTTTTTACAAATCGTTTTGTAAACTTTGTTTAGCATGTTAGACATCGAAAACTTTAAATCTTATTGATAAATGTGAAGGGAATTGTAAAAATGACGCAAAGTCAGGAGACATTTGCGTAGCTTTTATAAGGAACTCTTTGCGAAGCTGGTGTAGTTATTTAAGATTTAATTTTTGTTTTAGTAAATTAAATCCTCCCCAATAAACTGATGGCTCATGGTAATAGTATTTTTCGTCGCCATATACTATTTCATTTTCAGCATTCAATGTACTTATAAAGCTAGCTTTTTTTAAATGTCGTAACTCGTTTTCATATTCTGTTATGAAAATTAATTCTATTGCCTTAAGTTTTCGTTTCTTATTTTTATAAATTAATGTGTAGCTATCTTTTTCCTTTGTTATAATTATTGAATCCAAACCACTATTAAAACAACCAGCAAAAGAAAATTGTATTAAAATGCTTTCTCCATTTTTCATTGAATCAAAAAATAATTTTGATTTTCGACTATCTTGTAATTTGTCGAGACAAAGATTAATATCCAATTCCGCATATGAATCGTTAGTCTTTTCCACTGTAAATTTACTTACTATTTCTTCCTCAAATATATTCTTATAAACAAGTGCATAATTTGCTGGTTGAAGTTTTTCATAAATAAAATCAATATCACCACTTTTATATAAAGTATCATTTTTAAGAAGATTATATCCGCCCCAAAAATGAGTACTTTCTGAATTATATTGACACCGAAAAAAATTTACTGCTAAATTAGTTTGACAAAGTGACTTTGTCAAAAATAATAAAAATGTTATTTGTATGATTTTTTTCATAATTACTGCCAACCTGTATACAGCCGCTATTAAAATAATTTATAAAAGTAAAAATAATCAAAAAACACAAGATTCTCTTAGAAATGTAATTTTATTCTTGGTTGTGAATTTATTTGTGAGCACTTGAAAAACTTCCAATTTTATCGATGAACATCAAGGTGGCTGTGGTTTAAAGAGTTTTTTTTCCGTTAAACGATTTTTAATTAATTGTTGTTTTATTGTTATTAAGTTTGATTTGAAATTTACAATAACATAGCAATTAGCTCTATGGAAAATATTTTTGATCCAACTTATAGACAAGATTATTTGAATGGTTATTCAAATGGTTTGAATCCTTACATCGATTATGATGGGGTGAAGTATAATGATGCTTTTCACTCTGGATTTGTCTCGGGTCGATTGGATTATGAAAACAGAAATGGTTACATCATTGATGGAATTCCGAAGCGTATTGTTACTAAAAAGGTTTTGGAAGATTTTCTGTTAGCTGGTTTGCTAGGTTTGCCACCAGATACTGATGGTTATACTAATTTTCAGTTGAATGTTTTGGCAAAATGGTACCAAAGTGGCACAGAAAAGTATGATCCTAACCAAAGTATGTATCTTTTTGCCATTTTAGAAAAAAATGGTATTCAAGTGAAAGAGACTTATTATATGTAAATATTCTAAAAGTAAATTACTTCTCGACTCTTACTTTCTTCTTACATAAATATGTTTGATGTTGTTTTTACCGCTTTCGCGTTCGTCAATTTCGAAACGATTGATGTTTTTGATAAGCGCCAACATTTTAGGAAAACCATAGTTTCTTGGGTCAAAATCGGGTTTCTTTTTTAGCATTAAATTTCCTAATTCTCCTAAAAATGCCCAACCGTTTTCGTCTTCCAAATCGGATATACTATCGGCTAGAAGTTTAATGATTTTTGGATCTATTTTACTTATTGGACTGTTGGTTGTTTTGGTAGTTTTAGTTGTTTTTTTGTTGCTATTTTCTGCTATTGGTTCTAAATCTGGTTTTTTAAGAATTTCTATATAGATGAATTTGTCGCAAGCTGTGATGAATGGTGTAAGGGTTTTCTTTTCTCCAATTCCAATAACTTTCATGCCAGCTTCACGAAGCCTTGTTGCCAATCGTGTAAAATCGGAATCGCTTGAAACAATGCAAAATCCGTCTACTTTTCCGGTGTAAAGAATGTCCATGGCATCTATTATTAATGCGCTATCGCTTGCATTTTTTCCTGTAGAATAGCTGTATTGTTGAATAGGAGTTATGGCGTTTTCTAACAAAACATTTTTCCAACCTGAAACGGTTGGTTTGGTCCAATCGGCATAAATTCGCTTGAATGTTGGTGTTCCGTATTTGGCGATTTCTTCAAACATTTCTTTTACGTTGGCATAAGGAACGTTGTCTGCATCGATGAGAACAGCAAATTTAAGGTCGTTTTTAGTAGTCATGGGATTGTTTTAGATTATCAAATGTAGTGAATTAAACTAATAGTGCTATGAAAATCAGGACGTTTTTAGCCCAGATAGTAGTGGAAAGCCATTGTGTAAAAAAGTGCTATTTTTGTTGTTGTAAAAAAGCGACCTGAGAAGCTCTTTTTACAACTTACAAAAATGTGCTTTTTTAGATAATGCTTGTAACGTATAGCTGGATTGGCTTCTAATACTTAAGATAATGGCTTTTAAAAAGAAAATAAATAGTAAGGCTCAAGATGATAAAAACTCTGGTTTTGGCGCAAACGCATCGAGTTATGGTGGTCGTTTTGTGACGAAATCTGGTAATGCTAATGTGAGAAAATCTGGAATTGGGTTTTTTGAAGGAATCAGTTGGTATCACACGATGTTGACGATTCCGAGATGGAAGTTTTTCTTTATTATATTGTCCTTTTACTTTTTGGTGAATTGTGCTTTTGCTTCGATTTATGTATTGATAGGAGTGGAGCATTTGAGAGGTATTAGTGCGGTTTCGGCTTTGGATAAATTTGGTCAGGCGTTTTTCTTTAGTATTCAAACGTATACGACTGTGGGTTACGGACATATTAGTCCGAGTGGTTTTTTGGCGAGTTTTGTGGCTTCTGTTGAAGCGCTTTTTGGATTGTTGAGTTTTGCTATTGCGACTGGTTTGTTTTATGGTAGATTTAGTCAACCTAGAGCGCATATTGTTTTTTCTGAAAATGCTATTATAGCTCCATATCAAGATATAACGGCTTTAATGTTAAGATTGGCACCGTATAAAAATGCTAACTTGACTGAAGCTGAAGCTAAAGTAACGCTTGGTCTTCATGTTGAGGAAAATGGCAAAATGGTGAATAAGTTTTACCAATTGAAATTAGAATTAGAAAAGGTAAATGCGTTGACGTTAAGTTGGACTTTGGTGCATCCTATAACTGAGGATAGTCCGTTATATCAATTGACAGCTGATGATATTAAGAACACGATTGGTGAAGTTATTGTTTTCATCAAATTGTTTGATGATATGTACAGTACAACGGTTGTAAAACGAACTTCTTACACGTTTGACGAAGTGGTTTATGGTGCTAAATATTTGCCTATGTTTACTAGAAGTGAAGATGAAAACAAGACTATTTTGCATATTGATAAACTCAATCTTTTTGAGAAAGTAAGGTTGTAAAAAAAAACGCTCGATTATATTTCGAGCGTTTTTTTTGGTTTAGTTTTTCTTTAATAAAACTTTTTCTTGTGTGAACTGATAAGCAGCATCTAAGAACTGAATCATTTTGTTCCAGTTGCTGTTTGGTTCGTAGTAGTTTTTATAATATTTAACGGCTTTGATAGTAAGTTTGTTGCCGCTAACTGTTGCTGAACTTACAAATCCGCCAGTTTCGTTTTCTACTTTTTTGTTTAGTTTGTCTAATCCGGCAACTGTGTAACCTGCAGGAATATCTAATGTGATTTCGTTTTCGAATGAACGTGGGTAAACCATGTAAACGTTGTTTTTACGTTCTTTTTCTTTTTTGTCAATTTCAACTTGAGACGTGATTAGTTTTCCAATTTCGATTAGGTAATTTTCACCAGCTTTTTTGATAAGGTTGTTTTTAATTGCAAAATCCTCTTCATAGATTAAAGGTGATTTTTTTCCGAAACGACCTGTACTTTTGATGGTAAATTTGTGGTCGTCTATTTCAAAATCATATTCTTCGGCTGTAGCTTTTTTGAACGCTTCTTTTTGTTGTTCTTTCAATTTATTTACAACAGCGTCAATTTCTTTGCCATAACGTTCTTTATCTTTTTTGTTTTTTACATATTCGATTACTGATTTCGTTCCGTATTTAGCATAGTCTTCAAAAGCATAATCAAAGTAGTAAAATTTGTCGCTTTGTTCGTTTTCTTTCAAATGTCCGAAATAAGAAGATTCTTTTTTGACTTTAAGTCCAGAAAAATCGTCAGAGATAGTTACAAGAGAGTTAATTTTTGAAACGTTGTCTTGCATTGTGCTCGCTGGTAAATTTACGTTTACTGCATCTACCACTTTCTTTCCTTTAGCAACTTGAAGTGCATAAGCTTTGCTGTTTTCTAAATTGTAATTGAATTGATCAGCACTAGTATATGGAGAGAAATATTCTAAATACATAGGTGTTTTAGTATTTACTCTCAATAATACATTTACGTTTTTCTGAATTAATAAATCATCTATTGAGCCATTGTATTTTGGTGTAGCTACTATAATATCATAATCATAGTTGTTCTTTTTTAGGAATTCCATGAAGTAGTTTACAAACGATTCTTCGGTTCTAAAAAAGATTGGATTGCTATAAACACTTAAAGCATAGAATTTAGTTGCATCACTAATTATAAATGCTTCAATAAATTGTGTGAAGAACATGTGTCTAGTGTAGTAATAGACTTCTCTAATTTTTTCTTCATCACTAGCAAATGTTTTTCCTTTTAGGAAATCGTTTATTACACCTAAACTTCCGTCTGGGCGAAATTTTCCGTCGTAGTAATTAAAAATATCTTCTTTGGTAACTGTTTTTTTAATTACTTTTTCAGAATTGGATAGAAAAGCATCTGCTCTAGCTTCAAATTTTCCTGAACGTGCAAAAAACACTTGAAATTTATAACAAGGCAATTCAGCTAAAGGTAAAAACCAACGCGGAAATTCATTTTTTTCAATGTCTTTAGCGTTTAATTCGTATTTTCTTTCACCACTATTTTTAGTTGGAATTTCTTTTAATTCAGGTGCTCCATTGTAAGTGTTGAAATTTACAAAAAAGTCATTTTCTGTATCGAAAGCTAGTTTCATATCCATAGTAGGATAAACATCACCAAGTGGAGATTCTTCTGGTTCGAATCCAAATTCATAGATAGATTTGAAAGGCTCAACGCTGTAGTAATAGAAGTCAATTATATCACCAATTTCAAGATTTGCGATAGCTATTTTCTTTTCTTTGTCAACTTCTTTGGCATTTTTTTCAATATCAACATCAATTTCTTTTCCTGTTGATTTTACAATTTTGATTCCTACAACATTGGTTCCTCTTCCTAAAGAACGCATTCCTTTGTTAGAATAAAATTTATCTTTATAAGAAAACTCAGAAAACTCAGTAACTGCAGCTTGATCTTGTAATTTAATTCTTTTTCTAATGGCAGAAGTGTAGGTTACACTTGCTCCAAATTTATGATAATTGTAATATTCATATTTATAAATAATTACAGCCGATTCATTTTTCCATTTTTCAGGAATTGTTGTTGCAGTTTTGTATTTGTCTGATTTTCCCCAGAAAAATTCTTTGATTTCGGCTTTGTCTTGGGCAAAAGTTGCACTACTTATTATTAGGAATAAGTAAAGAAATAGTTTTTTCATTAGTAATTTTATTGTTTTGTGAAGGTAATTTGTTGGTTGTAATTTGCGATTAGATTTTTGATAAAATCATTCCATTTTGTCATTTCAGAAGCTTTTATTTCTCCGTTTTTAAAGATGAATGATTTTTTGTAAATGATTTCTTTGTCTGTTTTTTGAAAAGTAAGAGCAATGTCAAAATTACCTTCTTTAACAACTAAATCTGTTGGAATTTTGGTTACAGAATAACCTGCAGGAATAGCTAATGAAACCGTTGATTCGTAATTTTTCTTGAAATCAAATTGATAATCGGTTTTTCTATCTTTTAATTCAAATCCTTTGAACTCATTCATGTATTCTAAATCGACATACATTTCGTTATCAAAACTTGAAACTTTATTAGCAACATTTACATTATAATCGATAGTAAGTTTGGCGTCACGATTTTTTAAATCGGATGTTTTGATGTTGGTTACTAAAGTGTTTTTTTCGCTTTTTGATAAATAGTTTTCAAGTGTTTCGCTTTTTTTATCATTTTTGAAAGTACTGTAAATGTATAAGAATTGCGCACGGCTTTCACCTAAGTAACTTTTAGAGCAGGTTCCTTGAAGTTTTTCGTTTTCTATAGAAAGATTAGCTTTAAAAATTTCTTTATTGCTTTCATGTGAAGCTGTTGGAACTTTATCTATAATAAATTTGTCACCATCTTCAATCATCACTTCTTTGTTTTGAATGCGTTCTGCATATTCACCAAAGGAATTGAATTTTTCTGTCCCATCTAAAAAGTACTTTTTGCCTTTATGAAATAATGTACAAATCATGTGATTGTCTACTGCTAATGATGGAGTTTTGTAGTCATAAGCAATGTGTTTGGTTCCAATCCAAGTAAGTCTGGCATCAAATCCTGCTAATTTTAGCATTTGCTTGATAAGATTAGCCATTCCTTTACAATCGCCATAACGTTTTTCGAATACATGATTAGACTCATCTGGCTTGAAACCTGCAATTCCATCTTCAAAAGCGATGTATCTGATGTTATCTTGTACCCAATAATAAATGTTTTTTATTTTCTCTTCATCGGTTTTTGCTGATGCAGTAAGTTCTGTCACTTTGCTTTTTAAAACAGTAGTATCGTCTTTCATTAAATCTACCAACGACTTGTACCATTTGTATAAATCAGCTGTTGAACCAAATAGAGCAACATCTTTACCTTTTAATTTGTATGATTTGGCAATAACTAAAATATGTGGATACAAGTAGCTTCGTCCTGGTGCATCTTCTTCTTTATATAATGCAGGAACATCGTTAATGGTATAAGTATAAATTGTATTGTTTTTAGAATCTTTAGTTTGAGATTTAGTGATTTTTGCCCCATCAAAATTAAATTCTTTTAATTCTGCATTTAACCATTCAGGAACTGTAACTACAATTTGTTTTTTTAAAACCGGGAATTCGTCATTGAAGTACAAAGAAGTAAAATACTTAACATCTTCATATTTTTTTTCAAGTTCATAGTTGTAAATGTATCCTTGTACTGGAAAATTTACTACCATATGTTTTACTCGTGCATCGTTGTAGAAAAGGTCATTGTCTTTGTAAAATTCATCTACAACATAACTTCCTACGCTTTTGTCATTTCGATATTTAAGATTGAAAGTTTCAATTTTAGATTCGCTATCATAAAATTCATATTTCTGAATAGCAGCTCTATGATTGATATTCATTAACTTCTCGTTTATAGAATGATTAACAATAACTTTTGATTCAGTTTTGTTCAAATCGAAGGTTACATTTTCTGTACTTTCTAAGATAGCAACATCGTCTTTATCATAGGTAGTTCTAATTTTTTTAGCTAAAACAACATCTTCTGGAGTAGGATCGATATTTTTTTGAGCAACTACCATTGTTGGAATAATCAAAGATAGAAGTGCAAATCGAGTAGTGATTTTCATTGATTTTCAATTTTTTTCGAAATATACAAAAAAAAACTTCTGTTATATTTTTATTTATAACAGAAGTTTTAGTGATTTAGTATGTAATAATATCTATTCTTTTATGAATTTTTGAGTGTATTCTTTTTCGTTGTTATCTTTTAAAATTAAGATATAAGAACCAGTTGAAAGAGAATCAACGTTGATGCTATCATTTACTATTGAACTTGATAATATTAGTTTTCCGTTTAAGTCATATACAGAAGCATTCTTCATTGTGATAGAATCATTTGATTTAATGTTTAATACATTTTTAGCAGGATTAGGGTAAATACTAAATTCAGAGTTAGCAAATGTTCCTACAGCTAAAGTTGAACCTTCAACTACATTAACTCTTGTATTGATAGTTGGATTGTTTATTGTGTCAACTGTTCCAGATGGCCATCTGATGATAATTTGTGTAATTGCAGTTGCAGCACCAATACCAAAATGAGCATTTAATGAACTCATGTATTTGAATCCGTCACCGCTATGAATTTCTCTAATTTGTTTTCCCCAAGCACCATAAATTTCTACTCTAGCACCAATACCATAGCTATTACTAGCAATTCCTTGAAGTGATACTTTTACCCAATTGTTTGTGTTAGGAACAGCATATCTAACAGTGCTTCCGTTTAAGAAATCTAGAAATCCATCATCGTTTAAGTCTCCAATTCCTCCAACTGCTATTCCGCTATAGTTTGCTGGAGCAAATGTTCCGTTACCTAAATTGAACATGATTTTGTTTCCACCTCCTAAAACGTCTACAAAACCATCATTATCAAAGTCGTGTGCTACGTGCTCAATGCTTGTACTTGTATTAGTATCCCAACCAGATCCAGATGTAATATCAGTAAATGTTGAATCACCATTGTTTCTCATGTACTTATGATTTCCATCTGCTGTTGAACTTGCGCCAACAATAATGTCTAAATCACCATCATTATCATAATCAGCCCATGCAGAAGACCATGTTTGAACTGGATCGTAAAGATTAGCAACAACAGATACATCGGCAAAAGTTCCGTTACCATTATTTTTGTGTAATTCATTAAACTTTGCAGTTCCAGCACCACCACGACATTTAGCAATAAATAAATCTTGGTCTCCATCATTGTCATAATCAACAAATATAGAACCATAATTTCCGCCTTCTGAGTGAATTCCCATTGTTGTTGCTCCTGGTGTAACACCAGATTGATAAAATGTTAATACACCAGAGCCATTATTCATGAAATATACATTTGGATCAACGTCGTGGCAAGAAAAAGCGTCTAAATTCCCATCATTATTTAAGTCAACAAAGTTGGTTCTTTGACAAAAAACATATTGTGAAAAAGTTTCATTAGTATAGGCGGTACCTGTATTGTTTGATTTCCAAAAAGTAACAGCGCTACCTCCGCCTAAAATTAAGTCATTATAACCATCTTTGTTGTAGTCACCTGCAGCCAAACTCCAAGAAGGCATGTTGCTAGTTCCAGTAATTGGAAAGTCTGTGTTAGTAAATGTTCCACCTGTACCTTGATAATGAATTCTAAGGTTGTTAGCACTTACGCCAGCAATGTCATCTTTTCTATCACCATTCATGTCAACTACACACAAATTGTAAGAACTATTAATAGTTGCAATATTTTGTGTAGTGTAAGTAATTCTTTGAGGTGTTGTAGGTATAAATGGTCCTTCGCTAAGTTGGAATGTGAATCCATTTGACGACCATCTATTATCAAAAGCAATTATATAAGTTGTACCAGCTATAACGTTGAAAACACCAACAGAGGAGTAGCTTGGACCTGAATCATCATCACCAGCATAACATGTTAAATTCCCACAAGTTCCAGTATACACATGAAATCTTGTATCTACCAAAGGATTGTTTTGTGAAATATTTGTTGAAACTGTTACTGTGTAATTTTGTGTTGGAGTGTAAGTATACCATTCTCCTTTACCATTTGTTCCTGCTATAACGCCATTGTCTGCGCAAATTGGGGAAGGAATATCTGTGCCATTAACAGCTGCTACTACATGTAAACCTGCAGTTATTGGTAATGCCGATGCACAAGTGTCTTGAGCAAATGACCAACATGTAGAAAGGCAAATAGTTAAGATTAAAGTAATTTTTTTCATTTATTTAGAGTTTTAGTTTTGTTTAAAATTAATTATGGACAAGGTGAAAGAGAGTTAATCCATTGCTCGATTAAAGCTACACCTTCTGTATGGATTTCTGTTCTACCAATTAAAGGCATTCTATAACTTTCATTATCAGTGTTTAATCTGTAATGTAACATGGATCTGTTAATGTTAGTGGGATTTACAATCTTGCTTAAAGCAGGTGGAAAATCTGCCATGTCTTGTGTGTCAACACATACTCCCATATTAGTTAAGTTAGATGTTTCACTAAAAGCAAAACGCATAGGTCTGTAGTCACAATGACTATTGGTTTGATGACAATGAGCACAATTTATATCCAAATATGACCTAACTCTCAAGTCTAATGATTTAGAAGTGTCTTTGTAATCTACAGTGGATACTATCGTTGGTGGTAAGTTATTGTCTAAATAGCCAACTTCAATCCATTTAGCCAATTGATTTTTTAATCCTGTAGAGAATGTAAAATTATTATTTAAGTTTTGAGGTTTAATTCCAATAGGAATTGGCTGTTCATTATATTTATGACATGTCATACATTGTTGATCAGAAGGTAATCTGTAGCTATCTACAACACGAGTAACATTGTTTTCGTCTTTCCATTCAATTGTTGTATTGCTTCCTGCCATATCAAGATATGCTTCGGTTTGAGCTGCATTCCAAACATACTCGGCAAATATCCAGCCAGTAGCTTTACGAATCATAATTCTAGTTTCAATGATTCTTGTTGAACCAACTGGAGTTACATTTTGAACATTGTCGTAATAAAAATTTTTAATAATCGCAGAACCAACAGGTAGATTTAAAACTTTACCATCACCTTCATAGATCGCTTTTGTCCCTTTTGGCATCCATACAAATCTTTTTTTGTGAGCGTAATCAGTAAAAAGAGCAGAAGCAGGTTCGTAAATCAAAACATCTAATGCTGGTTTTTGATCTTTCATTGGACCATCAAAAAAATGATAATCCGATAACTTTGCATATGGAACTTGAGTCAAGTCTACTCTAACAGGTGAAACTTCTATATATTCCTCATCGTCAGATTTTGAACATGAGACAATAATTGTAGTAAATGTGATAAGGGATAATGCGAATGCGTAATATTTTTTCATAGTTGATGTTTGATGATACCAAAAATATAAAAAATATTACAAATTCCTAATTTTTATTTAGTTAACTTGAAAAATTGTGGATAAAAAAAAGAATTGTGAAAAAATAATCTTAATTTAGTTCAAGTTTTACATTATAATTTTTCAATGTAGACAAAGCGTTCTTTGATTTATAATCAAAAATCTCTTCATGAAGATTTCTTTCTTTTCGTAGTGCAATTTGCTTTATACAATTATAAAAGCGTCTCACTTCTTCATAATTGGAAAGTAACAAACCCGGAACTTTTGTGTTTTTACCTTCATCATCTTTAGCAACCATTGTAAAATAGGAAGAATTGCAATGTTTAACTTTACCTGTTTGAATGTTTTCTGCTTCAACTCGAATACCAACTATCATTGAACTGTTTCCAACATAATTTACACTTGCTTTAAGTGTAACCAATTCGCCAACCTCTATTGGATTTAAGAAATCTACAGTATCTACAGATGCAGTAACACAATAGTTTCCTGAGTATTTTGACGCACAGGCAAAAGCAATTTGATCTAATAATGACAACAAATAACCACCATGAATTTTACCACTGAAATTGGTATGTGAAGGCAACATCAATTGTGAAATAGTCACTCGAGAAGACTTAACAGATTTAAATTCACTCATATGTTATTTCATTTTAAAAGGAGATTGATCTTTTTGTACTTCTGTCACAAAATAATTAGTATCACCCCACCACGGAAAAGTTCTATAACGTTCAATATAAGTAACTTTTACGTATTTTCCTTGATGTTCTTTTAGTTGTTCAATAACTTTTTCGTCTTTATCCAAAACAGAAAATTTGAAAATTTGCGCACCAGAAATACCTTGACTTATTTCGCCTTCCCAAGTTTTGAACAATACTCCTTTACTACTTATTTTAATTAATTCACCAGAGCGAACACCCTCGCTATAAGTAGCATAATAAACAAATGAAAAATATGCAGTTGTAAAAATTGCAATAGATAATACTAAATAAATAATAATTTTACGTAACATGTTTTTTTGGTTTTAATTTATTTCAGATTCTGTTAATGAATTGTCAGAACTACTTGCTCTGTTTATAATGTTTTCTGGAAGCGATTTCTTGGCTTTTGCTCCCATTTTTTTCAATTTTTCTACACTTGTTATCAAGTTTCCTTTGCCATCAACAAGTTTATTCATTGCTCCTTGATATTCCACTTTAGCTTCGTCCATTTTCTTTCCGATTTTTACCAAATCAGTTACAAAACCTTCAAATTTATCATATAAAGCTCCTGCTTGACGTGCAATTTCTAAAGCATTCTCCTGTTGTTTTTGGTTTGTCCACATGCTGTCAATAGTTCGCAAAGTTGCTAATAGAGTAGAAGGTGTAACAATTACAATATTTTTCTCGAAAGCTTTATTATACAAACTAGTATCTTCATTCAATGCCAAAGCAAATGCCGATTCGATAGGTATAAAAAGCAAAACAAAATCGGGACTTTCCATTTGATATAGATCATGGTAATTTTTGTTGCCCAATTGTTCAACGTGGCGATTTATAGAGATTACATGTTCTTTTAGAAATTGAGTTTTCAAATTTTCATCTTCTTCATTGATGTATCGCTCATAAGCCGTTAATGTTACTTTAGAATCGACAATCATTTTCTTTCCGTCAGGAAGATTGATAATAACATCAGGAAAAACTCGATTACCTTCTTCTGTTACAAAACTTTGTTGTACAAAATATTCTCTATCTTTTTCTAAACCAGATTTTTCTAAAACACGCTCTAATACCAATTCACCCCAATTACCTTGCATTTTACTATCACCTTTTAAGGCTTTTGTCAAGTTTAGCGTTTCTTTACTCATTTGCTCGTTCATTTCACGCAAGCCCAATATCTGTTGGCGTAAAGCAGCGTGATAATCAATACTTTCTTTATGAGTATCTTCAACTTTCTTTTCAAAGAGTTGAATTTTATCTTGCAATGGTGAAAGAATATTTTTTAGGTTTTCTTTGTTTTGTTCGGTGAATTTGGTTGTTTTTTCTTCTAATATTTTGTTGGCCAAATTTTCAAATTCTTTGGTAAATTTCTCTTGAAGTTGTTCTACTTCTTGTTTTTGCTCTTTGTTGCGTTCCCAAAGATTTTCAAAATCAGTTTCTTTTTTAGACAATTGAATTGCTAATGCTTCTTTTTCTGAACGGATGGTTTCTTTTTCTTGATTAGAGGCAAATAATTGTTTTTCAAATTGATTACGTTCTATGATAGTTTGCTCTTTTTGTTGATTGATTTGTGAAGTTAATCCATTAATTTTTTCATCTAATGAAGCTTTTTCTGATTTAGAATTGGCTGAAAATAATTGTTTACCAAGGAAAAGTCCAATGGCTAAGGCGACTATAAATATTATTAAAAAAGGTAAAACTGCGTTCATGGTATTGAATATTATAAGAATGTAAATGTACTAAAAAATGTAATAGTTGTTTATCAGATTAAATAGTATTTTTGCCACAAATAGATTTCATGTTACAACACCAACATTTCTTAATTTACAAACCTTATGGCTATTTGAGTCAGTTTATTTACGAACTCAAAAGACCAAAAAAGTTACTTGGAGAGTTATATGATTTTCCAGTGAATACAATGGCTATTGGCAGATTAGATGAAGATTCAGAAGGACTACTTTTGTTGACTACTGATGGAATGATGAGTGAAATTGTTCGCAGTAAAAAAGTTGAAAAAGAATATTACGTTCAAGTTGATGGAATTGTAACTCAAGATGCAATTGAAACTTTGAAAAATGGTGTTTTAATTGGTTTTAATGGGAAAAAATATTTAACCAAAAAGTGTGAAGCCAAAATTTTAAACGAAATTCCAAACTTTCCTGAGCGAGCAAAGAAAATTCGTGATGAACGCCACGGACCAACTTCTTGGCTTTCAATAACCATTAACGAAGGTAAGTTTCGACAAGTTAGAAAAATGACTTCGGCTGTTGGATTTCCAACTTTAAGGTTGGTCAGAGTTCGAGTTGGAAATATCTATTTAAATGATTTAAATCCAGGTGAAGTTCTAGAAGTTGAAAATTTTTATATATAAAATCTAACAATCTAATTTAATGTTAAACATAGTTTTAGTAGAACCAGAAATCCCAAATAACACAGGAAATATAGGACGTTTGAGCGTTGGAACCGAAAGTCGATTGCATTTGATTCATCCATTTGGATTCGTTATTAATGACAAAAATTTGAAGCGTTCCGGATTAGATTATTGGGTACATTTGGACGTTACTGAGTACCAAAATGTAGAAGAATGGATAACTCAAATAAAAGATAAATCAAGAGTTTTTTTAATGAGTTCACATGCTACAAAATCTATTTACGAAGTCGAATTTCAGGATGAAGATTGGTTAGTATTCGGAAAAGAAAGCGTTGGTTTATCTGAAGAAATTTTAGCTAAATTTGAAAATCATTTAACGATTCCTATGTCTAATTTAATTCGAAGTTATAATATTGCTAATTCGGTAGCTTTTGTAGTTGGTGAGGCGAAAAGACAAATTAATTTGAAATAATATGAGAGGTAATGTAACTGTTGATGAAGCGATAAGTAAAGGAAAAATCAAGTTGGTTTACCTTCCTTTATTTCTTATTTTAATATTTATTGGATTAGGAGTTTATCTAAAAACTATCGAATTAATTGAAGATTGGATGATTGCAGTTTTTGTTGTTGGAGGATTTTTATTATCTTGGTTGGCTTGGAGTTATTTTGTTGTTGAATGGAAAATTTGGGCATTTGAGAATGTTAGAAATGTTCATGAATTAAAACGAAAAGCGATTCAAAATAATTTGATTTGGAAAGATGATAGTTGGTTTAATAAAACAGAAATCATTAATTATGAACAAAAGCAAAAATTAAAACTTCTTGAAAGAAAATTTCTTGAAAAGGACGTATATCATGATGATATAAATGTTCCAAAAGAGACACAAATTTATTATTCTAAAGCTACTATTGCTTTCGGTATTGTTTTTGGAATTGTGTTTGTAACAGTTGGAATCTATGTTTTAATGAAAGGCACAAGTGATTATTACTATTTATTTTTTTTAGGATTAGGACTTTACTTTTTTTATAATTCAATTCCAAAATTGATTAGCAATCAACCTCAGATTATTATCAACTCTAATGGAATTCAATTTCATAAATCAATTTTAATGGAATGGGAATTTATTGATAATGAATATGTTGATATGAGAAGAAGTGGAAAACATGTCAATTACTATTTGGTTTTCAAATACCGTAATAAACATCAAGAATATCACATAGATGAATTGGCTACTACTCCTGAAAAATTAGAGCAACTTGCGCGTGTTTATCGTGTTAGATTTGAGAAAGGTAATTTATAATTATTTGAATATTTCTGCAAAAAAATCTTTCATAGCTTCCCATGATCTCATTGCGGCTTTTTCGTTGTAAGCAGCACCTTTGCTGTTGTCATTTCCTGCATCTTTATGAGTAAAGGCATGAACAGAGTTTGCATAGTAAACCATTTGCCAATCGGCTTTAGCAGTTCTCATTTCGTCTTGAAAAGCTTTGATTTCTGTTTCAGGAACATAAAAATCATCTGCACCATGAAGTACTAAAACTTTAGTTTTGATTGGTTCAATTGTTCTTGACGCATCTCTGCCTAATCCTCCGTGGAATGAAACAACACCTCTAACATTCATGTTTGTTCTTGCAGCTTCAATAGCTCCAGTTCCTCCAAAGCAATAACCAATAACTGCAATTTTATCAGGATTTGCGCCTTGTTTTATTAGTTCGTTCAAAGCTAATTGAATTCTTTTTTGGTATTCTTTGATATTTTTTTTGTAGAAACCTGCCAATTTTCCAGCCTCGCTCGGATTTGTGGGTCTTTTATCAACTCCGTATATGTCTGCAACGAATGTTAGATATCCTAGTTTTGCTAATTCAGCAGCATTCTCTTTTGCATTGTTATCAATTCCCATCCATGCTGGTAGAAGTAAAACGGCGTTACCATTAGCAATTTTCTTTTCAGGAACTGAAACTATTCCTTCCAATTTTTGATTTTCATCATTATAAGAAACCGCTTGTTGTGCTTGTGAACTAATCATTGTAAGAGCAAAAAGAAATATGGATAGATTTTTCATAGATGATTATTTTTAAACAAAAGTAAATTTTCGAATTAGTTTATGAATTAAAACAAATCATAATTATTTGATAATAAATTTACCGCGCTCACTATCAAATTTTATGTTTTCATCTTTAAAAAGTGTATCAAAAACGCCTTTTGAAATTAAATTACAAGGTTGATCTTGAATAACTAAATTCTCTGTCATAACTATCATTTCATCAGACAATTGAATGGCTAAATCAATATCATGAGTTGAAAACAAAATACATTTATTCGACTCAGTAGCAAGCTTTTTTAATAATTTGAACAACGATACTTTATGAAATAAATCTAGATGGGTTGAAGGTTCGTCAAGAATAATTAGAGGTGTATCTTGTGCTAAAGCTCTTGCGACAAGTACATTTTGAAATTGTCCATCACTTATTTCGTAATACTTTTTAGTGGCTAAATGTTCAATTTGGGTTAAATGAATTGCCTCATTTACTTTTTCAAAGTCTTCAGAAGTTAATTTTCCTATCCAATTGGTGTAAGGTTGTCTGCCTAGAGCGATTAGTTCAAAAACAGTCAAGTTGCTTGGAGGTAATTTTTCTGTTAAAACTAAACTCAAACTTTTGGCTAAATCAACTTGATTGAAGTTTTTGAGGTTTATATCATTTAAATGAATTGAACCATCTAATGGTTTTTTAAGTCCTGAAAGCGTTCTTAAAAGAGTTGATTTTCCAATTCCATTTTCGCCAATTAAAGAAATTAGTTTTCCTTCTTGTAGTTTCAAGTTGAGGTTTTTTGCAATAACATTTTCTGTCGATTTAGATTTGTATCCAATCGAAAGATTTGTGGTTGTAAGTATGTTATTGTTATTACCCATTTTTATGATATCATTTTAAACCAATCTATTCTTTCTAACCAACAACCAAATAACAATTGGCGCGCCAATGATTGAAGTTATAGCATTTATAGGTAATGTAAAGTCAAATCCTGGCATTTGTGAAACCATATCACAAAAAAGCATAATAATTGCACCGATTATTATTGTTCCCCAAAACAAAACTAAATGATTACTTGTTTGAAAAATTAATTTTGATAAATGTGGTACAGCCAATCCGATAAAAGCAATTGGCCCTGCAAAAGCCGTGATACTTCCTGCTAAAATACTTGTAGCAAGAATAATCATTCTTCTTGATTTTTTGATTTTTAAGCCTAAACTTTTGGCATAATTTTCTCCTAATAGTAAACCATCTAATGATTTTATAGAAAACAAACTGATTAACAATCCAATACAAATTGCAATAAATAAAATAATTATGTTTGGCCATGAAATATTTCCAATACTTCCCATGCTCCAAAAAGTAAATTTTTGTAGTTTTTCTGCTGAACTAAAATAGGTTAAAATAGAAACAATAGCGCTTGCAAAACTGCTGAACATCAATCCAGCAATCAAAATTGTCATGGTGTCACGCAAGAATTTGGAGATGGTTAAAACCAATAACAATACCATAAAACTTCCTAAGCAAGAAGCTAAAATGATTCCATAGGAAGACAATAAAAAATCGGCAAGTGATAGTGGTAAAATTCCAGCACCAAGAATTACAAAAGCTACTCCCAAACTCGAACCAGAACTTAATCCCAAAACATAAGGACCAGCTAGTGGATTTCTGAATAATGTTTGCATCAATAAACCCGAAATGGATAATCCAATTCCCACTAAAATAGCAGTTATTGCTTTCGGAAGTCTAAAGTTTACTATGATATATTCCCAAGTTTCTTTACTTGCATGAGAACCAAAAAGACTCTTGATAACTTCTTTGAAAGGAATAGCAACTTGCCCGAACGAAATATTTAATAAAAATGTCAATAACAAAAGTATTGACAAAATTGAAAAAAGAAAAGTATTTCGAGTTTTGTACATTTTTTAATTTTTTGTCATTCCAAGAAACGAGGAATCTCATAAAGTGCTTTAGATTATGTGATTTCTCCCAAAAGGTCGAAATGACAAAGTTAATATAAAAATTAGTGAAATTTCAAGATCATATTAATTTGTGATAATTCGTGAAATTCGTGTGAAAAACTACTTCAACTTCTCAAAAAAGAAAGGTTTGTAACCAGTCAATAATTCGGGATGTAGTATTTTTACAATATCTTTTAGGACAATATCTGGTCGATTTGGAGCTAATTCATAGTATAAAACACCACCAGTTTTACCTTTTCTTCCACTAAACGAATATACATTTTTATTTTTAAATGCACTAAATTGTGCGTAATGTGGATTAGCATCTGTCATTTCCTTCAAAGTAGAAAATTGTCCTGATGTAATCCATAAATCGGCTTCTTTTGCCTTTTCTAAAACAGTTTCAAATGATAACGATAAACTTCCTGTACCAGTTGTCTCTGCCCACAAATAGTTGCCTTTAGCTTCTTTTAATAATTGACAACCCCAACTTGTACCTTGAGGTAAATACCATTTATCTTCAAACATATCACCAGCTAATATTGTTGGATTAGAGGTTGCTTTTTTAGCAATTTCTAATGTTTTTAAATAGTCTTTTTCAATTTTAGTAAATATTTTATTAGACAGCTCTTGTTTGCCATATAATGCTCCAAAAAACTTGATCCATTCTGCTTTTCCTAAAGGAGTTTGCTCGTTCCAATCGCCATTTAGCAAGACTTTTAAACCATTTTTTTCTAAGTTGTCTAATGTTGGATTGCTGTTATCTAATCCATATCCAATAATGACTTCTGGTTGTAAATCAATTAGAACTTCGGTATTTAAGGATTGATTAGTTCCTAATTCTTTTACTTTTTTTGCATCGATTAGAGCACGAACTTTTTGCGATGAAATGTAATTCAAATTTGGAAACCCAATCAAAGAATTTTCTTCTCCAAGCATTTCCAATGAAGGAATATGAGTGGTAGAAGTAACCACAATATTTTTTATAGGAACATTTATTGTAAGGTAGTTTTTTAAAGAATCTGGTACAATTCCATTTTTTTCTTTAAGAATGTAAGTGTAGATTTTATTTGCCTCTGGCCAAGGATTAGAAACCTTTACAACAGAGAAGCCTTTATAGTTAATTATTGAAAATCCTTTGGCATATTTTACTTCGTTTACAGGAATTATTATATCGGCATTACTAACTTCTTTTTTGCATTGAACAAAGCTGAAAATAATTAGTAACGAAAAGAAGGATTTTAAAAAATGCGACATTGAATATTTTTTTTGCAAAAGTAAAACAATGTTTTTACAAATTGACTTTTGTGTAACATTTGATGCAAAATCAGATTTTAAAGTAATGTAATTTTGACGAAAATTAAAATCATGAGAGACAATTCAAATACTTTTATGTACGTCGTAGGTGGAATAATTCTACTTCACTTTGTTGTTGGATTTGTTTGGTTGATTTTTAAATTTTCTAAAAAGAAAGACGATAAATAATTTACTTTTTAATTAATTTAAAATTTCCGCTTTTACCATTTTCTAATTGAAGGTTTAAAAAATAAATTCCAGAATTTAGTTGTGATGCAATAGTGTCAAGTTCATTTTTTGAAGTTGTTGCAATTAATAGTTTTCCAGATATATCTATAAGAGAATAGTTTAAAATAGTTTCTTCTGTCTGAATATCAAAATCACTTGAAAATGGATTAGGAGAAATTGAGATATTGTATTTTTCAAATTCAGTCGTTTTTAATAGATAGGCAGGCGATGGGTATCCTGTTAGACTGATTACGGAGTTATAATTATCTAAAGCATTTTTAAGTAAAACATTATCACAATCACAAACAACATTGTAATATCTTAATAAGTCATTATTCGTTGAATTTGGTGAATGTTGTACATAATAATAAACATTATAAGTTTGGAATATTTGATTCAATCCTGTATCGTTTGTTACAATGATTCCATTATTTACACCAGTTGGAACTCCAATATTTATATTTGAAATTTGAGCTAGTAAGTTATCCTTAAATGGGCTTGCATAATTTGTTACCCTTGCTTTTTGAATCACACTTGAATAAGCTAAAAGGTCTAATACTAATTGAGAATTGTTGCAATTGTTACACCATATTTCTACATGTCTTCCATTAAATGGAGGATAAAGGTGGCCTTCTTTTGATATATATTGAAATACATTATGTGCTTGTAAAATCTGATTTAAACCAATATCATTTGATTCAGTTGTATTATTTGTAGTAAAATTGAAGGCTGGTGCTCCAATATTTTGATTAGCTAATCTAATTTCAACAACATTGTTTTGTGTAAAGCCAATGTTAGAAAATAATAATATGAGTAATAGTTTTTTCATATATGTAAAATTTTATTTTTTAGGAATCATATATGGTATCGCATTTATTTATTTGTGTTTGTTTACACAAACGTTTTGTTGGTTGCAATTTCATAATCAGATGTTTAAATCAATTACGAAGTTACGATAATTTATTTGTAATTAATTAGTTTGTCTAATGGTTTTTAAAAATTACATTTGCACTCGTATTTCGGTTGTGACTTTGATTTTTTTCAGAGAAACATTAAAAGGGAATTTGGTAACAGATTTCAGATTTCAGTTGGCAGATTAAAAATCTAATAGCTAAATCTAATATCTTAAATCCAAAGCTGTACCCGCAACTGTATGCTACAAAGCTTGTTGTTATCTACAAAACCATTGTTTGAATATTTTGGAACGAAGAATTTTTGATTAAGACTTTAAAATCCTAAATCTAAAAATCCTAAATCCTAAATCTAAAATGAGAAGGTAAACATCAAGACGCAAGCCAGGAGACCTGCCATATACACTGAGTATCAAACTTTCGGGAAAAAAGGTTTGGGTATGGGTAATTCTGTGCTTTTCTCCCATTATTATTAAATTATTGTTTAACAAAAAAAATGAACAAAAATTTCATTCGTATCAGTGCAATTATAGCATTGGTTACAACTTGTGGCTATGCCCAAGAAAAAGATTCCACTAAAGTGAATCAACTTCAAGAATTGGTAATTTCGGATACCAAATTTGCGCAAAGCAAAGAAAAATCTGGAAAAGTAATCACCAAAATTTCTGCCGAAGAACTTCAGAAAAAATCGGGACAATCTTTAGCGACTGTTTTAAGTTCGGTTGCAGGAGTAGAAATTAACGGAAATCAATCTGCCAACGGAAAGAACTTAGGTTATTACATTCGTGGTGGAAAAAATCAACAAGTTTTAGTTTTAATAGACGGAAATCCTGTAACAGATGCATCCGGAATTAGTTTCGAATATGACTTGCGTTTACTTCCAGTTGATCAAGTAGAAAGTATCGAAATTATGAAAGGTGCCGCTAGCACACTATATGGAACTGGAGCAGCCACTGCTGTTATCAATATTATTCTTAAAAAATCTAGCAAAAAGCCAATTCAAGCTAACGCTTATGTAAATATTGGTTCCAATAATATTTCGACTAATAGTAAATACAATGGTCAAGATTTTAATCAAGGTTTTTCTGTAAATGGAACAGTAAAAAAAGTGAATTATTTAGCGTCTATCAACAGTTCAGAATCAGATGGAATGTCTCAAATTGCTGCTCCAGAAAATCAAACCTATGAAAACGACCGATTTTCAAGAGTTAATTATATGTCTAAAATTGGTTTTAAAGCATCAGAGAAATTGACTTTAGATTTCTTCGGAAATTATGACGTGCTAAAAAACGATTATGATTTTTCGTTTGATAATACAGGTTTTAATGACACCGATTTGAATAAAAGTAATACTGAACAATTTCGTTTCGGATTTTCTCCAAAATATAAATACAATCGCGGTGAGTTTGTAATTAATTCGAGTTTTACAAAGTTGCAACGTGATTATTCGGAGTTTAATTCTTGGACAAGTGTTATAGAAAATTCTCTTTATGAATCAAGAGGTGTTAATTTGGATGCTTTCAATAAATATAAAGTTTCAAATGATTTCTTTTTAGTATCCGGAGTAAATTATCAATTTTACGATATGTTAAGTGAAACTCCTTATACTAATATCACTAGGGAATCAACAAAATTCAATATGATTGATACTTATTTGACTGGAGTTTATACTTCTAAATTCGGATTAAATATTAATGCTGGTGCAAGACTAAATGTTCATAGTGAATATGGAAATCAAGTAGTTTACAATATCAATCCATCATTTAGTTTTGGAAAAGATGTTCCGGTAAAATTGTTAGCTTCATATAGTACAGCTTATGTAACTCCAAGTTTATATCAATTGTATTCAGAATTTGGAAATACTAAATTAACACCAGAAAAAAATGCAACTATCGAAGCTGGATTTGAAGTTGGATTATTGAATAAAAAATTGATTTTTAACGCAGTAGCTTTTCATAGAGAACAAAATAATAGTTTCGGATTTTATTTTGATAATGTAACTTTTGATTCCTATTATATTAATATTGAGGGAATTAATAAAGCAAAAGGAGTAGAGACGGAGTTGAGTTATACTTTAAATAGTAAGTTTAAACTAAACGCCAATTATACCTTTACTCAAGTAGATAAAAATTTAGATCGATTGATTCCAAAGCATAAAGCTAATGCTTCAGTTGATTATTTTGCTTCTGAAAGATTGTTTTTCAATGTAAATTATCAATACTTAGATGGCAGAAAAGATGTTTACTTTGATGGAAATACATTTGGAACAGCTTCAGTAAAATTAGGTTCCTATCAATTGGTTAATGCTTTAGTAAAATATGAATTGATAAAAAACAGATTGTCAATTTTTGGAGCAGCTACTAATATTTTAAATGAAGACTTTGTAGAAAATATTGGTTATTCAACTCGTGGTAGAAACTTCCGATTGGGATTGAATATCAGTTTATAAGATTTTTTTAAATTGTTTTGTTTATAACGCTTTCAGAGGATTTTCTTTGAAAGCGTTATTTTTTTGTAAAAAAATTAAAGTATCTTGTAACAAAATAAATAGTGAC
>Ga0209572_1000450_pt1 | contig 60784 bp, 40 predicted proteins | sample EBPBio232012_DNA_FD_185867 | JGI IMG/M metagenome (GOLD analysis project Ga0209572, IMG submission 185867) | Wastewater treatment Type I Accumulibacter community from EBPR Bioreactor in Madison, WI, USA - Reactor 1_1/23/2012_ DNA (SPAdes)... | ecosystem: Engineered > Bioreactor > EBPR >...
GTGCTGCCGCCTCGGCCAGGGCCGCGGCCGTCCGCTGGCGGAATTCGCGGCTTTTCAGGATCGTGCGCAGCACCCGTTCCGGCGGCTCGCCGCGGCGCAGAAGCTCGAGCATCGCTTCCTGCCCGCTCGGGTCGGGCGCCCGGCCCAAGAGCCCGCGATAGACGGCGCGGATGAAGTCGGTGTCGCGGATCGTCACCGGCGCCCGCGGCACCTCGGCCCAGGCCAGCTGCGCCGACAGGAGCCGCCCGTGGCTGTCGTCATCGAGCGGCGCCCAGTCCAGCACCGGCTCGGGGTAGAGCGTGGTATCGGCAAAGCGCAGCCGGCCGTAATCCTCGGGGCGCATGTGCAGCCCCTCCTTGCCGATGTAGCGGGCATTGCAGGTCACGGTATTGATCTTGATCACGCCCTCGCGGCAGCAGGCCAGCGTCTTGGCCACATCCTGCGAGGTGCCGCGGTTGGCATAGCCCCAGGACTGGAACAGCGCCCGGATCCGCGGCCCGTCGCGCAGCCGGTAATCGACGCCGGTGACCAGGTCGAGATAGGCGCGCACATGCGGCCGCACCCGCAGCCAGTGCCGGCGGTAGAGCGCGAAGGCCCAGTTGTGGTAGAGAAGCGCGATCTCGTGCCGCCGCGCCCGCTGTTCGGCCAGGTCGCGGACATGGTGGTTGCCATAGGCCGCGACATAGCCGACGCGCGGGTCATCGGCATGGGTGGCGGTCAGCGCGTCGAGCATCTGCAGGTAATGCGGCGCCAGCACCATGTCGTCCTCGAGAAAGACGATGCTCTCGGCGCCCAGGGTCTCGAAGCCGAAGGTCTCGGCGCGGTCGAAATTCAGCGCCACGCCGAGATTGGCCGGCGCTTCCATCACCGTGCCGCGGGGGAATGCCTCGCGGAACACCGCGACCGAGGCGGCGATGTCTTCGTCCGTCGCATGGCGCAGGCCGCTGACCGCATTCACCGCCCCGTCCTGGAACAGGTAGATGTCGCGGCCATCGATATCGCTGCCGGTCTGGGCGCGCAGGCTGGCAAGCACGGCCCTGAGGTAGTCCGGCCGGTTGAACGACATCACGAAGATCGGCGCGGGGCTGGTCATGGCTGTCCTCTGGGGCCGGGCTGCGGCAGCGCGTGGGGCGGGGCCCGCTCAGGCCAGCGCGTCGTAATCGGCCCGCGCCATCATCCGCGCCAGCGCCCGGACATCGACCTTCGGCTCCCAGCCCAGGCGGGTGCGGGCCTTGGTCGGGTCGCCGATCAGGAGGTCGACCTCGGCCGGGCGGAAGAATTTCTCGGACACTTCCAGAAGGCGCCGGCCGGTCTTGCGGTCGACCGCCGTCTCGGCCACGCCTTCGCCCTCGAACACCGGGTCAAGGCCCAGTTCCTCGGCCGCGAAGCGGACGAAATCGCGGATCGGCGTCGTGGTGCCGGTGGCAAGCACGTAATCGTCGGCCGTCTCCTGCTGCAGCATCCGCCACATGCCCTCGACGTAATCGCCGGCAAAGCCCCAGTCGCGGCGGGCATCGAGGTTGCCGAGCACCACCGGATCCGATCCGCCGCGCGCCAGTTTCGCCAAGGCCAGCGTGATCTTGCGGGTGACGAATTCCTTGCCGCGGAGCGGGCTCTCGTGGTTGAAGAGGATCCCGCTGCTGGCATGCAGCCCGAAGCTCTCGCGGTAGTTCATCGTGATGTAATGGCCATAGACCTTGGCCACGCCATAGGGCGAGCGCGGGTAAAGCCGGGTCGTCTCCTTCTGCGGCACTTCCTGGACCAGCCCGAACATCTCGGAGGTCGAGGCCTGGTAGAACCGCGTCGCGGGGCGCAGCGTGCGCAATGTGTCGAGGATGCGCACCACCGCCATGCCGTCGACATCGCCGGTATAGACCGGCAGTTCCCAGGACGCGCCGACAAAGCTTTGCGCCGCGAGGTTGTAGAATTCGTCCATCGGCACGTCGCGGATGGTGCGGAAGATGTTGTTCATCTCGGCGAGGTCGAATTCGTGCAGATGCACATGGGCAAGCACGCCCAGCTGTTCCAGCCGCGCGGTTTCCGGTTGCGAGATGCGGCGCACGCCGCCATGGACCTCATAGCCCTTGTCGAGAAGCAGCCGCGCCAGATAGGCGCCGTCCTGCCCGGTAATGCCGGTGATGAATGCAATGGTCATGGTCCGTCCTCGGAAATCCGCCGTGCGGGGCCTGCCGCAGACCTGTAGACGGCGGTTTCCGGACAGGCAACCCGTCTGGCCCCGTCTTGCCCTTTCCCGGGCGCCCCACGGGCGACGCCCCGCGCATCGGGGCCTTGGCGGCGGAAACGGTGGGCGTTTTGCCCACCCTGCGACCGTAGGGTGGGCGATTGCCCACCATGGCGCCTCGCGGGCGGAGGCCCACCTTGCGCCTTGGCAAGCCCCCTCAGGCCGGGCGGGATCAGGAAACGCATGCGTTTCCCCCGCCCGTGCGCGACGCCTGCCCCCGGGAACGATGGAGCCAGAAACCACGATAGGCCAGCGCCCGACCCGGCGGGCGAGAAGCGCCCGCCGGGGGCGGGGCGGGCGCTGGCCGGAACGCTTTGGCGTCCCGGCCGGTCTGGTGGTCAGGGCTGCGAGTGGCGAAGGCGATGGCCTTCGCCAATGTGACGGCCAAATTGGAGAGCGCCCGCGGGGCGAAGAAACCGGATTGCGCGCGCAATCCGGAGGCAAAGCCCGCGCGGGCTTTGGCCCGTTTTCCGTGCGGAAAACGGCGCCGGGTGCAGGGCGCCGGCCCCGGCAGACACGTCCGGTTCCTCACAGGGGACCGGAGATCAGGCCCCTTCCCTCAGTTCTGCACCTGGCTCGCCAGACCGAAGATCGAGCCGACCAGCGAGAACAGGTCGCGGGTGCCCAGGAGCGGGCTTTCCGTGACATAGACCAGGTCGCCCGGCCGGATCAGGAACTGCCCGGCGCTGAACAGGCCGTCGGCCGAGGTCAGGTCAAGGGTAAAGACCGTGCGGGCATGGCGCGGCCCGCTGCCGTCGCTGCGCACCGCCGCCTCGGGATAGCGGCGCAGGATCAGGATCGCCCGCGCATCGGCGCGCGAATCCGACAGCCCGCCGATGATCGCCAGCGCATCGAGCGCCGTCACCCGTTCCTGCGGAAAGACATGCCGCGCCTCGCTTCCCGCCGCGCCGAGCGACAGGAAGCTGCGGTCGTCGGCCTGGGCAAAGACCCGGTCGCCGCCCTCGAGCGTGGTGTCGAGCGCCGGATCCTCCAGAAGCCGCGCCGCGGAGATGCCATAGAGCGTGCCGTCGCGCTGCAGCCGCAGCTGCGGATTGCCGAGCGCCGGGCTGATGCCGCCGCCATCGGCGAGCAGCTCGAGCAGCGTATAGTCGTTGTCCGGCATCGGATAGGTGCCGGGCGCCGCGGTGCCGCCGACCAGGCTGACGGTGTTCTGCCGGCCCTCCTCCATCTCGAGCTGGACCTGCGCCGAGGGGGTGACCGACAGCAGCTGTTCCTCGATCCGCTCGCGGGCGGTGCCGGGCGCCATGCCGGCGACATGGACCTCGCCCAGATAGGGCAGGAACACCGTGCCCGAGGACGAGACCTGCGTCGGCGGCAGCGCGACGAAGCGCTGGCCGGGCGAGGTCAGGAGGCCGTTCGTCTCGGTATCCCAGATGGTGATCGCCAGCCGGTCGCCGGGGGCGATGATCCGGGTCTGCGGCTGGCGGGTGCGGGTGATCCAGGGCAGGCCGTCCTCGCCCACCGCGGGCCAGCGGGCATAGGCGGCAAGGCGGTCGCGGGTCACCGGCTCGACCGCGAAGCCGGCCTCGGCCGGGGTGACGGGCTCGCCGGCCTCGTCCGCGGGCACGGCCAGGATCTCGCGCTCGAGCCCGGCGCCGCGCGGAAAGCCGGCACAGCCGGCCAGCGCCAGCGCCGCGACGACAAGGGCAAGGCGGGTGGCGGGCCGCCGGCCCATCGGAGGGGCAGGGATCCGGGCAACCGCACTGGCCCCCGGATCGGCAACCGGACGGGTAACCGGATCGACCCCCACGCCGGCAACCGCATCGGTCCCCGCTCTGGCCTCCGCTCTGGCAACCGGCCGCACGGCCTCACGCCCCGCCAGGCGGGCCCCGCGAGGGGCAGGCAGGTCTGCAAAGGGGCCGCCGGCCCCGGTCGAGAATCGCATCCTGGCCCCCCCGGCGCAGATCATTGCGGCAGACATAGCCGCTCGCGCCGCCCGGCGGAACCTCTCACGGGCGGGATCGGCAGAGAGAGGCAGGGATCCCCCTCCGGTCCCCCCGGCCCCCGGCACGGAACCGGCACACCCCCGGCCCGGTCCCGACCTGCCCCCGCCCCGGTGCCAGCGCGGTCAGGGGGAGCGTCCCGAGACCTGCCCCGGCAGGGGTGCCGCAGAGAGAAGCGGGGATCCCGCTGCCCTGACACCACTGCAGTTCGAGAGAGCGTCCCGCGAGAGATATCCGGCAGGGGAGGGGCTATTTGCCGCGGGGAAAGTCGGGGATCGCCCCTCGGGCGTCCGCGGACCGGCGCGGGAATCGGCGACCCTTGCGCGGAGCGGCGGCGGATCTCCCCCCTCCGTCATGGCGGACGGCTCCATGGCCCGGCACCCGACCGGCTGCCACCGCGGTTCGGGGAGTGTCCCGCGAGACTTGCCGCGGCAGGAGGGGCCTGCTCGCCGCAGAGAGAGGCGGGAATCCCGCGGCCCTGACACCACCGCGGTCCGGGGAGTGTGCCGCGAGGCCTGTCCCGGCGGGGGAGGGGACCCGTGTCGCGGTGGTGGCCTGCCTGAGGTCGCCTGTCCTGCGCCATCCGTCCCTGCACCCCCGGGCGTCCTCCCGGCCCGCCGCCTCCCTGCTCCCGCGCCCCCCGTCCCCGCGCCGCCGCCCCTCCTGATCCCCCTGCCTTGCGCCGGGGAACCGGGGGGGGTAGACTGCCGGACACGCCTCCTGTCGCACGGAATTTTCCCTTGAAGATCATTGCCATGATCCCCGCCCGCATGGGCAGCCAGCGGCTTCCGAAAAAGAATCTCGCGCCCTTGGCCGGTCGGCCGCTGATCGTCCATGCGATCGAGAAATGCCGCGCCTCGGGCCTGTTCGACGAAATCTGGGTCAATTCCGAACATCCCGATTTCGGCCCGATCGCCGAGGCGCATGGCGCCCGCTTCCACCGCCGCCCCGAGGCGCTTGGCAACAACGAGGCGACGAGCGAGCAGTTCGTCACCGAATTCCTCCGCGCCCATGACTGCGATTTCGTGGTCCAGGTCCATTCCATCGCGCCGCTTCTCACGGTCGCCGACCTGACCGCCTTCCTGACGGTCGTGCGGGCCGATGCCCATGACGCGGTGATGAGCGTGGTGGACGAGAACCTCGAATGCCTTTTCCGCGACCGGCCGGTGAACTTCACCTTCGCCGCCAAGCAGAACAGCCAGGATCTCGAGCCGGTGCGGCGGATCGTCTGGGCGGTCACCGCCTGGCGGCGGGCGACCTTCCTCGCCGCCGCCGATGCCGGGGCCTGCGCCACCTATGCCGGCCGCATCGGCCTGTCGCCGGTCGGGCGCATGGCCGGCCATGTCATCAAGACCCAGGAAGACCTCGACATCGCCGCCGCGCTCTGGACCCCGGTGCATGGCGGGGCCTGAGACCCCGGAGACGGGAGAGCCGGGCCGTTCCGCCAGGGATGCGGGCAAGGATTCGACCAAGGCCGGCGCTGCGCGCGCCTCGGGCCGCCGCCGCCGCGCCGTGCCGGATACGGGGGCCGATACGGGATCCGGCAGCGCCCCCGCCCCCACCGCCGAACCGCTGCTGGCGCGGGTCTTCGAACGCGACGGGTTCCACCATTGCCTGCGGCTTGATCCCGCGGGGCTGACCGCCCCGGTCGCCGTCACCGCCACCCTCGCCGGCCAACCCCTGCCGGTGGCCGAGGCCTCGGGCCGGCTGGTCATGGCCCTGCCCGAGGGCGCCACCCCGGCCGACACGCTGCAGCTGGGGCTCGCCACCGGCGGGCGGGCGCTGCACTGGCAGGGGCCGCTTTCGGCGCTGCGCGATGCCACGCCGCCGCGGCTGGCCGCCGCCCCGGCACAGCATGATCCCCTGCGCGGCCATCTGCGCATCGGCGGCTGGTGCGCCGGCCTGCCGCGGGCCTCGCGCATCGTGCTGTCCGCCGGCGGCCGCGAGATCGCCGCCACCACCGCGACCGAGCCGCGCCCCGACCTGATCCGCCGCCGCGGCCTCTTGCCGCGCAACGCGGGCTTTACCCTGCGCGCCGCGCTGAGCGATCCGGCTCTGGCCGAAACGCTGGAACTGCGCGCGCTCGACCGGCTGGGGCGGGTGCTGGCGGTGCTGCCGGTCGCCTTGCCCGACCTCTCGCCCAACCCGCCGCTCCTGTCGCGGCTTGCCGCGCGGGCGGCGGCGATGCCGCGGGCCCGGCTTGACCGGCTCATTGCCTCGGACCCCTTCCGCCGGCGCTGGCAACGCGAGGCGGCAGACGGCCAGCCCGCCCATCCCTGCCTGATCGCGCGCGAGGCGGTGGCGGCCGAACTTGCCGCCCGCCTGCGCCCCGGCGAGGAGATCGCCGTGCGCCTGACCGATGGCGACCGCGTGCTCTGCCGGCCGGTCGATGACGCGATCCTTGCCCGCCGCTACCTGATCGAGGCCGGCGACGAGATCGGCTTCCTGCGCTGGCTTTCCGCGCAGATCCGCCCCGGCGATGCCGCGATCGACGCCGGCGGCGCTTACGGCGTGATGAGCCGGACCATGGCCCGCGCCGGCGCCCGCGTCATCACCGTCGAGGCCGATCCCCTGGCCGCCGACCGCATCCGCCGCGCCGGGCTCGACCATCCGCCGGGCCGGATCGAACTGGTCGAGGCGGCGCTGTCGGATGCCCCGGGCGAGGTGGTCTTTGCCGGCATGGGCGCCGGCACCGTCGGTTCGGGCAAGATCCTCGGCGATGATGCGCCGGGAACGGTGGCGGCCTTCCTCGACGAGGTCTCGGGCCTGACCATGGTGCCGCTCTCGCTCCTCCACCATGACGCGAAGGAGCGGCGGACCTTCGGCCCCGGGGATGTCGCGGTGCGCCGGGTGCCGGCGGTGACCTTCGACGGGATCTGCGCGGAAAAGGGCCTGCGCGACGTGGCCATGGTCAAGATGGACATCGAGGGCGGCGAGCTCATGGCCCTGCGCGGGGCGCAGGGACTGCTCGACGGCGCCTTCGGCCGGCCGCCGGTGGTGGCCTTCGAATATTCGGCGCTGTTCCCGATGCGCGGCGGCCGGCGGGAAGAGATCCTCGACATGTTCCTGACCCGCGGCTGGAGCCTCTGGCGCCTTGCCGGCGGCAAGGGCCGCGGCGGCGAGCCGGTGGCGGTGGAGAACGCCGCCGCCGCCCCCCGCCACGACAACCTGATCGCCGTGCCGCCGGGGCGCCAGCTGCGCCCGGTGCCGGCATGATCCGCTCCCCCGATCCCGCCCCGACGGCCAAGGCGACACCCGTAGGGTGGGCATCCGCCCACCGCATCGCCGCGCGCGGGCGCATGATCCGGTCCCCCGTTCCTGCCCTGATGGCCGAGGTGCCCGCCGCTGGCGCCGCTTCGCTGCCAAGGCCGCGCGTCCCGGAGCGCGGTCCCGGACCGGCTCGTGGTCGGTGGGCAACCGCCCACCCTACGCGGGGGATGGCATGATCCGCCCCGGCTCCGATCCCGTCTCCGATCCCGCCGCCGCGCCTCACGCCGGGCACATGGCCCTGCGCCCTGTTCATTCTGCGTCCCCAAATATCCCCGCCGGAGGCGCAGCCTTCCGCCGCGCGATCCCGCCCGCAGGACCGGAACCGGCACCGGCTCCGGCGGGGCAGGGGCCCACATGATCCGCGTGGTCCCCGATCCCGCCCTTGCGGCGGCCGAGGCGCTGGCCGCGGCCCTCGGTGCCGCGCTGGCCACAGGCTCCGGCCCGGTCGGGCTGGTCCTGTCGGGCGGGCGCACGCCCCTGCGGGTGCTGCCGCCGCTCCTCGCACAGGATCTGGACTGGGGGCGGGTGCGCGGCATGGCCGGGGACGAGCGGCTGGTGCCGCCCGACCATCCCGCCTCGACCGAGGGGCTGGTCGCCGGCCTTTTCGCCGCTGCCGGCCGGCCCCTGTCCTACCATGGCGTCGGGCCGGATCCGGCCCCCGCGGCCGCGCTCGCCCATTGGCGGCGGGGCTGGGCGGCGCTGCCGCCGGTCGCCGCGGCCTTTCTCGGCCTCGGTCCCGACGGCCATACCGTCTCGCTGTTTCCCGGCCGCCCCGAAGCCGCCGACCAGAGCCTGATGACGGCTTTCGTCCCTGAAACCCCGCCCCATGCCCATGCAAGGCTGACCCTGGGTCCGGCGGCTTTGGCCGCGCTGCCGCGCCTTGTCCTGGTGGCCGAAGGGGCCGAGAAACGTGCGGTCCTTGCCCGGGCGCTCGCGCCCGATGCCGATCCCGCGCTCCTGCCGGTGGCCTGGGTCGCGCGCCTGCCGCAGGCCCTGATCCTGCAGGACGGCGCATGACCCCGCCGCGCATCCTGCATGTCGGCCAGCGCAAGACCGGCACCACCTGGATGCAGGAGATCGCCGCCCGCCTGGCCGAGGAGGGCGCGCTCGACCTGGTCCACCAGGATCTGATCCGGCTGTTCCGCCCGCTGCCCATGGCACAGGTCGGCGAGGGCGAGCTTGCGGCGATGGCCCGCCTGCTGCCGGCGGATCCGCCCGGCGGGCGGCAGCGGCCGGTGCTCGCGACGCATGAGGGGCTGATCGTGGTCGATCCGCGCCGCGTGGCCCAGGCGGTGGCGCGGGTCTGGCCCGATGCGCAGGTGCTGGTCACCACCCGGGCGCCGCTCGGCTATCTGCAATCCTCGTTCAACAACGCCAGCCACGGCGGCCGCACCGACCCGCCCGAGGCCTTTGCCGCGAAATTCACCCGCGGGCACATGCGCCGGTCGCATGACCTTGACGGCCTGGCCGCCGCCTATGCCGAAACCTTCGGCGCGGATCGCGTGCATTTCCTGCCCTACGAGCTGCTCAAGGCCGATCCCGCCGCCTGGCTGGCGCGGATCTCGGATCTCACCGGGGCCGATTTCGGCCGTCACGGCAGCCTCGCGCGGATCAATGCCTCGCCGCCGCTCGCCTTCCTTGCCATGCAGCGCCGGCTGAGCGCGGCGGTGGCGGCGCGCGATCCGGCGCTGGTCGACAGCCTGCTCTGGCGGCGCTTCATGCATGCCGCCAATACCGCGGCCGGGATCGCGCCCGATTTCGGCCGCTGGCTCGACCGCCGCATGGCCGGAACCGGCGAGGCGGCGGAACTGGAGCTTGACCTGCCGGTCCTGCCCGAAGGTGCGCTTGCCGCGCTCGCCGCGCGCATGACCCTTTTGCGCGACCTGCCGCTTTACCGCGATCATCTGGCCCTCTACGGGCTGGAGCCGCCCGAACCTGCCCCCGAACCCGCCCCGTCCGTCCCTTCCGAAAGGCCCCCCGCATGACCCCCCGCGTCCTCGTCTCGAACATCATGATGCTGAAGGAGCGCGACCGCTTTGACGCCGCCCTGCGCGAGATGGGCTGCGAGCCGGTCTGGGCGCCCGACCGCGTGAGCTATGGCCAGTTCCTTGACGAGGCCCAGTGCCGGACCTTTGCCGGAGAGATCGACGGCTGGCTGGCCGGCGACGACCGCATCAGCCGCGAGGTGCTCGCGGCCTTCCTGCCGCGGCTCAAGGTCATCGCCAAATGGGGCACCGGGCTTGACAGCATCGACCGGGCGGCGGCGGCCGACCTTGGCGTGCCGGTGCTGAATTCCCCCGGCGCCTTTGCCGATGCGGTGGCCGAGGTCGCCCTGGGCCTGATCCTGATGCTGACCCGGCACCTCGCCGCCATCGACCGGGCGATCCGCCGCGGCGAATGGCCGAAACCGCAGGGGGTGGAACTGCGCGGCGCCACCCTCGGCATGATCGGGCTGGGCGCCATCGGCGGGCGCATCGCCGAACTGGGCCGGGCCTTCGGCATGGCGGTGATCCACCACGATCCCTTCGTCGCCGGCTCCATCGCGCCCCGCGACCTGGCCGCGCAGGCTGATATCGTCTGCCTTGCCTGCGCGCTGACGCCCGAGAACCGCCATATCGTCGATGCCGGCTTCCTTGCCGCGATGAAGCCCTCGGGCCTGCTGGTCAATGTCGCCCGCGGTCCGCTGGTCGACGAGCCGGCGCTGGTCGCTGCCCTGAAATCGGGCACCATCGCCGGCGCTGCCCTCGACGTGTTCGAGGACGAGCCGCTGCCGCGCGCCTCGGCCCTGGCCGGCATGGACAATGTCGTGCTGTCCAGCCACAACGCCAACAACGGCCTGCGCGCGGTCGAGGCGGTGCATGCCAATACGCTGAGAAACCTGAAGGCGGGGCTGGGCCTGTGACGCCGGCGCCGTCCCGTTCCGCCGGGGACCAGATGACCGAGACGCTTTCCAAGGCCCCCCGCCCGCGCCGTGCGCCGGCCATCGCGCTCACGCGCTATGAACAGAACGCCATGGCCCGGTTCCGCGACTGGTTCGCCGCGGCCCAGGCGGCGCCCGATCCCGCCGGCGCCGCGCGGCCGGCACCCGCGGTGGACGAGGCCAACCCCCGCCTCCTCCTCCTCTGCATGACGCCGCGGTCGGGCAGCACCGCCCTGTCCGCCGCTTTGGCCGCCAGCCGCCGGCTGGGGCTGGGCGGTGAACGCCTGAACCGCAACACCCGCTTCATGACCGACATCATCGCCGCCGAGCGCCCGGAAACCCCGCGCGCCCTGCTCGAGCGGGTGATCGCCGGCGCCCGCACCCCGAACGGCGTCGCCCAGATCAAATGCGACCTGCCGCAGGTCCTGCCCTTCCTGCTCGACCCCGCCTGCTTTGCGATCCTGCGCAATGCCGCGCTGGTCTATCTCACGCGCGAGGATGTGCTGGCGCAGGCGATCTCGCGCTATCGCGGCTTTCAGGCCGGGGTCTGGCATGCCGGAAAGGAAGGGGCGGGCAAGGAAGCGGAGCCTGCGGGCAAGGCCGCCGAGGCGCCCTATGATTTCCACGGCATTTCCGACCAGCTCGCCTTCATCGCCAACATGATGCAGGGCTATGAACGGCTGTTCGGCGCCCTGGGGCTGAAACCCCTGCGCATCACCTACGAGGGGATGACCGCCGACACGCCGGGCACGCTGGCCCGCATCGCCGCCCTTCTGGGCGAAAGCCTGCCGCCCGACCTCGACCTTGCCGCGGGCGGCTTTGCCCCGGTCTCGGGGCGCAACAACAGCGACCTGCGCGACTGTTTCCTGACGGACGCCCGCGCCTTCCTGCTGAAGGGCGGCTGAGATGGCCGATATGGAGGCCGCAGCGCCGCAAACGGATCTGCCCGGAACGGGGCCTGAAACCGGGCTCGAAACAGGTCTGGCCGCCATGCTCGACCCGATCGAGCGCGGCCAGCTGGCCGAGAGCATGGCCTGGTTCCGGGCCCGACTGGTGCCGGGCGGGCGGTTCCGGTCGCGGCTGAAGCCGGACGAGGATCCGCGCCTCCTCCTCATCTGCATGACGCCGCGGTCGGGATCGACGGCGCTGTCGGGGCTGATGCTGGCGACCGGCGCGCTGGGGCGCGGCGGCGAAAGGCTGAACCGGCATTCGGGGTTCCTCAGCCGGGTGATCGCCGCGACCCCGCCGCGCAGCCTGCGCCACCTGCTGGAAATGGTGATCCGGTCGTCGCGCAGCGCCAATGGCGTCGCCCAGATCAAGGCCGACCTGCCGCAGCTCCTGCCTTTCCTCGCCGATCCCGCCTGTTTCGACCTGCTGCGCCGGGCGGGGATCGTCTACCTGACGCGGGAAAACGTGCTGGCGCAGGCGATCTCGCGCTATCGCGGCATCCAGACCGGGGTCTGGCATGCGGCGGCCAAGGGGCAGGCGGCGGATCCGGGGACGGATCCGGGGACAGACCGGGGGCCGGATCGGGGCGCGGACGTGCCCTTCGACCATGCCGCGATCGCCGGCCAGATCGACCGCATCGCCGGGATGATGGCCTGCTACGAACGGCTGTTCGCCCGGCTGGGCCTGCAGCCGCTGCGCATCACCTATGAACAGATCGCCGCCGACCCGGGCGCGGTCCTGGGCCGCATCGCCGCCCTGGCCGGGGTCGATCCGGCCCTGGCGGGGCAGGCGGCCTCGCTTGATGACGGCGGCTTCCGCCGCGTCTCGGGGCGCAACAACGACGAGTTGCGCGACAGGTTCCTTGCGGAAAACCGGCGTCACCTTGTCGCGGGCGGCTGACAGGCTTGCCCCGGCCGGTCACATCGGCATAGTCGTTCCGCCGGGCAGGTGCCCGTCATCCATCCGTCGTCTGCCCGTCATGCCGTGCCATCCGGTGACCCGTGCCAGAAGGAAAGCCAGCGTTGAACAGTGATCTGTCAGAAGCCGTCCGTGACCATCTTGCCGGGTATCAGCTGGCGCCCGAATCGCCGCTCGTCACCGATCCGGCCACCGTGTTGCCGGCCTTTCCGGCCGCCCGCCGGCTCGATATCCCCGAGGAAAGGTTCCTCGCCTGGGTGGCCGAGGCCGATTACGAGACCGCCGGCCCCTCGTGGTGGTCGCAGTTCTCGACCATGTACCTGCGCAAGATGATCGAGCATTACGCCTCGATCGAACTGGCCGACATGCGGGCGGGGGGCACCTACATGGATGCCGCCGCCTCGGCCAGCCCGTTCTACCAGGTGGTGCGCCGCACCCATGGCGTCGCGCTCTGCTACCGCCAGGACCTCAACCGCAAGGCCGGGGTCCATGACGACACGATCGGCTCGGATGCCAGCGCCATCCCGCTGCCCGACGCCAGCCTCGACGGCATCGTCACCCACAATTCCTGGGAGCATTTCGAGGGCGACAGCGCGATGGGCTTCATCGCCGAAAGCATCCGCCTGCTGAAACCGGGGGCCAAGCTCGTCATCCTGCCGATGAACTTCCGCGAGACGACCGAGATCTGGACCTCGCCCTCGTGCTGGGCGACGAAATACGCCAATGCCCCGGATTTCCCGAAATTCGACCCCGCCGCCCGCATCGTCATCCGCGAGGAGATCACCCAGCGCCAGGTGATGTGGTGGAACCCGGCGGAACTGGCGGCGCGGCTGGCCGAACTGCCCGGCATGGATTTCGAGATGGTGCAGGTCGTCTGCGCCGGCAAGGCGATCTACGCCCTGGTCGGCACCCGCCGCTGAGGCACCGCCCCGGCCCTGCCGGGTCACCCGGAAAACCCGCCCGGGGGGCTGCGGCCCCCCTCCCGGCCGCCGCACTCGGCGGCCGTTTTGCCGATATTGAATAAATTGTCATGGAAAAACAGGCGGATACCCCCGCCTGATCGGGCAATCCCGGGTTGATCCCGGCGCCGCCCGGCCCCAGGATTCTTGTCGGGGACCACAGCCCGGCGTGAGGATCGGGCATCTGTTGGCGGAGACATCCGACATGACCACATTCACCGGCTTGCCGGGCAGCGACATCCTGCCCGGACTTCTGGGCGCGTTGCTGGCTTTGGGGGATGACGAGTTCTACGGGTATGACGGCGACGACCTTCTGATCGGTTTCCTGGGCGATGACACGTTCGAGGGCGGCGCCGGCGCCGATATCATCATCGGCGGCGTTCTGGACGTGAACCTTCTGGCGCGGACCGCGGCGGTCAGCGCCGCGGGCGAGGATACCGCGACCTATGCCGCCTCGGCGCAGGGGGTGACGGTCGACCTTGGCACCACGGTCGGGATCGACCTCGACCTGCTCGGCACCGGCATCTCGGTCGGGGTCATCGACGTGACGCTGGGCGAGGGCGGCGATGCCGCCGGCGACATCCTGATCGGCATCAGCCATCTTGCCGGCTCGGCCCATGCCGACCGGCTGGCCGGCAACGACGGCAACAACCGCATCTTCGGCGGCGACGGCGCCGACAGCCTCGCGGGCGGCGGCGGATCGGACAAGCTGGTGGGCCAGGACGGCGCCGACACGATCGACGGCGGCGACGGCCAGGACCGGATCACCGCGGGCGACGGCGCCGACCTGCTGTTCGGCGGCGCCCATGCCGATGTGATCGAGGGCAATGCCGGCTTCGACCTGCTCTATGGCGGCTCCGGCAACGACCTGCTCGACGGCGGGGTCGGCGCCGACACGATGCATGGCGGCACCGGCGACGACATCTACCACGTCAATTCCCGCGGCGACCTGGTGATCGAGGCGGGGGGCGAGGGCACCGACCTCATCTCCAGCACGGTGACGGTCAACCTTGCCACGCTCGCGGCCGAGGTCGAGGATCTCGAGCTCGACTCCGCCGGCGGGGCGATCAACGGGCTGGGCAATGACCTCGACAATGCGATCACCGGCAACCTCGACGACAACATCCTGCGCGGCGGCGGCGGCGGCGATACGCTGACCGGCCGCGGCGGGATCGACCGGCTTTACGGCGACAGCGGGCAGGATGTGCTGGACGGCGGCATCGACGATGACACGCTCGACGGCGGCGGCGGCGATGACCTGCTGACCGGCGGCGCCGGCGGCGACACCTTCGTCTTTGCCGGCCAGTCCGGCCAGGACATCGTCACCGATTTCGACACCGCCGCCGATGTCATCGACCTGAGCGGGATTCCCGCGATCGGCAGTTTCGCCAGCCTGGTCGAGGCCTGGCTCTCCGAGGACGGCAGCGGCAATGCCGTCATCGCCATCGGCGCGCGGATGGTCACGCTCCTCGGGGTCGGCGCCGGCGATCTTGCGGCGGACGACTTCCTGTTCTGAGCGCCCCCAGGGCCGCCGCGCTGACCGCGGCGGTCCGTCACTCCCCGCCGGTCAGCCGGCCGGCGGCCAGCGCCGCCTCGTAGCGGGCGATGCTGGCGGCAACGGCGACATCGTCCTGCGCCAGCATCGCCGTGACCAGCGGCGCCAGCTCGCCCGCCTCCTTCAGGAGCCGCACGATGTTGTGCCCGCCGCCCGGCAGCATCAGGAAATTGCGCCCCGGCCCGTCGGGAATGAGGTTGCGGTGGTCGACCTCGCGCCGACTCGCGGCACCGAAGACGAAGTAGTAGCGCGTCCGCGGCACCAGCACCGCCGACAGCGCCGGGTGGTTGTCCAGCCGGATCGCCGGCCGGTGCTCGGCCCATCGCGGCTCGTCGATCAGGGCCGGATCCATGCTGGCCTGCGGCGAAAAGCACAAAGCCGCCCCGACCGGCATCGCCGCCGCCAGCCGCGCCGCGCCATAGCCGCCCATCGAATTGCCCAGCGTATCGCAGCTTTCCAGCCCCAGCCGGTCCAGAAGCCCGGTCACCAGCCCGGCGATGCGGTCGACAAGGCCCGGCGTGGTATACCAGCTGCGCTTCTTGTCGCTGACGAAGGCCACGGCATTGAGGCCGCCCTGCGCCGCGGTGCCGACGAATTCGCGCCGCTGCAGGCCGCCGAATCCATGGCCGATGCCGGAGAAGGCCACGACCAGGCGCCGCGGCCCCCCCGGCGCGGTGGCGGCCAGGTATTCGACCCCCAGATCCGCATCGTCATGCAGGATGTCCATGCCGGCCCTTCCTTGCCCGTCCCGGCCCCGTGCCGGCGCGCCCCGTCTCTCGCGGGCAGGTGACAGCAAGGGGCGGGTTTCGTCCAGCCCCTCCCGGGCCGATCTCCCGCCCCTCCGATCACGGACTGCCCGGATCGGCGGCAGCCTGCCGCTTTCCGTCACGCCGGCGTGAGCGCCGGACGCCCCGCAGGGGGCGATGCGGTTGCGACCCCGCGGGCTGGCTGCTACCACGGGGGCGCGGGCCCCCCCGCCATTCTGTCGGAAGGTCATTTTTCGCCGGAAATTCACGCAGGTCGGAGTGTTTCCCATGATCCGCTACGGCATCATCGGCTATGGCAAGATGGGGCAGACCCGTCATGCCGCGATCCGGCGCAATGCCACGGGCGAGGTCGTCGCCGCCTATGGCTATCCCGGCGATCCGGTGCCGGCGGACATCGCCGCCGCCTCGCCCGAGGCGATCCTGGCCGATCCGCGCATCGATGCCGTCCATATCTGCACGATCAACGCGCTGAACCGCGACCTGACCATCGCCGCGCTCAAGGCCGGCAAGCATGTCTTCTGCGAAAAGCCCCCCGCCTTCACCGGCGACGAGGTCCGCCGGATCCGCGCCGTCGAACAGGCGACCGGCCGCATCCTGATGTATGGCTTCAACCACCGCCACCACGGCGCCGCCCTGCGCATGAAGGAGATCACGCAAGGCGGCGAATTCGGCCGCATCCTGTGGATGCGCGGCCGCTACGGCAAGTCGGTGGACGAGGATTACCTGCGCACCTGGCGCGCCGACCCGGATCTCGCCGGGGGCGGCATCCTCCTCGACCAGGGCATCCACATGCTCGACCTCTTCCTCCATCTCGCCGGCGATTTCGACGAGGTGCAGGCCATGGTCAGCCACCTCTACTGGAACATCCCCGGGATCGAGGACAATGTCTTTGCCCAGTTCCGCAACAGCCGCACCGGCTGTGCCGCCTCGCTCCATTCGACCATGATCCAGTGGCGTCACCTGTTTGCGCTCGAAGTGTTCATGGAGCGCGGCTACATGGTGCTGAACGGGCTCAAGACCGGATCGGGCACCTATGGCGCCGAGGAACTGGTGGTGGCGCGGAACCGCTCGGTCGCGCCCGCCGCCACCTGGGAACAGGAAAGCCGCGAGACCTGGGAGGCCGACGAAAGCTGGGATGGCGAGGCGCGGGGCTTTGCCGGCTGGATCGCCTCGGGGCGGGCCGGCGCCAATGCCGGCGATTCGCTCGGCGCCCAGCGGGTGATGGACCTGATCGACCGCATCTATGCCGAGGGGCGCCGCCATACCGCGCCGCAGCTCTATTCCCGCCTGAATGCCGAAACCGCCTGAGGCGCGCCCCATGACCCGGGGGCGCGCATGTGGTGCCCCCCCTGCCGGGGCCTGCGCCCCAGGAAGAACCCCAGATGACCGACGATTTCCTCGACCCCTATTTCGACCAGTACCGCCGGCTTCTGGTGGATGACACGGTCAAGGCGACGATCCATGCCTTTGCCGCGCTGGCCACGGGCATCCGCGATGCGGGGCGCAAGATGATGTTCGCCGGCAACGGCGCCTCGGCCTCGGTCGCCGAACATGGCGCGGTGGATTTCACCAAGCAGGGCCGGGTGCGGGGCATGACCTTTCACGACCCCAACCTGATGACCTGCTTTGCCAATGATTTCGGCTATGACCACTGGGTCGCCAAGGCGATCGAGCATCACGGCGATGCCGGCGATGCCGTGGTGCTGATCTCGACCTCGGGGCGCTCGCCCTCGGTGGTCAATGCCGCCCATGCCGCGCGGCACCTCGGGATGCAGGTGGTGACCTTTACCGGCCGCGATGCCGACAATCCGCTGCGCGCGGCGGGGGATCTGAATTTCTGGGTGCCGTCCCATGCCTACAACGTCGTGGAAAACCTGCATTCCATCTGGCTGACCGCGACGATCGACCTGGTGATCGGCAAGGCCGAATACGAAACCCGGGCCATCGTGTCGTGACAGGGGCCCGTTTCTGGCTGCGCCGCGACGGCACCCCGCCCGGGCCTGTGGTGCTGAGGGCCGCCGACCTGCCGCCGACGCTGGACGCCGCCTATCTGGCGCTGGCCGCCGAACAGGCGGGGCGGGCCTGGGGCGGCTGGAAGATCGGCGGGTCGAACCATGCCAGCCGCGCCGCCTTTGGCGTGAGCGAGCCCTATTACGGTGCGCTGGCCGCGGCCGAGGTGCTGGAATCCGGCCCCGGCACCGCCGCCGCGCTGGCGGCGCTGGCCCTGCCCGAATGCCGGGGCGAGGTCGAGATCGCCCTGCGCCTTGCCCCCGGCTTTGACGGCTACGACGCCTGGTGCCTTGCGCTGGAAATGCCGGCCACCGACCTCACCAACCTTTCCGCCCTGGGCGTGGTGGCGCTGGTCGCCGACCGCTGCGCCGCCGGGGCGCTGCTCCTCGGCCCGGTCCTCGAAGGGCCGCTGCCCGACCTGGGTTCCGCCCGCTTCGTGCAGGTGATCGACGGGGCCGTCGCCGCCGACAGCGGCATCGACAGCCTGGTCGGCACGCCCGACAGCATCCTTGACCAGTTCCTGGCGCTGGCCCGAAGCCATGGCGCCGCCCTTGCCCCCGGGCAATGGGTCGCGACCGGCGGCATCACCCCCTGCCTGACCTATGCCGCCGGCGCCCGGGTCGAGGTGCGGCTCGACGGCCTGCCGGGCACCGCGCCGCAGATCGCGCTGACCATGCCGGGGGCCGGGCGATGAGCCTTGCGGACGAGACCGCCCTTGCCGCGGTGCTGGCCCGCGCGATGGAGATCGTCCGCCGCGCCCCGCCGGCGCGGACCACGCTCAAGGCGGTGCAGGACCATGTCACCGATGTCGACCTTGCCGTCGATGCCTTCCTTGCCACCGAACTCGACCGCCTGACCCCCGGCCTGCCGGTGCTGAGCGAGGAGCGCGCCGCGACCCTTGCCGGGCCGGAGCCGGGCTGGTGGGTGGTCGATCCGGTCGACGGCACCGGCAACCTGGTCGCGGGCCTGCCCTTTGTCGGCATCGCCGTGGCGCTGGTCGATGCGGCCGGGCCGCGGCTGGCCGGGGTCGCCTCGGTGGCCGAGGGCACGATCGCCACCGCCACCCGCGGTGCCGGCGCCCGGCTGCGGCTGGCGGATGGCAGCACAAGGCCGCTGACCCTGCCTGCCGCGCCCCCCGACCTCGCCGTGCTCTCGACCGGGCTGCTTGACGCGCTTTTCGCCGATCCCGCCGGTGCCGCCCGCTTTGCCGGCTTTCGCCGGCTGGCGAAGCTGCGCAACCTCGGCGCGCAATCGCTGCATGTGCTGGGCGTGGCCCAGGGCCGCTTCGCCGCCGCCGCCTCGATCGAGGCGCGGGTCTGGGACGAGGCCGCGGCCGGGCTGATCCTGCGCGAGGCCGGCGGGCTGTGGATTTCCGCCGCCGATGCCGGCGACTGGTCCAGCCCGGCGGCGATGATGGCCGTTCCGGCGCAGCGCAGCCTGGCCGCCCATCCCGCCGTCGCCGCCGCACTGGCCGCCGCGCTTGACGGCCTTGTCACCCCCCTTGCGAATCCCAACCGGAGCCCGCTGCCATGACCGCCTCACCGCCGCTTCGGGTCACGGTGTTCACCACGATGCCGCCGGGGGTCTATTCCGGCGGGCGCTACCTGTCGCTGATGCTCGCCCATGCCATGGCGCGCGCCGGGGCGGCGGTGACCTATGTCACCAACAACGCGCCGCTTTTCGAACGCGATTTCGCGCCCTTCGCCGGCCTTGCCCCGGTGCGCAGCATCGTCACCCCGAAATTCGAGCTGCCGGCCGACCTGGTCTCGGACTGGGTGGTGGTGATCCCGACGGGCGGCTTTGCGGCGCAGTTCTACAATGCCGCGCTCGACCATGCCCGGGCGCAGCAGGCGCGGGTCGCGCTCCTCAGCTTCGAGACGCCGAACTGGTTCGCCGCGCTGTCGCCCTTTCCCCGCTCGCCGATGCCGACCGAAAGCTGGCGGCAGGTGGTGGCGGGCGGCGGGCTTGTCGTGACCATCGCGCGCGAGGGCGTCGCCCCCGCCCGCGCCTATTTCGGCGAGGGCAGCGCCAAGGCGCCGGTGCATTACGGCCACTGGCATCCGGCGATCAACGACCTGGCCGCCGCCGCCGCCTCGGCCTCGCTTGCCGCCGATGACCGCGCCACCGGCCAGCCCGGCCCCCGCAACCGGGTGACGGCCTTCCTGCGCACCGAGGATCCGCACAAGGGCGCGCAGGATTTCCTGGCCCTGCCGCCCGACCTGTTCGACGGCCATGTCCTGTCGCTGGTCTTCGGCCGCGGCGCGGACGAGGCCTATGTCGCCGCGCTGCGCCGCCATTTCGCCCCGGCGCGGAACTTCGCGCTCGAGATCCTGTCGCAGATCACCGACGAAGAGAAATTCCGCCTGCTCGGCCGCTCGCGGCTTTTGCTCTTTCCCTCCTATTTCGAAGGTTTCGGCTATCCGCCGGTCGAGGCGGCCTTCATGGGCGTGCCGACCGTCGCCTATGACCTGCCGCTCCTGCGCGAGGTGGCGGGCGGGGCGGTGACGGCGGTGCCGGTCGGCGATACCGCGGCCTTTGCCGCGGCGGTCCGCGCCGCGCTGGCGGCGCCGCTGCCCGACCCCGAGGCGGTGCGCGCGCGCATGGTGGCGGCCCCCGATACGCTGACCTCGGGCCGGGCGATGCTGTCGCTCCTGCGGCAGATGCAGGATCTCCTGCCGGCGGCCGGGCCGCTGCCGGCGGCGCGGGCGGTGGTGCCGCTGCCGCCCGCCGCCGGCGCCACCCGCCACCGGCTGATCGCCGATCCCGGCGGCGGCGTGCATCTCTTCGCCGCAACGGCGCGGCTCGCCGGCAGCCTTCTGACCGTCTCGGGCCGGCTGGCCGGCACGGCCCAGGGCGACCGGCTGCGGATCGAGGCGCAGGATGCCGCCGGACACCGCCTGCCGGCGGTCCTGGTCGCGCCCGAGGCGCCGCCCGGCGGCACCGCCGGCCTGCCCGCCACCGTCAGCGCCGGGATCGAGACCGCCGGCCGGCTGGGCAGCGGCTTTGCCGCCGGGGCCGAGGCGCGGGTGCGGCTGGCCCTGGTCCATGCCGACGGCCGCGAGACGCGGCTGGGCGAGATCGGCATCACCCCCGACTGGGCGGCGCGGCTTCTGGCCGGTCCGCGCAGCCTGCGGCTGCCGGGGGCGACGGCCGCCCGGCCCGAGGTGCCGGTGGTGCTGGGCGATCCGGCGGGGCTGGCCCTGGACGCGCCGCGCGCCGCGCTTCTGTCGGAACTCTGCGAAACGCTCTACCGGCTGGGGCGGCGCAGCCGCCTTTTCCTGTCGGCCGAGGCCGCGCCCCCCGGCCCGGCGGTCGATGACGACCTGCTGCCGCGCGGCGATGCGGTCGAGGTTCTGGCCGCCGACCGCCTGCCCGCCGCCATCGCCGGCGCCCTTGCCGCGGCCCGCGCCGCCGGCGTGCCGGCGATCCTCGATGCGGCAGGACTGGCCCTGGCCGGGGAGGGGGCAGGGGAGGGGGATCCGCTGCGGCTGACCGCCGCGGGCGGGACCGGCGATCTGTTCCTGATCCCGCCCGATGCCGCCGATGCCCCGGATGTTCCCGATATTCCCGCCGCGCTGCGCCCGCTGCCGCGGCTGTCGCGCCGCTCGCTGGCCGATGCTGCCGCCGGTGCGGTGATCGTGCTGATGCCGGGCCAGCCCATGACCGGGCTCGACCCCGCGCTGGCCCAGGCCCTTGACCGGGCCGAGGCGCAGCTTGCCGCCGCGCCCCTGGGCGGGCGGCTGCGGGTGGTGGTGCCGGCCCGGCTCTGGGCCGGGGCCGGGCTGCCGCCCGTCGGCGCCCTCGCCCTGGTCGAGCCGCTGGACGAGGCGGCGCTGGCCCGTGCTGTGACCGGCGCCGCCGGCGCCTGCGTGCGGGGCCTGGTGCCGGCGGGCGATGACGGCGATGCGCTGACGGCGGATCTGCTGGCCTCGGCCGGCCATCCCGCCGCGGTCGCCCCGGCGGATCTGGCCGCGGCGCTGGCGGGGGCGGAATCGCTTCTGGCGCCGCCGCCCGGTTCGGCCGCTGCCCTCCTTGCGGCGCTGGTGGCGCCGGTGCCGGTGGCCGCGGGCCTCGGCCGGCTTCTCGCCTTCGACCCGCCGGCGCGGCCCTTGGCCGGCGGCACCGGCGGGGCGCTGCCGGTCCTGCGCGCCGGCGACGTCCTGGGCCTGTCCTGCACCACCGGGCTGGGCGATGCCGCGCTCGTCTCGGGCTGGCGCGACCGCACGCTGTACGGCGCGCGGCTGCGCGGCGGGGCCGGGGTCCTGGCCTTCGATCTCGCCCCCCCTGCCGAGGGCGCGCCCTCGGCCCTTCCGGTGCGGATCGAGGCGATGATCCGCCTGTCGGGCGCGGCCGAGCCGGGGCTCGCGCTCTGGCTGGTGCTGAACGACCAGCCGCTCGCCCGGCTGACCCGGCTGGTGTCGGGGATGAATGTCTGCACCGCCGAGGTGCCGGCCGCGGCCTGGACCGCCGCCGGGCCGCAGTTCCTCGGCCTCGTGCGCGACCGGCCCGCCGCGGCCGAACCGGCCGAGGTGACGCTGGTCGCGGTCGCGGCCCTGCCGGCGGCACCGCCGGCGCCGCGCTGGCAGGACATGGCGGTGCTGCCGCCCGGCCATGCCCCGGCGCCGCGCCTCGTGCCGATGACCGAGACGCCGGCCCTTGACCAGCGTTTCGGCGCCGAGGCGGCGGCCGGTCCGCTGCGGCTTCTCGGCGGCTGGTCGGTGCCGGAACCGGGCTGGGTCTGGACCGATGGCGCCGCCGCCGTGGTGGGCGCGCAGCCGCCGCTCCTGTCGCGGCGGCCGCTGGCGCTGACGCTCTCGGGCAACGGCATCGGCCCCGATCCCGCCGATCCGGCGCTGCCGCAGCGGCTGCGCCTGTCCTGGGGCGGCAGTCCGCTCGCCGAACTGCTGGTGCCCGGCGGGCCGGTCGCGGCGCGGGTGGTCTTGCCCGGCGCCATGCTGGAACGCGGGCTTGACCACCTTCTCTTCGGCCTGCCCGATGCGGTGTCGCCCGCGGCGCTGGGGCAGGGGCGCGACAGCCGCCGGCTGGGGCTGGCGCTGGCCGGGGTGGCGATCGCCCCCCTGGGCGCGCCCGGGCCGCGGGTGCCGCTGGTGCAGGGCCGCGCGAGCCTTTCCGGGGTCCGGCCCGGCGCGCTGCGCCTCAGCGGGCCCGGGGCGCTGCCGCCGGGAACGGTCCTCGGCCTTGCCTGGGCCGGGATGCCGGCCACCGCCGCGACCCTGGCCCATCCGGTCCCCGCCAGCCATGCCGCGGGCGCCGGCTGGGAGGTCTGCCTTGACCTGCCGGCCGAGGCGCTGGCCGCCGGCCGGGTGGCGCTGGTGCTGACCGCCGCCGGGACCGAGGGCCGGGCCGTCCCGGCCTTGGTCGAGGGCGCGGCGCTCGACGCCTTTCCCGCGCCCGAGGCGGCGGGGGCCGCGGCCCTTTCCCTCGATGTCGCGGTCGTGGCCCTGCCGGGCGCCGCCGACCTCAGGCCCTTGGCCGCGGGCCTTGGCCGGGTCGCCGCGGCGCAGGCGCTGCCGCCGCTCGCGCTGCCCTGGCGCCAGAGCATCGGCGACGGGATCGAGCCCCTTCTGGGCGACGGCTGGTCGGGGCCGGAATATGCCCCCGACAGCAAGAGCGGCTGGGTCTGGAGCGACGGGCCCCTGGCCCGGCTCGACCTGCCCGGCACGATCGAAAGCCGGGCCGACGGCCTGTTGTGCCTGATCGAGGCGCAGCCCTTTGTCCCGCCCGGCGCGGCGGGCCAAAGGGTGCGGCTGGCGCTGGCCGGCGCGCAGGAGGGCCTGCCGCCCGCGGGCGCCCCCGGCGGCGCCGGGGCCGCGCTTGCGGCGCCCGGCCGGCTTGCCGTGGCGCTGCTGCCGGCGGGGCCGGCGACGCAGCTCGTGCTCGACCTGCCCGATGCCGCCTCGCCCGCCGCCGCGGGCCTGTCGGACGATGCCCGCGCCCTGGGCCTCGCGCTTTCCGCGGTGGAATTGCGGCCGCTTGCCCCGGTCGCCGCCGCCGCGGCCGAGCCGGCCCTGCGGATCGAGGGCGCGCCCGGCCTGTCCTTGGCCGCGGTCGATGCCACCAGCCTGCCCGGGGCGCTGGTCCTCTGGGTCGAGGGCCGGGGCGATCCGCCCGAGGGCCTGTCCGCCGCCGGCACCATCGCCCGCCCGCAGCGCCATGACGGCGGCTGGCGCGCCGTCGTGGTCGTGCCGCGGGCCGAGACCGGCCCGTCGCGCGGCCTGTTCGCCCGGGGCGCTGCCGCCGACCCGGGCCTGCCCGACCTCGGCCTGATCGAGGCGGGCGGGGAAACCGTGCTGAGACTGCTGCCCGCCGATGGCAGGCCCGCAAAGGATATGCCGCAATGACCCTCCTGCTTGTCGATTCGGCGCTGCCCCTGGCCCATGGCACGCCGCGCCAGCGCGCCGCGGCCGCTCTGCGCCGCGCCATCGCCGCCCGGCTGCCCGCCGGCGTCGGCCTGGTGCATCTGACCATCGACAGGACCGGCACCGAATGGGCCTGTCGCCAGCAGATGGCGGCGGGCGACAGGCTGATGGGCGCACGCGCCGGCACTGCCGCGCTCTGCGCCCCCGCGACGGCCGCGGCGCCGCCGGCGGATCCGGCGCCGGGCGCGGCCGAGGGCGGGCCCTGGCTGTCGCTGCGCCGCGCCCGGCGCATCGTCGCCCTGACCCGGCCCGGCGACCTCGTCATCCTTGCCGATCCCGGCCTTGCCCCGCTCGAGGCCGCGCTGCTGCGCGGCGGGCGGCAGGTCCGCATCCTTGATCGCGGCGAGGCCGGCTGGCACCTGTCGCTGTCGCAGCGGCTGCCCGATGCCGCGGCCGCCGGCTGGCACCGCGGCATGGCCGGGCTCCTGGCCCGGCCCGCCGGGGCCTCTGCCGGGGGTTCTGGCGGGGCGTCCGGCGGCGAGGACGGGCCCCTGATCCTGCCCGGCGATCTCGACTTCGATCCGCTCTACCTGGCCAAGGCGCCTAGCCTGGTCGCGCTCTCGACCGGGATCGCCTGGCTGGACCGGGCGGTGCTGGCCGATCTGGCCGCGATGCAGGCGACCTTTGCCGCCCGCGGCGCGGCGCTGCCGGAAATCGCCCTCGCCGGCTTTGCCGAAGGCGCCGGGGCCGGCGTGCCCGAGGCGGTGGTCTATCCCGACTGGGGCCACATGCCCGGGCTGATCGGCGCCGCCCGCGCGCTCTACCTGCCGTTCCTGTCGCCGGCGCTCGCGCATGTCGCGCGCGGCGCCCTGGGGCTGGGCACGCCGGTGATCGCCGATCCCGGCGATGCGGCGCGGCTCGGCCTTGCCGCGGCCGAGGGCCTGCTGCCGCTGCCCGCGCCCGAGGTGCTGCCCGGCCTCGTCGCCCGGCTGCTCGACCCCGATCTGGTGGGCGAGGCCGACTGGCAACGGATCATCGACGCGGCGGCCGAGGATCCGCTGCCCGATCCGCTTGCCGACCTGCCGCTTGCCGACCTGCCGCCGGACGGGGCCGCCACCGCGGCGCCGACCGGGCCGGGCGGCCAGCCGAAGCGGCGGATCCCGCCGCTGGTCGGCCAGCCGCAGGTGCTGTGGAACCCGCTGTCGCGGCTGGTCCTCGTCCGGCTCGGCTATCTCGCCTCGGCCGGGGTCGAGGACGTGCGCCTGACCGATGCCGCCGGGACCGAGGTCAACCGCCTGATGCCCAATGCCGCGCAGAAGAAATCGCGCATCATCCGCCTCGAGGGCGGCGTGGTCGCCGATCCCGCGGCACTAGGCGGCGGCATCGGCATCGAGCTGCATGACATGGGCGGGGCCGTGGCCCGGGTCTTTGTCCCCGTGGCGGAATTCGAGCCGCTCCAGGCCGAGATCGCGATGGTCGCCCGCGAAGGCGTGCTCCTGACCGGCGCCTTCTGGGCGACGGCGGCGCTCGCGGCGCAGACCGGCGGCTGGGCGGTGGGCGATGCCGGCTTTCCGGCCGGGCTGGGCGCGGTCCGGCCGGTGCCGATGCCCGATATCGGCGCGGTCGCGGTGCCGTTCTCGGTGCCGGTGGCGGCGGTGCCCGGCACCAGGGTCGAGATCTGGGGCCGCGGCGGCAGCGGCACCGCGCTGCCCGATGCGCCGCCGCAGCGGCCCTTCGTCATCGGCCCGGCCCTGGGCGGGCCGCGGCCGGCCTCTTCGCCCGCGATCCTTGCGCTGAAGGACCGCCATGCCGGCGCCCGCGCCTGGATCATCGGCAACGGCCCCAGCGTCCGGCCCGAGGATCTGGCGGCGATCCCGCCCGGCGACGTGACCTTCTGCTTCAACCGCTTCCATCTGAGCTACGGGCTCAGCCCCCTGCGCGAAACCTATGTCGTCTCGGCCGATACGCTGATGATCCGCGATTTCGGGCAGGAGATGATCGATGTCTCCTCGGGCCTTGCGCTGTTCTGCGTGCCGGCGGCGGTGGCCGGGCACCTGAGCGGCCCCCATGTCCTGCTGCCGCCGGGCGACGGCTACCTGCCGGTGTTCTCGACCGATCCGGCGCATTTCGTCTCGGTCGGGGGGTCGTCGGTCTTTGTCGCGCTGCAGATGGCGCATTACATGGGCATCCGCGATGTCGCGCTCTACGGCATCGACTATTCCTTCTCGATGAAGCTGCGCCGCGACCCGCGCTTTCCCTTCCCGGTGTCCTACGAGGAGGGCAACCATTTCATCCAGTCCTACCGCGGCGCGAAACCCTGGTGCCCGCCGACCTGGCGCGACATCTCGGCCGGGTTCCTGAACGCCCGCACCGCCTTCGAGGTGACGGGCGGGCGCGTGGTCAACGCCACCCGCGGCGGCAAGCTCGAGACCTTTCCCCGCGTCGATTTCGACCGGCTGGTCGCCGGGGCGGTGGCGGCCTGAGCGGGATGTTGACATAACATCCCTTATCGGGCCTTCGCCGGCCCGATTTTCAGGCCCGGTTCTCAGGCCAGCAGCACCATGTCCTCGGTCATCGCCCGCAGGTCGTGGAAGGTGATGCTGACGCCCTGGTCGGCAAAGACCAGATCATCGCCCTGCCGGGTCAGGTGGCTCAGCGCCTCGGCCGCAGTGGCATAGCCGAAGCCCGACAGTTCGATCCGGTCCCAGGGCTCGGGATCGGCGACATGGTGGCTGCCGCCGTTGCCGCGGGCAAAGACGAAGGTGTCCGCCCCCGTCCCGCCGAACAGCACGTTGTTGCCGGTGCCGCCGTCGATCCGGTCATCCACCCCGCGGGCGCGGATCCACTCTTTCAGCGGATCGGCCGTCGCGGCGACGAACTCGCGGCTTTGCGCAAAGCCGGTGACGACCGTCGACCGCGCCTCGCCGCCCGCCAGACGCGCGCTCCAGGCGGCGAGGCCGGCGGCATCGGGGTCGCGGCCCAGCACGTTGCGGTAGAGCAGCGTCACGAACCCGTCGTCGTCGAGCCCGCCGTAACGGGTCTGGAACTCCCGGCTGCCGGTGAAGCCCTGCGCCACGGTGCCGAAGTCGCGCCCCTGCGCCATGGTCGCGGTCCAGGCGTCGAAGCCGGCGGCATCGGGGCTGCGGCCCAGCACGGCGCGGTAGATGCGAAAGACGTCATCGGCCATGTCGGCCTGAAGGGCGGCGCGGCTCTGGTTCAGGGCGTCGATGCGGGCCGAGGTGCGGAATTCACTGCTTTCCGAAAACCCGGTGACGACGCTGGCACGGCTGGCGCCGCGGTCAAGCTGGCCGGTCCACGCCGCCAGCCCCCCGGTATCCGGCTCTCGCCCCAGCACGTTGCGGTAGAGCAGGCTGACGAAACCGGCATTGTCGAGGCCGCCGTAACGCGTCTGGAACTCGCGGCTGGTGGTCAGGCCCTGGGCGACGCTGCCGATCTCGTCGCGGGTGGCGCCATCGGCCAGCACCCAGTCAAGCCCGGTGCCCTCGGCCCCGCCGGCCCGCGCGGTGACGGCGGGGATCAGCCGTCCGGCCCAGGTCAGGAGCCCGCCCATGTCGGGCGCGCGACCCAGAAGCGCCTCGTAGAGCCGCATCACCTGCCCCGCCACCGCGTCAAAGGCGATGTCGCGGCCCTCGGCCAGGATCAGGTCGTCGCCGGCCGCGCCGGCAATGCTGTCGGCGCCGCCGCGCCCGACGAGGAGCTCGCCCGCCGCGGTGCCCTCGAGCAGATCGGCGCCGGCGGTGCCCAGCACCGGCGCCGGCCCCACCGGCGCGGGCGGGCGGGCATCATCGGCCTCGGCATCGAGCTTGAGGTTGGTGGCGCCGAAGGTGATGGTCTGCGTCACCACCCCGTTCAGCCCGCCGCCCGAGAAGGTGACGGTATAGGTGCCCGCCGGCAGTTCCATCTGATAGCCGCCGGCGGCCCAGGTCGTGGTGGCATAGGTGCCGGCGCTGCCGGTGGCGGTGACGGTGACGCCGCCCATCCCCTCGCCCGCGTCATAGAAATCGTCGCCGTCGCCATCGTCGATCACCACCCCCAGAAGCTGGGCGCGGTAATCGATGCGATGGCCGAAATCCTGCGTCACCACGAAGGGCCCGACCCGGCCCGAGGCCGCCTGCACGCCGATGCCGATCTCGGTCATCGCGCTGCGCATGATCGCGACCCGGTGGCCGGCATCGTCCTGCATGCCGCCGGCGCCATAGCCCCAGTCGATCAGGAAGGCGGCATGGGCCTGCACCGGGCTCCAGGCCGAGGAATAGACATTCTCGCGGATATATTGCCAGGGCTCGTCGCCCTGGGCCTGGATCCGGCCGACGATGTCGAGTTCGCCGGGCAGCTGGTGGGTCTGCGCCCCGGCGCGGACCAGCGCGGCGGTATGGCCCTCGGCGGCGCGCGACAGGGCGGCATTCCAGGCCAAGGGCACCCGCGGGTCATAGGTCGCCATCGCCGCGGCAAAGGCCGCGACATCGACGCCATACTGGCGCAAGGCCAGCGTGATCTCGCGCGTGGCGCCGGTGCGGGTCGCGGCATCGGTGATCAGCGCCGCCGCCTCGCCCGCCGGATCCATCCGGGCGCGGTTGACCAGTTCAAGAAGCTCCTGTTCCCAGGCGCTGGGGCTGTCGTCGGCCATGGCGGTGGTCCTTTCTGTCCCGATCTTGGGGACGATCATGGCAATTGCGGGTCAAGAGCAGGTCAATGCGGCGGTCTCATCCGGCAGGATTCTGCCAAGGGCGTCAGGCCAGCAGGATCATGTCCCGGCTCAGGGCAGAGAGGTCGTGGAAGGTGATGCTGACGCCCTGGTCGGCAAAGACCAGGTCGTCGCCGTGGCGGGTCATATGGCTCAGCGCCTCGGCGGCATTGGCATAGCCGAAACCCGAAAGCTCGACCCGGTCCCAGGCTTCGGGATCGGCGACATGGTGGCTGCCGCCGTTGGCTCGGGCAAAGACGAAGGTGTCCGCCCCCGTCCCGCCGAACAGGACGTTGTTGCCGGTGCCGCCGTCGATCCGGTCATCGACGCCACGGGCGCGGATCCAGTCCTTGAGCGGATCGGCCGTCGCGGCCACGAACTCGCGGCTCTGCGCAAAGCCGGTGACGACCGTCGACCGCGCCTCGCCCCCGGCGAGCCGCGCACTCCAGGCGGCAAGGCCGGCGGCATCGGGGTCGCGCCCCAGGACGTTGCGGTAGAGGAGCGTCACGAACCCATCGTCATCCAGCCCGCCATAACGCGTCTGGAACTCCCGGCTGCCGGTGAACCCCTGCGCCACGGTGCCGAAATCGCGGCCCTGCGCCATGGTCGCGGTCCAGGCATCGAAACCGGCGGCATCGGGGCTGCGGCCAAGGACGGCGCGATAGATGCGGAACACGTCATCGGCCATGTCGGCCTGAAGGGCGGCGCGGCTCTGGTTCAGGGCGTCGATACGGGCAGAGGTGCGGAATTCGGCGGATTCGGAAAACCCGGTGACGACGCTGGCGCGGCTGGCGCCGCGGTCCAACTGGCCGGTCCAGGCGGCGAGCCCCCCGGCATCGGGTTCGCGCCCCAGCACGTTGCGGTAAAGCAGGCTGACGAAACCGGCATTGTCGAGGCCACCGTAACGGGTCTGGAATTCGCGGCTGGCGGTAAAGCCGGCCGCAATCGCCGTGACCTCGGCCCGGCTGGCCCCGGCCGAGAGAACCGAGGCATCGCCATCGGCCAGCGCCGCCCGCGCGGTGACGGCCGGCAGCAGCCGCCCGGCCCAGGCAAGGATGCCGGCGGCATCGCCCGAACGGTCGAGCACCGCCTGATACAGCCGCTCGACCTGGCCGGCGAGCGCGTCGAAGGGCAGGTCGCGGTATTCGCCGATCAGCAGGTCGTCACCGGCCCCGCCGGCGAGCGAATCCGTGCCGCCCATGCCGATCAGCACATCATCGCCGGCCTTGCCGAGGAGCATGTCGTCGGCCGCGTCGCCGCCGATCTCGCGCCCGGGATCGGGCAATGGCACCGGCCCGACATGCCAGAGGCCGAAGAGATTGGCATCGGTGAAATCCGCCTCGGTCAGCCCGGTGCCGAAGACCTGCAGCCTTTCGTCGCCGAAGCGGATCTCGATCCCGCCGGCGATCTTGAAGAACCCCAGCTGGCCGCGGCTGTAGACCCGGCCAAGCGCGGAAAGGTCGATCCGGTCCTCGTCGGGGGTGAAGTCGAGGATGCGGTCGACGGCGCCATCGGCGCCCGAGAACACGAAGAGGTCGGCCCCTGCCCCGCCGGTCAGCCGGTCGGCGCCGCTGCCGTCGACCAGGATATCCTCGCCGGCGCCGCCCTCGATCCGGTCATCGCCGGCGCCGCCGATCAGGAGGTCGGCGCGGGCATCGCCGACAAGGGTCGCGCCGCCGGCCCCCGCCTGCTGCATCGGCGCGAGCGGACCGGGGTCATGGCGCAGGGTGGTGACGCCGGCCTCGCCCTCGCCCGCGACATGGATCTCGATGGCGCCGCCGGTGGCGCGCAGCACCAGCGCGGCGGGATCGGACAGGGTGGTGTTCAGCGCATCGGCCAGGGTGGCGAGATGCACCAGCCGCCCGCCGGGCAGAAGCTGCATCAGCGTCAGCCCGTCATCGGCGCCGCCGGCCACGACATAGGCGCGGTCGCCGAGCGTCACCGTCTCCAGCACGGTCAGCCCGCCGAAGCGGCTGGCGAGGTCGTCGTTGACCTGATCGGCGACCAGCAGCCGACCCGCGGCGCTGACGGTCAGCACGGTGACCGATCCGGTGCCGGCCGAGCCGAGCAGGATATGCATCCGCCCGTCGACCATGACGGTGGCCAGCCGGTTCGGCGTGTCGACGGCCAGCCCGTCCTCGGGCGCGAGCCGGTCGGAGAGCGTGGCCTGCCCCGCCTCGTCCACCGCATAGAGCGACAGGCTGTCGGCGCTGGAGGAGGCGGCAAGAAGCCAGGTCCGCCCGTTCTGCACCAGAACCTCGAGCGCCGGGATCTCGGCCCCCGATCCCGCGGCATCGCCGCCGCCGGCGGGGCGAAAGTCCTGCAGCGCGGTCACGCTGCCATTGGGCGCCAGCCGCCAGGCGGTGATCGCATCCGATCCGCGGGTGGTGGTCCAGATCACGTCGCCCCCCGCGGCCAGCGGCGCCGCGGCCAGCGTCATCACCACCTGCCCGCCGAGGGCCAGCGTGGTGGCGCCGTCGAGCAGCGGCCCGCCATCGGCGCGCCAGAGCCGCAGCCCCGGCCCCTGGCCATGCAGCACCAGGGTTTCCTGCCCGCCGAGCGTCAGGGTGGCGAGCGTCGGCGCCGAGCCCTGCCCCGCGCCCAGCCCCGCCAGCATCGCCGGGGTATAGGCCTGCTGTTCGACCAGCGCGCGCGTCGCCGCATCGCGCAGCAAAAGGCCGCCCTGCTGGCCGCTGGCACTGACCAGCCGCGCCGAAGCTCCCGTGCCGACAAGGGCAAGGGAGGTGATCCCGGCGACATGCGTCGCCGGCCCGTCGAGCGCCAGCCCGACCCGTTGAAGATAAGCCATTCGTCACCCGCCCACCGGATGGAAGGACGGTCCCCCGCCGGGATGTCCCGATCGGTCAGGGATGGTGGCAGGACTGCGGCGCTTGCCTAAAATCGGCCATACCCGGGGGGCGGATCTTCCCCGCGGGGAAGGTGGGCCGCGCTGCCCGTCTCCACCACCGGGAAGGTCTGGCCCCCTGCCCCACCACCGCGCAGACCTTCCCTGCAGGGAAGGGTCCACCCAAGGCGGAGGTGGCCGGTAGGGTGGGCAATCGCCCACCGCCGCGCATGGTGGGCGATTGCCCACCCTACAGGGGTCCGAAACCTTCCCCGCGGGGAAGATTCCCCCTGCCCCTTACGACAGCATGTTGCGGCTGTGGCGGGCGATGGCGTCCTCGACATTGTCGAAGAAGGTCAGCCGCCCGTGTTCCAGCACGGCGCCGCAATCGCACATCTCGCGGATCATGCCCATCGAATGGCTGACGACGATGGCGCCGGCATTGGCCATCCGGGCCTGGAACACCTCGTTCGACCGCGAGCGGAAGGCGGCGTCGCCGACGCTTGTCACCTCGTCGACAAGATAGGTGTCGAAGGCGATGCCCATCGAGACGCCGAAGGCGAGGCGCGAGCGCATCCCCGAGGAATAGGTCCGCACCGGCAGGCGGAAATGCACGCCCAAACCTGCGAAATCCTCGACGAAATGCACCAGCTCGTCGGTGTCGGCGCCATAGATGCGGGCGACGAAGCGGGTGTTCTGGATCCCCGTGAGATCGGGGTGGAACGATCCGGCAAAGCCCACCGGCCAGGAGATCGTGCCGGTGGTGACGATCCGCCCCGAGGTGGGCAGGATCGTGCCGGCGATCATCTGCAGAAGCGTCGACTTGCCGGCGCCGTTGCGCCCCAGAAGCCCGACCGACCGGCCGCTCGGAAAGACCGCGGTGATGTTGTCGGCCACGGTCTTGGCGGTGCCCTCGAGCCGGAACACCTTGGTCAGGTTCTCGAGTGCAATCATCGGCTAGCGGCGGTCGCGGAAGGAATAGACCATGAGAAGCAGGATCGCCCAGGCGAGGAACGAGAACAGCCCGACCATCCCGGTCAGGAGCGTGCGGTCGGGGAAACGCGCGCTTTCGGCGGTGGTCGGCAGGATATGGGCGGCGAGGTAGCGGCTTTGCCGCCGCGCCTCGGCCTGGGCGCCGTCATAGGCGGCCAGCGAGGCGACATAGGCCTGCTGGGCGAATTCGCGGTCGACCTGGAGGCGTTCGTAATCGCCGACGATCTCGGCAAAGGCATTGCCTTCCTCGGCGCCGCTGCCGACGCCCATCTTGGCGCGTTCCTCGGCGATGCGCTCCTCGATCACCTCGACGCGGCGCAGCGCCTGCACCAGCCGCGGATCGTTTTCCGAGGTGGTGTCGCGCAACAGGTCGACATCGATCAGCGCCTCGGCCAGCTGGCCCTGCAGCGTGCCGATCAGCCCGGCCTGGGTCTGCAGGTCGATGGTCGGATCGACCAGCTGGTGTTCGTTGCGGAACTGGGTCACCGCCGCCCGCGCCGTGCGCAGCCGCTCGACCGAGACGTCGAGCTCTTCGCGGGCATGGCGGATGCCGTCCTCGCGGGCGATGGCGTTGAGTTCGTTGATCGTCACCGAGGAGCGGTCGAGGATCGCCTGGGCGATGCGGGTCGCATCCTCGGCCCGGAAGGCAAGGACGCGGACCTCGATCAGGCCCGAGCCGCTGTCGTAGGAAATCTGCACCATGCGCTTCCAGTAGGCGACCAGATCCTCGATCGTGCCTTCGGGGGCAAAGCTGAACCAGGGGTCGCCGTCCTGCCAGGACTGGCCGGGCAGCGACCAGATCGACCGCAGGTCAAGCGCGGCATCCATGTCGGCGACCAGCTTCTGGCTGTGCAGGAATTCGTAGAGGATATCGGTATCCGAGGAGGAGGAGCCCGAAAGCGCGGTGATCCCGCCGAGGAGTTCCAGCGCCGATCCGCCCTCTTCCCGCCGGACCGAGAAGCCGACGGTCGAGGCATATTGGTCGGCGGCATGGGTCCAGAGATACCAGGCGGTGATCCCGGTCGGCCCGCCGACGCAGAGAAGGAAGCTGAGCAGCGCCAGCCAGTGCCGGCCGCGCATCCGCGCCGGCTGCGCCGCCGGCAGCACCGGCTGCGCCGGGGCGTCAGGTGCGGCGGCGGGGGTCGCGGGTTTGGGGGCTGCGGCCGCGGCCGAGGCCGGTGCAGAGGGGGCGGCAGAGGCGGCCACGGCGGTCCCGGCGGCCGGGATCACCGCCTGGCTGCCCGGGCGGGTCGCCGGGCGGGCGCCGCCGGTGACCGGCACGACCACGGCAAGGGCGGCGGCCGGGGCATCGGGTCCGCCGCGGGCGGCGCGGCGGCCGCGGGCCGGCCGGTCGGGCGCATCCTCGCCCGCCTCGCCCTCGGCCTCGGCGCCCTGGGCGCGGGCGGCACGGCGCTCGCCCGTCCGCTCGGCGGCCTTCTCACTGGCCCGTTCGGCGGCCCGCCGGGCGCGGCGTTCGCTGAGCGCAACGGGCGCCGCAGCCGAGTGCGCGGCCTCGGGGGTTGCAGCGGTCCCGTCCTGCGGCGGTTCTTTCGCGGTCTTCGACACGCCGGCTCACTCCGGGAATGGTTTGTCCTTGCCTGCAACTTGCAGCATAATTCGCGGCAAAACGCCACCTGTCTCGACCTTCGGCCGGCCCTGCCGCGCGAAAGGATGCCGTTCCCGTGATCTTCCTGCCCCCGATCCCGTCAGCCGCCCAGTCGTCGGCCCTGTCGCCCGCCCTGCCCCGCCCCCTCCGTCCGGTGCGGCAATGACCACGGCCCCCGATCCCGCCCGCCCCGTCCTGCCGCCCGTGCGCATGCGTCGCGCGGCGGGGCCGATGCTGACCTCGCTGCGCACCGTCACGGCGCTGGTCCTGCGCGAGATGAGCACGACCTACGGCAAGTCGGCCGGCGGCTATCTCTGGGCGATCGTCGAGCCGGTGGCGGGCATCGCGCTTCTGTCGCTGGTCTTCTCGCTGGTGATGCGCAACCCGGCGATCGGCAACAACTTCACCCTGTTCTATGCCACCGGGGTCATGCCCTTCACCATCTTCTCGGGCTCGGTGACCAAGCTGGCGCAGGCGCTGAACTTTTCCCGCCCGCTCCTGGCCTATCCGACGGTGACCTATATCGACGCGCTGCTGGCGCGGTTCCTGCTGTACATGCTGACCGAGATCATGGTCTGGGGCGTGATCCTGGTCGGGATCCTGGTCCTCTTCGACACCCGCGTCATCCCCGACCCCGAGATCATCGCCGGCGCGATGCTGCTCTCGGGGTTCCTCGGGCTGGGGGTGGGGACGCTCAACTGCTATCTGACCACGCAATTCCCGCTCTGGCAGCAGATCTGGGGCGTGCTGATGCGGCCGATGCTGATCCTGTCCTGCGTGATGTTCGTCTTCGATTCGATCCCGCATCCGTTCCGCGACTGGCTGTGGTTCAACCCGGTGGTGCATCTGGTCGGGCTGACGCGGCACGGGTTCTATACCGGCTATGACGCGCCCTACGTCAGCGTGGCCTATGTCATGGCGATCAGCGCGGTCTGCTTCGTCATCGGGCTGGTGCTGCTGCACCGCAACTACCGGCTGCTGATGCAGCGCTAGGCGCCCCCTGCCACCGCCAGCAGCACCGGCGCCAGCGCCGCCGCCGCGGCGCGGGCATCGCCGGAAAGCGGCACCACGGCGCCGGGCGCGCCCGCCGCCACCGCCCGGGACACCGCCGCGCCCTGCGCGCCCAGGTCGAAGGCCACCACCGGCAGGCCGGTGGCCAGAGCCTCGTGCGTGGTGAAGGAAAACGTCTCGGGCCAGATCGAGGGGATCAGCCACAGCCCGATGCCATGCCGCGCCACCAGCCGCGGCAGGTCGTCGAGCCGGTAGTCGCCCTGCACGGTGACGCCGCGCGGCAGGCGCACCGCGGGGTCGACATTGCCGATGATCACGACCCGGGCCGCGCCATCCGCGGCCCAGATCCGGCCGAGTTCCGCCACCACCCGCGCGCCCTTGTGCAGGCCGATATTGCCGAGGACACCGATCACCGGCCGTCCCCCTGCCCCTTCCCCGCGCGCAATCTTCCCCGCGGGGAAGGTCGCGGCATGGGGGATGACCGCGATCCTGGGCTGAAGGTCGGGCCAGACCGCGGCGACAAGGTCGCGGGTGGCGCCGGAAAAGGTCACGATCCGCTCGGCGCGGTGCAGAAGCCGGCCCCAGGCGGCACGCCAGTCGGTGAGAGGCAGCGCCGGCCCGCCGCCGGGCGGGCGCCAGAGATGCGCCGGATCGCGGCTGTCCCCGGGCGGCAGCCCGTGCCACATCCCGTCGGCGCCGAGCAGCGTATAGGAGGGCGAGAGCGGCAGGTGGTCGTGGAACAGCACGGTAATCCCCTGCCCCTCGCCCAGATCGCACAGGATGCCGGGCAGCGCCGGCAGGTCGGGGTCGCCGGCGGCGCAGGAATAGATCACCTGCCGCCGCGGCAGCAGGCGGACCAGCCGCAGCATCGCCGCGGTGTCGTCGGTGGCGACACCCGTGACGCCTGAGGGGCTGTGGAGCTCGATCTGCCAGCGCCGCTCGCCGCCCAGCCGCAGCACCACGGCGCCCTGCCCGGCCGCGGTGGCGCGGGCCACGCGGCGCATCAGGTCATGGTCGGCGCCGCCGCCCATGGAATGGCCGATCCAGACCCCGACCCGTCCGGCGGGAACGTCGGGATCCTCGACGGGGGGACGCGAGGCCGCCCAGGCCAGCCCCAGCGCCAGCCGCGCCGTCGCCATCGGATCGCCGGCCAGCGTCGCCTGCACATCGCTGTCGAACCGCGGCCAGCGGGCCGAGATCACCGCCCCGTTCCGTGCCAGAGCCGCCTGCTTTTCCGCCGTCCCGAACGAGGCGCCGCCGCGGTGTTCGACGAAGAGCCCCGGCAGGCCCAGGTGGCGGCCGCCGGCGGCGGCGGTCTTCTGGCACCAGTCGACCTCCTCGCCATAGCCGCGGCCGAAGGCGGGGTCGAAGGCGGGAAACCGCTCGAGCCAGGGCCGCGCGATCGCCATGCAGAAGCCGGTGCCGGTCGGCAGGACGATGCCGCCGGACCGGGCGAAACCTTCCCCGCGGGGAAGATTCCGGGCCAGCGCGTCGATGGAATCGCCCTGCCCCGGCGCGAGGTCGATCCGGGCGCAGGCCGCCGGCACCGACATCAGCTCGGCATCGTTCGACATCGGCGTGACGCTGGCGATGGAGGGATCGACGGCCAAGGGCGCCACCAGCCGCCCGGCCCAGCCCGCCGGCACCAGCGCGTCGGAATTGAGCAGGAGGATGGGGCCTTGGCCCTCCTCCAGCGCCCGGGCAAAGCCGAGGTTCACCGCGCCGATGAAGCCGAGATTGCGCTCGGGCTCGATCAGCGTCACCCGGCCGGGGGCAAGCGTCGGGATCCGCCCCACCGCCAGATCCGCCGCCCAGAGCCGCAGGAACGGCCGCACCGCGGGGTCGGTCGAGCCATCCTCGATCGCGATCAGGTGCCAGGGCAGGTCGGTATGGGCGGCGACCCGGTCGAGCGCGAGGCGCAGAAGCGCCAGCGCGTTATGGACCGGCAGGATCAGGGTGACGGTGGGGGGTGGCTCGGGGGTTGGTTCGGGGGTTGGTTCGGGGGTCGGATCTTGAACCGTGTCGGGCAGCCAGGCCGGATCGAGCAGCGGCAGCGGCGCCGGCTCGTCCAGCCCCAGCCGGCGCTTGACCCGCCGCCGGTCGGCCGGATCGCGCCGGCGCAGCCAGCGCAGCCCGGCCGGCGCCGCGCCGGCGAGCGCGAGCGCAAAGCCCGGCAGCAACAGGGCCTGCCCCAGGGCCCGCCGCAGGGGCGGCGCGGGGGGCAGGGTCAGGCGGTCGGTGCCCAGGGTCAGGATCGCGGGCTCGGGCGCCTCGGGCAGGGCGAGGCGGAAGCGGCCCTGCGCATCGGGGCTCGCCGCATCCTGCCGCCCGGCAAGGTCGAGCGTGACCCGCGCCACCGCCGCCCGCCCCTCGACCACCAGCCGGCCACGGTCGAGCGCCACGCGGTCGAGGAGGACGGGCAGGGGGGCTGGGGGGCCGGAGCCGTCAGCCGCGGTGCCCGCGGGCGCCGCGCGGTCGGGGGCCTCCGGCGGGACGGGGGCAGGGGGCGGGAGAGTGGGCGCATCCGCGGGCCTCTGGTGGCCGGCCGGGCGGGCCGGGAGGGCAACCGGCCGCGGCAGGTCCAGCGCCAGATGCCGGGCGGCATAGCGGGCGAACAGCCGCGACAGCCGCCCGCTCATGCGCTTGCCTTCCGTGCCGTGCTGCCCACCTGCGCCCCGCCTCTGATCGCCCGCCGGATCTAGACGGCGGGGCCCCGCCCGTCCACCCATGGCGGCAGGGTGGGCAATTGCCCACCGCGCCGCATGGTGGGCGGTTGCCCACCCTACGAGACGGGATAGCCAGGGGGCCAGACCTTCCCCGCGGGGAAGATTCACCGTGTAGGGTGGGCGTCTGCCCACCGCGCCGGGCTGGTGGGCGAATGCCCACCCTACGAGGGAGCCAACCAAACCTTCCCCGCGGGGAAGGTTTCGGGGGAGGGAGGGCGCCAGATCTTCCCCGCGGGGAAGATCCGCGGCACAGGGGCGGGCGGCAAAAACCTTCCCCGCGGGGAAGATTCAAACGTGTCGGGTGGGCGGTTGCCCACCGCGCCGCATGGTGGGCGATTGCCCACCCTACGAGGCGGGGAAGGGGATGTCCCGGTTGACGGCACCGGGGACGGGCGGCAGACCGGGGGGATGAGTGATGGCTTTCCCGATGTCCTTGTCCTGCTGGCCAGCCGCAACGGTGCGCGCTGGATCGGCGCGCAGCTGGACAGCATCGCGGCGCAGGAAGGCGTCCGCTGGGCGCTGCATGTCGCCGATGACGGCTCGACCGACGAGACCTGCGCGCTGGTCCGCGCCTTTGCCGCCGCCCATCCCGGCCGCGACATCCGGCTGAGCGAGGGCGGCCGGGCCCAGGGCGCTGCGGCCGCCTTCCTGCGGCTCATCGCCCGGGACGACCTGCCCCTTGGCCCCGCGACCCATGTCGCGCTTGCCGATCAGGATGACATCTGGCTGCCGGGCAAGCTCTCTCGCGGGCTGGCCATGCTGAAGGCCGCGGGCGACGGGCCGGCGATCTATGGCGCGCAATCGCTGCATGTCACCGAGGACGGGCAGCCCTGCGGCCGGTCGCGGCGGCCCGATGGCGCGCTTGGCCTCGAAACCGCGCTGCTGCAGAACCTGGTCTCGGGCCATTCGCTGATGCTGAACCCGGCGGCGCTGCGGCTGGCGCGGGCGGCGGGGCTGCCGCCGGGCATCGCCTGGCATGACTGGTGGCTGGGGCAGCTGGTGCTGGCCTGCGGCGGACAGGCGGTGATCGACGGGGAAACCGTGCTCCTTTACCGCCAGCACGGGCAGAACACGCTGGGCGCGCCGGCGGGGCTGGCGGCGGCGCTGGCGCGGATCGGCGGCGTGCTGCGGGGCGACTATGCCGGCTGGATCCGCGCCCATCTGGCGGCCTTGGAAAACCTTCCCCGCGGGGAAGATCTGCCGCACCTGACGCCCGGGGCTGCGGCGATCATCGCCGCGCTGCGCGCCGCACCGCGGGCCGGGCCGGGGCGGGCGGCGCTGTTCCGCCGGCTGGGCCTGCGGCGGCAGGGGCGGCGGGGGGCGCTGGTGGCGCAGGCGCTGGCCTGGCTTGGCTTGGCCTGAGCCAACGCTTTTCGCGCCGACGCGCCGATTTGCGTTGGCCCGGAAATCCGCCGTTTCCCGCGGAAAAGACCCTGATGCCGCTTTACCCAGACACTGAACCCAGCGTAAATTCCGGCAACGCGCGAATTTGCGTCCTGCGATCCCGGGAAAGGCCGCCGATGTTCGACCATGACGATCTTGCCCGGCTGCAGGCCGGATCGCTGCGGATGCAGGGCCATATCCGGCGGCAGACCTTCAGCCCCGACATGGAAAAGACCCTGCGCCGGTTTTCCTCCTGGGAGGTGGCGGAACTGGTGTTCCGCATCAACCACTCCACCTTCCGCGGCCGGCTGGCCGCCGATCCCGACCTGCCCGGCGGCCTGATCGAGGAGGACGGGCGGCAACGCTGGTTCACGCTGGCCGAGGTCAACGAACTCCGCCGGCGGATGAAGATCGGGCGGCGGTCGCTGATGCCGCCGCGCCCCGCGGGGCGGCGGGCCTTTCGCACGGCCATCGCCAATTTCAAGGGCGGTGCCGGCAAGTCGACGGTGGCGCTGCACCTTGCCCATGCCGCGGCGCTGGACGGCTACCGGGTGCTCGCTGTCGATTTCGATCCGCAGGCGACGCTGAGCCATGCCATGGGCCTGACCGATGTGTCCGAGGATCTGACGGTCTGGGGCATCATCGCCCGCGACCTGATCCATGAAACCGATCGCATGAATGCCGCGCCGCGCGGCGCGGGATCGGGGCTGGCCGCGCCCGAGCGGAAGATTCCGCCGCAGATCCGCGACCTTGGCCTGGGCGAGTTGCGGGTCGCCGATTTCCTGCGCCCGACCTCGTGGCCGACGATCGACATCATCCCGTCCTGCGCCAATGCCGCCTTCGTCGAATTCGCCAGCGCGCAATACCGCCACCTGAACCCCGACTGGACCTTCTTTGCCGCCGTCGCCCGGTTCCTCGCCCAGATCCCCGACGATGCCTATGACCTGATCCTGTTCGATTGCCCGCCGGCGATCGGCTACCAGTCGATCAACGCGGTCTTTGCCGCCGACATGCTCTATATCCCCTCGGGGCCGGGCTATTGGGAATACGATTCCACCACCTCGTTCATCGGGCAATTGTCCGAGGCCCTGGGCGACCTCGCCGCCGGCTATCCGGCGACGACCTTCCCCACGGGGAAGATTCCGCTGCCCAAGGCGTTCTGCGACATCCGCTTCCTGATGACCCGCTACGAGCCGGGCAACGACCTGCACCGCGCGATGCTGGAAGCCTTCCGCAAGGTTTTCGGCGCTCATGTGACGGAAAGCCCGATCGAGATGACCCGCGCGGTCGAGCAGTCGGGGCGGTTCCTGAGCTCGGTCTACGAGATCGACTACCGCCAGATGACGCGCGAGACCTGGCGCCGCGCCCGCGACAGTTTCGACCGCGCCTATGACGAATTCCGCGCCACGGTGCTGCAGCACTGGCCCGGCATGGAGACGACCACGCCGCCCGCAAGCGCGGCCCGGCAGGAGGAACAGGCATGAGCCGCAAGCGCCCGGTGTTCGACATCCTGATGCCCGATGATCCGCCGGATCAGACCCTGATCCGCCTGTCAGGGCCTGAAATCCCGCGCCGCCGCGGCCCGATGGCCGCCGCCCTGAGCGAGAATGCCGGCAGCCTGCAGGACCGCGCCGCGATCGAAAGCGCGATCCGGGCGGAAAACGACGCGCTGGCGCATGAACATGTCCGGCTGCGCGGCCTGGGGCTGGTCGCGGAACTGGTGCCGGTCGAGCTGATCGACAGCTGGAAGCTGACCCGCGACCGCACCCGGGCCGATGACGATTTCGAACTGGACGAGCTGGTCGCCTCGATCCGCGAGATCGGCCTGTCGAACCCGATCCGGGTCGAGCCGCGCGACGACGGCCGGTTCGAGCTGATCCAGGGCTTTCGCCGGCTGAGCGCCTGGCGGCGGCTTCTGGCGGAAACCGGCGATGCCGGGCGCTGGGGCGCGATCCCGGCCGGCATCGTGCCGCGCGGCGACAGCATGGAGGTGCTCTATCGCCGGATGGTCGACGAGAACCTGGTGCGCAAGGACATCTCGTTCGCCGAGATGGCGCGGCTGGCCTTGGATTATGCCGCCGATCCGGCGGTGCGCGAGACCGACCCCGAGCGGGCGGTGCGGGCGCTTTACGAGTCCGCCGGCTATCAGAAGCGCAGCTATATCCGCGGCTTCCTGCCGCTGGTCGCCGCCCTGGGCGAGGATCTGCGCTTTGCCCATCACATCCCGCGCGCGCTGGGGCTGGCGCTGGCGCAAAGGATCGAGGACCAGCCCGAGATCGCCCGCGCCATCCGCCATGACCTGCAGGGCTGGGACAACAGGTCGGTGCAGGACGAGCTGAACGTGCTGCGCCGCTATGTCGATGCCGGCCCCGACGGCACGCCGCAGCCGGCATCGGTTCCGGTGCCCGAGGCCAAGGCGCCGGCGCCGGTGCGGGCGGGCGGGGCGCAGACCCGGTTCGACCTCAAGCGCGCCCAGGGCCTCGCGCGCTGCACCGTGGCGCCGGGCCGGATCGAAATCCGCCTCGACCGCGATTTCTCGGCGCTCGAGCGCTGGCGGATCGAGGCGGCGGTGCGGTCGCTGCTGGACCAGCTGGACTGAAACCGTCGCCGAAACCTTCCCCGCGGGGAAGAAAACGGCCCCCGGAAGGATCCGGGGGCCGATGTCGTTGGGGCAGGGGGGCTGCCCCCGGGCCTAGAAGATGAATTCGTTCACCGTCAGGTTGGCGGCAAGGATGCCGACCAGCGTGATCGAATTGACCCCCGAGGTGATGACCGCATCGCCGCCGACCTGGGTCAGATGGTTGGTGACCAGATCGGTGAAGTCGGTGATCGAGGAAACATCGCTGAGGTCGATGACCTCGGTCGCGGCGGCGATGCTGAAGTCCAGCACCCGGTCGACCCCGAAGCCACCCTTGAAGACGAAGGTGTCGTCGCCGGCATTGCCCGAGAGCGTGTCGTTCTGGTTGCCGCCGTTCAGGATGTCGACCCCGGCACCGCCCGACAGGATGTCGTCGCCATCCGACCCGATCAGCGTGTCGTTGCCGCCGCCGCCGTTCAGCGTGTCATTGCCGGTATTGCCGTTGAGGCTGTCGTTGTCGCCGGCGCCATCCATGATGTCGTTGCCCGACCCGCCTTCCAGCACGTCGTTGCCCGAGCCGCCATGGACGGTGTCGTTGCCGTTGCCGCCGTTGATCGTGTCGTTGCCGTCAAGGCCGGCAAGGCTGTTGTCGCCGGTGCTGCCCAGCATCAGGTTGTCGAGCGCATTGCCGTCGGCATCGATGTTGAGCGAGCCGTTGAGGTTCAGGTTCTCGATGAACTGGCCGATCAGCTGCAGCGACACCCCGGTCGAGGCGTTGATCGTGTCGATGCCGCCGCCGGCAAGCTCGATGAGGACATCGCCGGGATGGTCGTAGTCATAGGTGTCGTTGCCGGCGCCACCCTCCATCGTGTCGCCCAGCGTGCCGCCGTTGAGGAAGTCGTCGCCCGCCCCGCCGACCAGCACATCGACCCCGGACCGGCCATGCAGCGTGTCGTTGCCGGCATTGCCCTCGAGCGTGTCGCCCGAGGTGCCGCCGTCGAGATAGTCGTTGTCGGCGCCGCCCGAGACGGAATCGGCCCCGGCATCGCCAAAGAACGTGTCGTTGCCGGCGCCGCCGGTGAAGGTGTCGGTGCCGTCGCCGCCATAGGCGGTATCGTTGCCGTCCTGACCGAACAGCCGGTCATTGCCGGTGCCGCCAAAGATCGTGTCGTCGCCGCCGCCGGCATTGACGGTGTCGTTGCCGTCGCCGCCCTCGATCGAATTGGCGGCGGTGCCGTTCACGGTCAGCGTGTTGTCGGCCGCGGATCCGACCACCCGCGCCGCGCCGCCGATGATCAGGTTCTCGATCGAGATCAGGGTGTCGAAGACACCGGAGTAGGAGGAGAGGCCGGCGGCGAGGTCGAAGGTGACGCTGGAGACCCAGTTGAAGTCATGGATCAGCGTGTCGATGCCGTCGCCGCCGTTGTAGGTGTCGTTCTCGCCGGGAAGGAAGGTTTCGGTGTCGGTGATCGTGTCGTTGCCGCCGCCGGCATCGACGGTATCGCTGCCCGCACCGGCATTGATCAGGTTGTCGCCGATGCCGTTGACGGTGATCACGTTGGCGCCGGAACTGCCCATGACCGAGGCCGCGCCGCCGACCACCAGGTTCTCGATCGAGATCAGCTGGTCGCGGTTGTCGCCGTAGAGCGTGACAAATCCGGTGGTCAGGTTGAAGGTGACGCCCGAGACCCAGTTCTTGTCATGGACCAGGGTATCGGTGCCGTTGCCGCCGTCATAGACGTCGGTATCGCCGGGCGCCATCGTGGTGCGGTCGATGATCGTGTCGTTGCCGTCGCCGGCGATCACGGTTTCCGAGGCGCCGCCGATGGTCTGGGTAGAGATCGTGTCGTTGGCGCCGCCGAAGATGAAGCGTTCGAAGCCGAGGAACAGCTCGAAGGCGGCATATTCGACCGACAGGCCGGTCTGGGTATCGAAGGTGTAGACGAAATCGCCGCGCGACAGGTCGGCGGTGTCGATCCCGGCGCCGCCATACATGGTTTCGGCGCCGGAAACCGCGATCAGCGTGTCGTCGCCGTCGTTGCCGTAGAGCGTCTGGCCCACGCCGGACGAGACGATGGTGTTGCCGCCCGATCCGTCGCGGTAGATCTCGATCGAGGCAAGGTTGATCGTGCCGTTGGCATGGGTGCCGGTATAAAGGCCGGTGCTGAAGTCGAACGTGTCGCCGGCATAGTCCGAAGCCGAATGGTCGAGCGTGTCGGTCCCCGCCCCGCCATCGACCGAATCGTAGAACCGGCCGAGAAGCGAGACGAAGGTGTCGTCGCCGCCGTTGCCGTACAGAGTCTGGGTGGCGTAGGTGCCGGTCAGCACGTCGTTGTTGGCGGTGCCGATGACGATCTCGATGCTGCTGATCGACTGCGGGCTGGACGAGCTGGTCGATCCGACCTGCCCGGTGTCGAGATTCACGAAGAAGCCCGAAGTGGTATAGGTCGAGGCGTCGATCGTGTCGTTGCCCGAACCGCCCGAGATCGAATCAAGGAAGTTGCCGCCCGAAAGCTGGATGACATCGTTGCCGCCGCCGCCATAGATCGTGTCGACAAAGGACCCGCCCTCGAACGTGTCGTTGCCGAGGCCGCCGTAAAGGTGGTCCTCGCCCGAACCGCCGAACAGCGTGTCGCCGCCGTCGCCGCCGATCATCAGGTCGTCGCCGTCATTGCCGGTCAGCACGTTGGCGGCGGTGTTGCCGATCAGGATGTCGTCATCGCCGCCGCCGGTCGCGTTCTCGATCACCGTGGTCTGGCCGCCGGTGGCATAGATCGAGGAGGCGATGGAATAGCCGCCCAGATCGGCCGCGCCGGTGGTGGAATTGATCACCCGGCTGAAGAAGCCGCCGGCGAAATACTGCGAATTGGTCTGGTCGTTGCGGACCTCGCCCGCGGTGCCCGAGGGCAGGATGGTATTGTAGTAGCTGTCGCTGGTCAGATCGTCGATCAGGTCCTGGATCGTCGCCGAGACACTGTTGGTCATCGTCGCGGCATTGAGGTTGATGACCACCGACTTCGTGCCGGAATAGCGGATCTCGTCGATGCCGCCGGTATCCCAGATCGCATAGAAGGCGCGGCCGATCGACACCGTGCCGTCGTCGCCGTCGATGTCGAGCGCGACGGTGCCGGGGTCGGTCAGGGTATAGACGGTGTTGCCGGTGTGGTTGGCGACCGAGCCGTAGAGCCAGTGCAGCGCCGCGACGTCGAGCGCCATCGGCGTGGTCGCATAGCCATAGGTCAGGGTCTGGTTGTTCACGCCCAGACCGCCGCGGTTGTAGGACATCACCGTGTAGCGGTCGTTGTCGAGCTCGTCGCCGCCCCAGTTGGTGGTGCCGTTGCCGGTGTCATGGGGATGGCCAAGGCCCATGCTGTGCAGCCATTCGTGCAGCACGGTATGGATGCGGTTGACGGTGCCGCCCAGTTCCGGCGTCTGCGACATCGAGGAATTGTTGTTGTTGTAAAGGACGAAGGCCTCGAAATCGTCCGGGCTGGGATCGGTGCCGGGGAAGGTCGCGACCCCGTTCAGCCCGGCCAGGTTGTTGAAGGCCATGAAGCGGAAGTCGATGGTGCTGCTCTGGAATTCGCTCGCGCCCGAGAAATAGTTGAGCGTGACGTTGGCGACATTCTCCATCACCAGTTCCGAGGTGAAGATGTCGGCCCGCATCGCCCCGGCATTGCCGCCGCCGGTGTTGAGGTTGGCATGGTTGGCCTGCCCCGGCGCATAGCCGGCGAGCGTCGCCGAATTGGCGATGTAGTAATCGTAATCCGACTGGGTGCCGTTCGACAGCGCATAGGACAGGACCGGCGGCGGGCCCTCGGACCAGCGCGAGGTGCCGGCCAGGCCCGCGACCCAGAAATTGCCCGCCAGGCTCACGCCGGTCTGCACCGGATCGGCGGCACCGCCATCGCCGTCGGCGACCGGGTTGCCGGTCGCGGCCAGGGCATGGGAAGAGTGGAACTGCGCGGCGCCGGCCAGAACCGCCGGATCGGTCAGCGCGGTGGACAGGCGCAGGGCGACCTGCACCGGGGCCGCCTGGACCTGCAGCTGCGGCGCGGCGGCATGGCCGGCCGCCGCCAGCGCGGCATAGGTGTTGTCCGCCGCGAGCCGCCAGTCGGCATCAAGCGCGACAGTCTCGGCCGGGGCGGCCTCGGCATCGGCCTCGGGCGTGGCGGCATCCGCGGTCACGACGGCGGCCGAAAGGCTTTCGAGGTAATCGTCGAGGTCGGAAAGGATCGTGGTCGTGGAGGCCGCCGCCACATCGGCCAGGAGATCGAGAAGGGAAGCCCCCTCTCCGCGCGCAACAAGGTCATGTGCCATGGATTTGGTCCCGAATGTGAAACACCCGCAATCCCCCGCAAAAAAACGGAGTCCGGGCCGAGGTCATGCAAACACCGTCATGATAGCCCGCGCCCGGCCATCCGGCAAGCGTCATGGCCGGGGCAGGGCAGGGAAGGCGGGAATACCGGACCCCCTCGGGGCTGCCCCCGGTCAGCCCTCAGTCAGGGCGCCGCCGCGCCAGCCAGCCCAGGAAGGCGCGGTCGGGGGCGCGCAGATGCGGCCGCCCCGACCGCTGCCAGAAGCCGCGCCATTCCGCCGCCAGCGCATGGACATCGGCGCCGGGAGAAAGGCCGCGGGCGCGGTCGAGCGCGGCCTCGGACAGGGGCGGCGCGGTTTCGGTCAGGTCGGTCGTGGCCCGGGCGCTGACCGTCAAAAGGTCATCGGCGAATTCCAGCGCATAGCCGGGCAGCCGGTCCTCGGCCACGATCTCGCGCAGCATGGCGCGGAACACCCGCTGCGGGCTTTGCGATCCGGCCTTCTTCTGCAGGACCGGCAGCGAGACGCGCCAGTCGGGCTGGTGGCCGCAATGCTTGCGGGCGAGCTCGTAAAGCCGGCGTTCCAGCGGCCGGCGCAGGTCGAAGTAGTCGCGCGACAGGGTCAGCACCGACCGGGCGAGGATGGCGCGGAAAAGCCAGTCCGACAGCGTGACCCGCACCTGCACCATCCGCCCCGACCGGGTGCGGCGGACGATCTCCCAATCCTCGATCAGGCCGAAGCCGCGGGTGGTCTCGGTGCCTTGGCCGGGATCGGTTCCGGTGACGATATTGGTGGTGATGCGGGTGCCGGCCAGCCGCTCGAAGGCGTCGCGCAGCCGGCGATAGGCATCGCCCGAGGTCTCGCGCCGGGTCGCGGCCATCAGGTCATGGGCGACCAGATGCAGGCTGCGCGCCACCGGCCGCCCGGCATTCAGCGCCGCGACCAGCTGGCTCGTGCAATAGATCAGGATGTCCTTGTCATGGATCGTCGCCCGGCCGCGGACCGAGGGTGCGACCTCGATCTCGGCGCCGTTGTGGGCATAGCGCAGGATGGCAAGATCGGGCCGCGTCGACAGCGAGAACAGCGGATGTTCCATCGAGGCGAGGTCATCCTTGGGCAGGGCGCCGAAGATGTCGCAGAGGAAGAAATCGGTCTGGGCAGGGGCAGGGGCAGGGGGCGGACCGGCCTCGGCCGGGGCCGCCTTGGCAGCTCCCGCCTTGACCGGGGCCGCGGCCCGCCGCGCCGATGCCCCCGATGCTGCCAGTCTTGCCGGCAATCCTGCCGGCGCGCCTCTGCCCGCCACGTACCTGTCCCTTGCCTCTCCGGTCCCCGTTCTGCGATTCGGGGTTTCGGTGACACCAAGGCTAGAGAGCGCGCCCAAGCCCGTCCACGCCGGCGCCCGTCCGGGGTCGCGGCGACGGGCGCCGCACCGGCGGCACGACAGGCCCGGGATCGGGGGATGGGAATCGCTTTGCCGGGGGAGCGGAATCGCCCGATCGGGGGAACGGAATCACCGCCCTTCGGGCCGGTCTGCGCAAGCCCTTGTCAGCTCAGGGGAAAATCCCCCCTTGTGCCGGCCCGTTCCCCGCGTAACCAATCCTCTAACCGATCTAACCAGAGGCTTGGCCGGAAAACGTCTGCCGGAAGGGCCCCGGATCCGGGGCTTGCAGCCCAGATCATGATTTTTGTGGTGGATCATGGTTGAATCGTGATATTGCCAGGAAACCATGATGTGACCGGCTGGAGGCGACTTTGCCCGAATCCTTGCCCGACAGTCTGCCCGACTCGATCCCCGAGCCGATCCCCGGTCCGGCACTTGCCGCGCTGGGGCAGGCTCTGGCGCAAGCCGGAACGCCGGAGGCCTCGCCGCCGCCTCGCCGCCTGACCCTGTCCGAGATCACCGGCCATGTCCTGCCGATGGCGCCCGAACATCTGCGCCGGGTGCTTGCCGCCCATCCCGAACTGCCGCAGGGCCAGGCCGCGCCCGGCGATACCCGGCGCTTTACCCCGGCCGAGACCGGCGCGCTCCGCGCCCATTTCGCCCGCGCCGGATCGCGCCGCCGCGCCTGGCATCCGCCGCCGGGGCGGCCGGTGATCGTCACCCTTGCCGGGCCCGCCGGCGGCAGCGGCCGCAGCGTGGCGCTCGCCAATCTGGCGGTGCGGGCGGCGCTTGACGGCTGGCGGGTGCTGGTGGTCGACGGCGATCCCGCCGGCCGGCTGGGGGTCAGGCTCGGGGCGGGGGCAGGGGAGGGCGGGCTGACCGACATCTTCGCCCGCGACTGCGCCCGGCGGATTCTGGCGCTGAATGCGGCCCGGCTCGATCGCGGCGACGAACCGCTCCCCCTGGGCGAGGATCTGGCCGCGGCGCTCGACCGGGATGGGGCGGCCTTGCGCCGGGCCACGCCCTGGCCGGGGCTCGAGGTGCTGCCCGCCGGCCCGGATCTGCTGCTCGCCGACCTCGCGCTCGCGGGCTGGATGCGCATGGCGCGCGGCTGGACGCCCTGGGCGGCGCTGGCGGCGGAGCTGGGCGAGGCCCTGGGGGAGGCGGGCGCGCCCGACCTGATCCTCTGCGACACGCCCCGCGGGCTGGGGCCGCTGGCGCTGGCGCTTCTCTCTGCGGCGGATGTGCTGCTGCTGCCGGTGGGGCCGGGGGGCGCGGCCGAGGCAGGCGGCGCGCTTGACGCCATCGGCCGGGCCCTGGCGCTGGCGGCGGCCGAGGCGCGGGCCCTGGCCCGGGCGCTTGGCCCCCGCGGTGCCGTCGCCGGCCCCGGCGGGCCGCGGGCGCTGGCCTTCCTGCCGCAGGCCGGGGGGGCTTCCGGGCTGGCTGCCGAGGGTCTGGCGCGGCTCGCGGCGGTGCCGGGGGCCAGCCTTCTTTCGCCGCTGCCCGCGCTCGGGCCCGAGAGCCTGCCGCTTTTCACCGACACCGCCCCCGGCCGCGCCGCCGAGCTGATCTGGACGGCGATGGATGCCAGCTGGTCGGGAATGGCCCGGCTCCTCGCGCCCCTGCGGGGATAGCGGCGCCCCTCACCGGCTTGCGTGTGGTGACCCCGTTTTCCGCGCGGAAAACGGGGCAAAGCCCGCGCGGGCTTTGTCTGCGGATTGCGCGCGCAATCCGGTTTCTTCGCCTCGGAGGCGCTCTCAGACTCAGACGGTTATCTGGCGAAGGCCATCGCCTTCGCCATGTGATACCCTGTCCGCCAGACCGGCCGGGACGCCAAAGCGTTCCGGCCAGCGCCCGACCCGGCGGGCGCTTCTCGCCCGCCGGGTCGGGCGCTGGCCTACCTCGGTTTCCGCCTCCGCCGTTACCGGAGGCAGTCGTCGCGCACGGGCGGGGGAAACGCATGCGTTTCCTTCTTCCGCCCGGCCTGAGGGGCGGCGCGCGGCGTCCCGGCCTTGCGCATCCCGGCCCTCCCGGCCGGATCCTGTGCCTTGGGCGGTGGTTCGACGCCCCCCGTTGCCTCCCGCCACCCCGGCGCGCGCGGCGGGGCAGGGCGGTCTTTACCCGTCCCTGCGAGGGTCGCGGGCCAATCCCCTGCCCAAAGGCGCGCCCATGCCCGATGACCTTTCCCCCAACCTTGGCCTGCCCTACCTCCTGCCGGCCCAGGCGCAGAAACATGTCACCCATAACGAGGCGCTGGCGCTTCTCGACCTCGTGGTCCAGCTTGCCGTGCTGACCCGCGGCCTGACCCTGCCGCCCGGCACCCCGGCCGAGGGCGACCGCCATATCGTCGGCGCTGGGGCGAGCGGCGCCTGGGCCGGGCAGGACGGGCGCATCGCCGTGTTCCGCGCCGGGCTCTGGGCCTTTGTCCCGCCGCGCGCCGGCTGGCGGGCCGAGGTCATGGCCGACCGCACCAGCCTCATCCATGACGGCAGTTCCTGGCGCGACGGGCCGGCGATGCTGGGGGTCAATGCCAGCCCCGATGCGACCAACCGGCTGGCGGTTGCCGGGGCGGCGACGCTTCTGACCCATGCCGGCGCCGGCCATCAGCTCAAGATCAACAAGGCGGCGGCGGCGGATACCGCCAGCCTCCTGTTCCAGACCGGCTGGTCGGGCCGGGCCGAGATGGGGCTGGCCGGCAGCGATGCCTTTGCCGTCCGGGTCAGCGCCGCGGGGGCGGCCTGGACCACCGCGCTGTCGGCCGATCCGGCGACCGGCATCGTCAGCCTGCCCCAGGGTGCCGCCGTGGCCGGGCCGGTCACCGGCCTTGCGGTGACGCAGGGCGCCACGGACGCCACCGCCGGCCGGCTGATCCGCGCCCAGGACGGCTGGCTGCGCGGCACCGCGCTGGCCGCCGTCGCCCTGACCGGCGGCGTGCCGACCGGCGGCATCCTCGAACGCGGCAGCAATGCCAATGGCGATTACATCCGCATGGCCGACGGCACCCAGATTTGCTCGAGCGGCAACATCAGCGCCGATGTCACCACCGCCGCCGGGTCGATGTTCCGCTCGGCGGCGCAGACCTGGACCTTTCCCATGGCCTTCCTCGCCACCACCTCGACCACGGTCGTCTCGGGCGGCGGCAACAATTCCACCACCCACTGGAGCAGCGCCCGCGTGCTGAGCACCACCCAGGCCGAGGTCGGGCTGTTCGCGCCGACCTCGACCACCGGGCGGTCGGTGCGGCTGGTGGCGATCGGCCGCTGGGCCTGAGGGGAGGCGCTTTCAAGCGGGCGGGCGATGGACTAGGCTGGCGGGGCCCCGCAAAGGGCCCGTCACAGGGAATGCCGCCATGCCGTTCCAGCCCCTGCTCCTGCCGCTGGGCCTGATCCTGGGCCTTGCCGCCGGCTGCCGCCCCGAGGAGGGGGTCGGCGATGCCGCCGTGCCGGTGCCCGTGCCTGCCCCGGCCTCGCCCCTGCCCGATCCCTGCGCCGTCGTCGACCTGCAGGAAGGCTATGTCTGCATCGCCGATCCCGCCGCGCCCGGCGGGGTCCGGATCGAACCCGCCTCCTGAACCGGCCTCCTGACCCGCCCTTGTGAACCCGCGGCAACTTGCATCGCCGGCCGGCTGCGCTAAGGTCGGCGGGTGCCCCCGTGCCCGGTCCCGCCGGGTGCGCCGCCCCAGCCCCGGAGAGCCGCGATGACCGAGTCCGCCCCCACCACCGATGCCCGTGACAAGCCGGACGCCCGGCTGACCAAGCATGTCGCCCGGCTGATCTCGGGCCTCGACAAGGCCGGGTGGCAGGCGCTCGACCGCGAGGGGCAGAAGCCGCACCTTGCCACCGCCCGCCGCGTCCTGACCGGGATCGAGCGGTTCAACGCGAAATCCGCGGACGAGGCGTGAGCCGCCGCGGACCCGGCCTCCGGCGCGGCCCGGCATCGGCGTGACCTGCCTGCGATGATCTATCTTCATGTCGGCCTGCCCAAGGTCGCCTCGACCACGATCCAGCGGTTCCTGAGCCGCAATGCCGCGGTTCTGGCCCGGCACGGCTATCTCTATCCGGCGCTGACCGAGGGCCGCGAACTGGGCGTCAGCGACGCGGCGCAGAATGCGCTGGCCATCGAATTGCGCCGCGGCCGGCCGGGCCGCGTCTGGCAGCGCCTGCACGAGATCCTCGACCGCCGCGGTCCCGGCGAACATCTGGTGCTGAGCGGCGAAAGCTTTCTCGGCTGCGGCCCCGGCACCCTGCGCGAGGCGCTTGGCGGCCATCCGGTGACCGTGCTGGTCTATGTCCGCGACTTCCTGCGCCTGATCCCGTCGCAATATGCACATTTGACGAAACAGGGGCTGTCGACCGTGGATTTCGACGCCTATCTTGCGCGCGCCCTGTCGCGGCCGGTCTGCGACCTGCCCGGCCTGGCCCGGCAATGGGCCGGGGTCTTCGGCGCCGGCCGGGTGCGGATGCGGATGCTGGATCCCCGCGCGCTGGCCGGCGGCGATGTCCAGACCGATATCCTCGACGCGATGGACCTGGCGCTGGACCCTTCGGAACTGGACCGGGTGCCGTCGGCCAATGCCGGCCTTGGCTGGAAGACGGTCGAGATCCTGCGCGATTTCCACCTGCGCCTCGCCGGCGGGGCGCCGCCCGAGGGCGAGGCCGGCCATGACCAGCGGGCCGAGCAGCGCCGTCAGCTGCAGGCGCGCAAGCAGCGCCGCGGCAGCCCGGTGCTGGATTTCGGCGCGGCGCTGTCGAATGCCGCGGCGCCGGTCGGGGACGAGATGGGCTTTACCCAGCGCGGCGACTGGTTCACCGCCGGCCAGATCGACCATTGCGTGACGCTCTTCAATGCCCAGGTCGCCGAGATCCGCGCGAGCGGCATCGCCAATACCCTGCGCCGCGTCGATGCCGAGGGCATCGCGCCGCGGCAATTCCTGCCCTCGGTCGCGACGATCCCGCCGGAGGAGGTCGCGGGATTCCTGCGCCGGATCATGCCGGTCGCCTGCCGGCTCCTGCTCGACGGCGGCGAGGGCACGGAGGGGGAAGCGACAGGCGAGGCGGTGCCGGTTCCGGCTGCCGCCCGCCAGGCCCGCCAGGCGGCCCGCCGCCAGGGTGCGGCCGGAACGGGGGCGGCGAAGGCGGCAGATCGGCCCGCCGGGAAGGCGGCCGAGAGACTGGCCGAGAGGGCCGCGCGCCGGGCCGGCGCAGCCCCCGCCCCCGAAGGACGCGGAACCGAAGCCCGGCCGGCAGCGGCGGAAAGACTGGCGGAACGGGCCGCGCGCCGGGCCGGTGCGGCCCCCGGGCCCGAGGGCCGGCCGCGCCGTGCCCGCGAGCGCGGCCCCGACAAGGTCTGACGCCCCGCCGGGGCCCGATCTCAGCTCCGGGCGTAGATGTCCTCATACCGGATGATGTCGTCCTCGCCGAGGTAGATGCCGGTCTGCACCTCGATCAGCACCATCGGCACCTTGCCGGGATTCTCCATCCGGTGGACGGCGCCGAGCGGGATGTAGACCGACTGGTTCTCGGTCAGGAGCTGGACCGTGTCGTCCACCGTGACCCGCGCCGTCCCCTGCACCACGATCCAGTGTTCCGAGCGGTGGACATGGCTTTGCAAGGACAGGGCCGCGCCGGGATGGACATGGATGCGCTTGACCTGGAAGCGGTCGGCGAGCATCAGCGTTTCATACCAGCCCCAGGGCCGGTGATCGCGGGGGAACGCCTCGGCCTGCTTGGCGCCGCGGGCGCGCAGCGTCGAGACGGCCTTCTTGACGTTCTGCGCCTCGCTCATGTCGGCGACCATCACCGCATCGCGCATGGCGACGGCGACCACGTTCTTCAGCCCGATGCCGACGATCTCGATCTCGTCGCTTTCCGAGCGCAGCAGCGTGTTCTCGCAGTCGAAGGCGGTGGCATGGGCCGACAGCGCATTGCCCGACCCGTCGCGCGGGCTTTCCTGCCAGACCGATTCCCAGCTGCCGAGGTCGCTCCAGTCGCCGCCGAAGGGCACGACGCTGACATTCCTTGCCTTTTCCATCACCGCGTAATCGATCGAATCCTCGGGGATCGCGGCCCAGAGCGCCGGGTCGAGCCGGGTGAAGGACAGGTCGCTGCGCGCGGCCGAGAGCGCCGCCTCGGCCCCCGACAGGATGGCGGGCGCATGGTCGCGAAAGGCCGCGACCAGCGCATCGGCGCGGGCAAGGAACACGCCCGCATTCCACAGGTAGCGCGGATCGGCGAAGAGCGCGGCGGCGCGGGCGGCATCGGGCTTTTCGATGAAGCGTTCGAGCACATGGACGCCGGGATGGCTTTCGGCGCCGGATTCCAGCCAGCCATAGCCGGTCTCGGCCCGGGTCGGACGGATGCCGAAGGTGACGATGCGCCCCGCCTCGGCCGCCGGGCGCCCGGCCTCGACCGCGGCGCGGAAGGCGGCGGGATCGGCCACCGCATGGTCGGACGGCACGAGAAGCAGGAGGCCGCCCGGATCCTGCGCCGCCACCGCCAGCGCCGCCACCGCGGCGGCGGGCGCGGTATTGCGGCCCTCGGGCTCGATCAGCACCTGCCCGGCCGCGATGCCGCATTGTTCCAGCTGTTCGGTGACGATGAAGCGGAAATCATTGCCGGTGATGACCAGCGGATCGGCAAATCCCGGCCCGGCAAAGCGGCGGGCCGAGGCCTGGAACAGGCTGTCGGTGCCCAGGATGTCGGCGAACTGCTTGGGAAAGGACTTGCGCGACAGCGGCCAGAGCCGGGTGCCGGATCCGCCGCACAGCAGGATGGGGGTGATCATCGGGTCGGCTCCTGGGTTGCGGGGTGGGACAGACAGGCGGCGCAGAGGTCATGGAGCCTGTGGTCCCATCGGGTGAAAAGGTCGAGCAGGTCGCGCTGGCCGAGGGTGAGGTCGGCGGTGAGATCGGCGGTCAGCTCGGCGGAATCGGCGGGCGCCTCGGGATCGGCGACCGGGTCGGGCGTCCCGGCCGGGATCAGCCCGCGCGCCCGCAGATCCGCCGTCAGCGCCGCCGGCCGCTCCTGCAGGCCAAAGACGGTGCCGGGGGCAAAGAGCAGTTCCGCCGCGGCGCGGATCAGGCGGCTTGCCGGGGCGGTGCCGTCCTCGCCGGCCGCCATCGCGATCTGCCGCATCTGGCCGTTGTCGGCGAGCGCCCGCAGCTCGGGCGTCGCGGCGCAGAGGTCAAGGAAGGCGCCGAAGGTCAGGGCGGGATCGGTCGCCTGCCGGGCGCGGAACAGGCGGACAAGCCGCGGCAGCGGCGCGGCCAGCACGACAAGGCCGACATGGCCCTGCGGCAGAAGCCGGTCGGCCGCGCCGGGCGGCAGCGGCCCGCGGACCAGCCGCAGCCCGGCCCGCGCCCGCGGCGTCATCCGCTCGAGCGCGCCCGGATCCGGCCCGGCCACGGTGGCGGGGTCAAGGGCCGCTGCCAGATCGGCCAGCGGATCGGCGCCTTCCGGCAGGACCAGCCCGACCAGCACCGGCGGGGCGGGGGGAGGGGACGAAGATGCGGCCGAAGCGGGGGCCGAAGCCGGCACCGTGCCGCCGCGCTGCTGGCGCAGCTGGTATTCCTTCGAGTTCACCAGCCGGCGGATCAGGTCGTCGCGGCTCGCCATGACCTGAAGCGGCAGGATCCCCGCCTCTTCCAGCGGCCGGCCCATCACCGCGGCAAAGGTCTCGATCACCACCTGGCGCGGCAGGCGCAGCCGGCCCAGCCGCGACAGGAGGTCGGGATCGTTGTGACGAAAGCCGGCAAGGTCGGGCGCCGGGCCGGCCCAGATCGCCGCCAGGGCCGAGAGGCTGTCGACCTGTTCGCCGTCCAGTTCCAGATCCGGGCGCAGGAAGGCGGCGATGCGCCGTGCCCAGCCGCGCGGATCGGCGCGCAGTGCCGCCAGCGGCACGACCAGCGGGCCGGGCGCGTCGCCGCTGCCCGGCTGGCCCGGCGGCGGCACGACCTCGGCCACGCCATGGCGGCCGAGGAAGGCCACCAGCCGTTCGAACTGCCCGGCGGCAAAGCCGGCAAAACCCTCGGCGCTGTCCTCGGCCTCGCCGCGGGCGACCGCGCCGGCAAAGCGGGCGGCGGCGACGGCGGGCAGCGATTCGTATTCCAGCAGGATGCGCTGGCCCTCTGCCGGCACCTGCGGCAGCGGCAGGAGCCCGGCATCGAAGGCCAGGCCCAGCACCAGGCTGTCATGGGTCATGGGCCAGGTGAAGGCAACGACCGGCTCGGGGCTGGCCGCGGGCGCCTCGGGTCTTGGCATCTGGCCGGGTCTCCTTTCCGGGTCGCTCTCGGGTTCTGGGGCTCTCGGGGCTCTGGGGGCTTCGGGGGGCCTCAGCCCAGGGCCGGGTTCATCCACATCTGCACGCCATCAATGCGGATCTCGGGCCGGCCGTCCAGCAGGGGCGCGATGGCCGGGCGCTCCATCTCGATCCGCCAGCCGGCGGTCTGGAACAGATCCATCAGCCGGCCCTCGATGCTGCGCGAATGGGTGCCGATCAGCACCCGGCGGACATGGGCCGCCATCTGGTCCAGATTGCCGGCGACGAAATCGGCCTCGGCGCCCTGGATGTCGATATGCAGGAGGTCGATCGTGCCGCCGCCCGCCGCGCGGGCCAGCGTCACGCAGTCAAGCACCTGCACCGCAGGATCGGCCGCGGCACGGGCCAGGGTCGCGGCATCGGCATCGAACACCGCCGCATTGCCCCAGCCCGAGCCGTCGCTTTTCGGAAAGATCGCGCGGCCCGGCCGGGCGGCGGCGATGCCGTGGATCAGGCGGTAGCTGTCGGGCGCCAGCCCGTTCAGCGCCAAGGTCTGCCGGGCATGGTCAAGATGGGCGGCATCGCCCTCGACCCCGACCAGATCGAGCGTCAGGCCCCGCGACCGCGCCGCGACGCCCATGTTGGTGATCCAGCAGCCCCAGCCGCAGCCCAGTTCGACGATGCGGTAGCTGCCGCGGGCAAGGTCGACGCTGCGCAGCGCGGCACCCCATTCGGCGATGTCGGCATGCCAGTTGCCGGGGGCGGGCGGCCCCTCGACCGTGCCGGCCATGCGGGTCAGGACCGGCGGATAGACCAGGGGCTCGATCCGCGTGCCAAGGAAATTGCGGATGATGCCGGGTTCGGGGGTCTGTCCCGCGACGGCATAGGCGGCCACCAGCGCCTCGGCATCGAACTCCGAATACCAGTGCCAGAGCGCCTCGTGCAGCGGACGCGGCATGGCTAGCCCCGCGTCCGGGACGTGCTGTCGGGCGGCTGGACCCAGCCGCGGTGGGGCAGGGTCGCCATGTCGCGGTCGCGCCAGCGCGCCACATCGGGGCTGTCGGTGGCGCGGGCATGGGCGATGATCCGGCTCGGGAACCCTTCGGGCGCGACCGCGGCCCCGACCATGGCGAATTCCGCCAGATGCAGCATCGCCTCGAGCGCGGGCAGGTTCGGCACGAAGATGTTGGTGTGATCGCCGCCGAGTTCGCCCCGGCCGTAGATCTGCACCAGCGGCGCGGTCCGCGCCTCGGGGCAGAAGCTGTCCATCGGCGCGAACTGGCCGTCGCCGCGCAGCATGTGGTTCTCGATCCCCGCGGTTTCGACGAAGAGGTCGGCCCCCGGCTTCATCACCGCGCGGACCCGGTCCAGCCCCAGCAGGATATGGCGCAGGTGGTAGATCACGCCCAGGCACAGCACGATGTCGAAGGTGCCGACCTCGGCCGGGTCGAGCTGGTAGAGGTTGCCGGTCTTCCATTCCACCCGGCTGCCCAGCAGCGGCCCGGCAATGACAAAGCCGGTCGCCGCCGCCTCGACATGGTCGAGCGCGACCACGGTGGCGCCGCGCCGCTCCATCTCGAAGGCAAAGAACCCGTCCCAGGCGCCGATATCCAGCACCCGCTTGCCGTCCAGCCGCGCCGGCAGGCCAAGCGCATCGAGGTTGGCGAGCTTCAGGGGCGTGTTGTCGGGGCCCGGCGTCTCGAAATCGGGGGCCAGCCGGATGCGGTGGAACCAGCGATGGGCGCGGGCGCGGTCCAGAAGCGCGGCACGGTCGGCGGCGGAGAGGGCAGTCTGGTCGGCTGTCATGGCGTCAGCTTCCTTTCGCGGGTCCGCCGAGGATTTCGTCCAGCCGGGCGCGGTAGCGCCGGGCGATGGCATCGGCCGAGAAGTTCTGCCGCACATGGTCGCGTGCGGCGGCGGCGCGGGCGCGGGCCTCGGCCGGATCTGCGCGCAGCGCCCGCATCTGGCGGGCGGCATCGGCCTCGTCGGGTTCGGCCCAGTGCTGGCCGGGGCGGACGAAGATGTAATCGCCGGGCTGCAGCTCGACCTCGGCATAATCCACCAGCCAGGCGGTGTCCCCGGAACAGAAATCCATGTTGCCGGAATAGGCGGTGGCCAGCACCGGCACACCGAGGTTCATCGCCTCGATCATGCCGAAGCCCCAGCCCTCGGAGCGGTGGAGCGAGACATAGGCGTCGCAGCCCTTCTTCAGCCTGAGGAGGTCGTCGTAATCGAGCGTCTCGTTGATGAGCGTGATCCGCGGATCGCCGGCGATCAGCGCATCGACCCTTTGCCAGATCGCGATCTGCACCGGATCGGCGATCTTGCCGCGGTTCTGGGTCTTGATGACCAGCCGCACCGCCTCGCCGCCATCGCGGGGGAAGGCGCGCAGGAAGGCCGCGATCGTGCCGAGCGGGTTCTTCCGCTGGACGAAGGAGAAGCTGTCGAAGGCGACGAAGAAGACGAAATCCTCCGGCCGCGCGCCGGTGCGGGCGGCGACCAGCGCGCGCGCGGCATCGCGCGGGATTTCGGGCAGGTCCTCATAGCACATGCCGACATTGGTCACCGGCAGCTTGCCCGATTTCTCGTAGATCGAGACGCCATAGCGGGTCGAGACCCAGATCTCGTCCAGAAGGTCGAGCGCGAGATGGTGGCAGGCGGCGGGGCTGTCGAGTTCCCAGAAGAAATAGCCGATGTTCCAGGCCCCGGTGAAGACATCGGGTTCAAAGGCATGGACCAGCGGGATCGATTCGGCGTTGAGATGGATCAGGTTGATCCGCGCCGGGCGGATCCCCGACAGGGCGCCGACGCGGGAAAACCCCTCGGGCGCGGGGTTGTCCAGCCCGAAATCCACCGCGTTCAGCCCGTATCCGGTGCGTTCCAGCACCGACATCGACAGCCGCGTCGCCTGGCCAAGGCCCGAGGCCTTCTGGAACGGGCCGATGACCTGGATGTCGACCCTATCGCCCCCGGGCAGCGGCAGGGCCGCGGCCTCGATCCGGTCGCCTTCGGGGGTGAAGGTCAGGAACTGCCGGCGGTCGGTGTCAAAGCCCTGCAGCCGCATCGCCCGCCGCCAGTCGGCCGCGGCAAAGGCCGGGGCGGCGGCATCGGCCGGGGCCAGCGCGCGGACGAAATCCGACAGCGCCGAGCCGCCGTTCCCGTCATCGGCGGTCAGCGCCGCGACCGAGGCCGGCGGCAGGTAGCGCAGGAAATCCGGCCGCGTCGTCGCCCGGACAAGGAGGGCGAGCGTGATGGTGCGGCGGCTGGCCTCGTCCTCGCGGTCGAGCCCGGCCAGATCCGGGCTTTCGGCGACATATTGCTCCATGAACCGCGACAGCGGCCAGGTGCGGTCCTGCCAACAGGGCCGCACCGCGGCGAGGATGGCGATGTAATTGTCGGGGACCAGGCAATCCTCGGCATGGATCAGGCCGCATTGATGGACCGACCACCAGTAAGAGAGCGAGAAGACCCAGTCGGGATTGGCCAGATCCATCGTGTTGCGCAGATGCGGATAATCGGCGAGCTGCGCCCAGGTCATCTGCGTCAGGTCGAAACCGTGGCCGTCGAGCCGCAGCGGCGCATTCAGCCGCTCGAGCACCGCGCGCGGCAGCGGGATCCGCCGGCCGTTGCGGGCGCGGCCGAAGAATTCGGTGTAGAAGCGGGCGAAATGCCCGGCGACATCGGCGGCGGTGGCGGTCGGGCCGACCCCGGGGCCGAGGGTGGGGAACTGCGCGTCGAGCTCCTCGGCCGAGAGATCGGCCGGGGCGGGATGCAGCGGAAAGCTTTCGTCATAGCGGTTGCGCCAGCGGACGTAATCCATATGCGCGCAGAGCGGTGCCGGCAGGTCACCGCCCCGGATGTAGTCGGTCGGCGCGAACAGGAACCGGCGCACCCGGGTCAGGGGTGGCGGGGTCTCGTCGGGCGGTTCGGCCTGCACCCGGGCGACATGATCGGCAAGAAGCAGGAGGTCGGAATAGAGCCGGGCCCCGAGCGTGCCGCCATCGGCCGGGACGGCGGCGGCATCGGCCTGCTGCGACTTGCCCGAGATCCGCAGGTGGCCGAGCGTCTGGCCCCGCATCCCCACCGGGCGCAGCACCCCGCGCCCGCCGTTCCGGCGCAGCGCCGCGGCGATCACCGGGGTGATCGTCATCTCGAACCCGCATTGCCCGCCGGCGATGCCGGCCGCGCGGACATCGTCGCGCGGCAGGTTGGCCACGGTCTCGGCCAGAAGCCGGCCGCGGCTGTCGAACAGGCCGACGCGCAGCGGATTGCGTTCGCTGTCGCTGGCCGCCGCCCAGCCAAGGAGGCGGCTGCCGATCATCCCGTCGACCCCGCCGCGCAGCCCGCCCAGCCGGTTGATCAGGCGGCGCAGCCGCAGGGCCGGCACGGCCCGGACCGGCCTGGCATCGGGGGCGGCGGCGGTCATCGGGCCGCAGGCGCCCGGCCGGGGCGGATCTGGGAGAGGGAGGAAAGGGAAAGGGCGGCGTGACCGGCCCGGACCTGCCGGATCGCGGCGGCGATGACGGTCTGCTTCATCCGCTGTCCTTCCCGAAAACCCGGCACCACCCGGCACGCACCGGCCGGAGTGGTAGACCGCAGCCCCCGGTCCCGCAAGAAGCCCGGGCAGTCCGGCCCGGTCAGGTCACGGGGGTGGCGGGGCGCGGCAGTCCGGTGCCGGGCAGTCCGACCCGCGGCACTTCGGGCCACGGCGGGGCGATGGCCGGGCGCCGGGCTGGCGGCGGCCGGCCTCATTGGCCGTCCCCGGTCTCGGTCCGCGCCGCCCGTCCCGGGCGGTCGGGCCTCTCGGGCCGGTCGCGGCGGGGTTTCTCGCGATCGGGCCGTTCCCGATCGGGTCTTTCCCGGGCAGGCCGTTCGCGGGCGGCCTGATCCCGGACGGGTTTTTCCCGAAGCGGCCGTTCGCGGACAGGCTTTTCCCGGGCAGGCTTTTCCCGCACAGGCCGTTCCCGGGCGGGCCGTTCGCCCCGCGCCGGGCCGGCCTCGCGGTCGCCCGTCTCCGTCGCTGTCTGCGTCGCTGGCGCCGAAGCTGCCC
>Ga0209572_1000453_pt1 | contig 60519 bp, 47 predicted proteins | sample EBPBio232012_DNA_FD_185867 | JGI IMG/M metagenome (GOLD analysis project Ga0209572, IMG submission 185867) | Wastewater treatment Type I Accumulibacter community from EBPR Bioreactor in Madison, WI, USA - Reactor 1_1/23/2012_ DNA (SPAdes)... | ecosystem: Engineered > Bioreactor > EBPR >...
AGAACTTTGCCATTGATATGTTACTCCTGCACCGACAGCTTCATTTTGCAATTTTAGAGTTACACTTTGGAAACCACAAATTGATGTAGGAGTTGTAATCGATGTAAATGTTAAACTTGTTTGAGAAACACTTGTTACTGTTGCAGGTTGAGATAATACTAATGCTGTACCTGTTACAGAAACCAAAGTAGTTCCAGATGGTATTCCTGCTCCTGAAACGTATAATCCTGGTACAATTAATGAATTTGCATTAGCTTGTAAAGTCACATTTGCAGAACCTGCCATAATACCTGATGATGATGAATTTTGAGAATATACAACTTGAGTTATTGAGTAATCTGCAATTGTATTTCCTGGAGCAACAGTTGCACAATTTGGAACTGTTCCATAAGCAAAATATCCTGAATATCCTGAACCAACTAAATCAGAATCTGTTTGAATTGTGTTTGGTGTTCCTGAAATAAATGCAGATACACTCGTAGTAATGTCATAAGCTCCTTCATCTGTTGTAGATTGAAGTACAATATTTTCAGTTGCTAATGATGAATTACCTAATCTAACTCTATAATTTGTTAAAGCTCCTAAAGTACCTTCTCTTGTTGCTTTCCATCTTTTAGTACTTAGGTTAGCAGCATTTGAACTTGTGGAACCAGCGTTTGTATTAAATGCTTCTAACTTAAACATTGCTCCACCAGCAACAGCTAATGAAATTGGACTATATTGTCCGTCTTTTCCAAGTGGAGTTAATAAATAAGTTGCAGTTGTAAAAGTTAAAGCATTTCCTCTAACTACTGGCCCATCTATATGGCAAGTTGTACCAAAGTTTGTACCAGTTATAGAACCATTTTGAGTAAGATCTGCTCTTCCTACATATAAAGGAGTTGCATCAGATGTGAAAATAATTCCATCAATCATTGTAATTGAACTCACTCTAAAGTTTGGAGTACTTATTGTTAATCCGTTTGAATTTGCATTATTAAGAGCCGTTGATGTAAAACTCGCATAAGCTAATGAAGGTATTATATCATTATAAAATAACCCTGAACCTGAAATTGTTTGAGCATTTGTAGTGGCTGTTTCAACTCCATTTACATAATTCATAAACTTTATTTGTGAATTTACATGACAATACATTGTACCGTTATTTGTAATATTCCCACTAAAATAACTAATTCCATTAGAAACTGTTTTTTTGTAAACACTTCCTGCTGTTACTTCAAAATTATTTTGAACATGAATCGCATTGATTGTATTAAAGAATCTATTTGCACCATCTAAAGCATCTATTTTAAGATTTCCTGTTGAAAATAATCCTGTACCTACAATAAAATTAGTCATAAATCCATTGGTAGTTACAGCAGCTTTTTCAGTAGAAATTCCATCACCAAATTGTAAAGTATGATTAATTCCTGCAGCATAATGTGTTGATGAATTATACGAAAAAGCATAACTACTTAAATTTCCATCATAAAAACTCAATGTAACTGGAGTTGGAGAAACACCCAAAGCAGGTTGAGACAAAGTTAATTTTACACCAGCAATTGCTGAAACTGTTGTTGCAGGTTGAATTCCTGTTCCTCCAACTGTTTGTCCAACAAGAATAGCAGGATTAGCTGCTGCTAATATTACTACAGTAGAACCTTCTGTCATTGCTGAAAATGTTACTGTAGCAGGGCTAGTTATTGGAGATGTTGGTAAACCCGCAACAGGTAAAGAAATTCTAACACCACCTATTCCAGCCAAATCAGAGGCTAAAGAAACAATTGTTGTTCCTGGTTGAATTCCTGTTCCTGAAACTCCTTGTCCTATTGCTAAATTTAGAAAATCCCCTGTATTAGGAAAATCTAAAACAAAACTTCCATTATTCATAGAAGAAAAATCTAAACTTGTAGCTGCAGGAATATCTGCAATGGTTGGTTGAGAAATTGTTAATGTGATAGGCTGATTAAGAATCGGTCCAGCTGTTACTGTAACAATTGTTGTTCCAGGAGCAATTCCTGTTCCTGAAATGGCCTGACCAATACCATAAATATTTTGATTACTATTAAATCCATTCATTACGATTGTAGTAGTTCCTGTTGATGCTAAAGCATTTGTAGCTTTTTGGAAAGTACCAGCAGCGCCTAATGTATTAATATCAAAAGAACTTCCTGTTAATGAAGTAGTAGCAACTGTATTATTAATTAATGGATCTACAATTGTGATTTTCCCTGCTGACAAGTTCAAGTTAGAAGTTTCAATTTTAAAAGAAGTCCCACCTTGTCCAACGCTTGTTGCAGCATCACCATTATTATTACTATCCACAATAATATCTCCACCAGATTGATTAAAAGTACTTCCAGAAGCATGAGTAACACTTCCATTTACTTTTAATTCTCCACCAGAAACTGTTAACGTTCCATTGTTTATTAAAAACGAATTATTATTTGTACATCCAACAGTTAAAGTACTTGCAGCATTTACTAATGTACCTCCAGCATTAATCAAAACGCTTGATGCTGAACTTGTCGAACTATTTGTTACAGTATGTCCAGAAGCAATAGTTACTACATCGGTACATGTTGGAACCCCACTTGGTATCCATGTTGAAGCAGTATTCCAATCGCCAGTAGCAGCAGACGTTTTTGTAGTTCCACCTAAAATTGAAGTAGAATTTGCTCCTATATAATAAGGAGAAGTTATTAAATCAGCTAAAGCAATTCCTGAACGAACTGCAAAAGGAGTTGGTGTTCCATTTATATGAGTTCCAGTTGCAACAGTTAATGCATTCATTATTCTTGAATTACCATCATTTGCAACAAAAGCACCATTTGCATATAATCCTAATGAAATTGTTCCTGTCGTAATATTATATATTGTACCTCCAGAACCATTTTTTGTAATTGTCCAATTTCCATCATATCTATCTGTAATTGTAGTTGAACCATCAAGAACTGATAATCCAGTTGTCATTGTAGTTGCATTTGTATAAGCTACTTCAATTTCTCCAGCTGTACTAGCAGCAGGTGTTACTATAAATGCCCATCTATTGCTACCTGAAGACGTCAACAAAGGAAATAATGCAGCTGAATTTGGATTATAATCAACCCCAGGATTAATTGCAGTTCCAACAGCACTTGTTCCATACCATCTTGAAACTATTCCACTGACAAATCCACTATTATTTGAACAAACAAAGTTAGAACTTGACATATTTGCGAAGTTTCCGATAATAAATTTATTGGTTCCTAAAGCAATTTTAGCATTTGAAATTTTAAAAGCATTTTTTATTCTAACATTGTTCAATTGCCAATCAATATTTGGAATAGCCGAACTTGTATTTGAAATAATTAATTGATTAAAAATATTTGAAGTATTTGTCGTTGTAGTTGAAACAACAGTTCCACCTATTAATCCAGTTCCATCAGAAGAAACTGTTTGTAAAGATGAACCATTTAAAATTAATGATCCTACTCCATTTGATGATGAACCAACAGAAACATCCAAACGACCACCAGAGCCTAATGATATATCGTGACCAACTTCAATTGCTTTTCCATTTGTTCCTTCATAAACATTAAATCTTGCTCCTGAACCATTAATAACTAAGTCATTATTTATTGTAAAAATTTCAGAATTTGCATTAAATTGCATAACTGCATTTGCTCCTGCGATATATAAGTTTTCACACTTTAACATTCTAGAATTTATTGTAACAGTATGTCCTGAATTTATTACCACATCATCTGTTGGCGAAGGAACATAACCTGTATCCCAAGTAGTTGGATTAGTATAATCACCTGTAGCAATAGAACTAACTGTTTGTCCACCTACTCTAGATACTAACGAAATATTATCAATTGCTAATGGTGGATTTGTTCCTCCAGTTCCATTAGTCCACATAAAAATTAATCTAACTGTTTGACCTGCAAAACTTGCAGGAATAAAACCAGTTGATTTTGAAGTTGTTGTACTTACCAGACCTAAATTTATTGGAGTTGCTCCTGTTAAAGGATAAGTTAATGGTAAAGAACCTGTTGCAGTATTTGTTACAGCGTCAGTTCCAACAGGAGTTACAGTTGTTGGAGCAACAAAGACTTGCCATGAATTTACTGCTGATTTAAAATCAAACGACAAAGCAATATTTGTTTCACCTGCAGGAATAGCAACGTCTTTATAGAAATAAATAGTTCTACCTGTAGAAAGACCAACATAAGCATTAGAAGCTCCACCATCCAATGAAACATATGCAGAATTTCCAGCAATTGCGCCAGAATTCACAGCTGTTCCAACTTCCCATTTCACTAATCCTGTTCCATCATTTGCAGTTGTCCAACCATTTGCAGCAAAAGTTGCTCCTGAATTGAAACCTCCATCTGTGGCAGGATTAATAATTGTAGTTTGAGCATTCAAACAAGTTATACTAAAAAACAAAATTGCAAAAAAGCAATATGTTTTAAGATAACCTTTTTCAAAAGTTGATTTTAACAATCTACTTTTAGCGACTTCAAAAATGTAATTTTTCATCATAGTTAGTTAGAAAATAAATTTATATTTTTTGAAAGAAAAAAATTAATTTTTTACCCTCATTTTGTAATAGTTTATAAATATAATAAATATCTATATACATTATTATAGTAATCACTTTAATAATTACCGAAATTCAAAAGGCAAACACCTAACTTAAAATACTGAAAATCATTATTTTAAAATTTTATTAAGTATAAAATTTTAACTTAGTATTTAACTCACATTAATCAAACCCAAACTTCATTTTTAACCTTGATTTTCTCTGCTAATTTTAGGATATCGGTTAAAACTCCTCTTGCTGTTACCGATTTTCCTGCACCAGCTCCTTGAATTACTATTGGAATTTCTCCATACGATTTAGTATAAATTTCTATTAAATTATCTGCTCCTTTCAATTGACCTAATGCAGTAGTTTTAGAAACAGATATTAATTTTACTTCCAATTGGTTTTTCTCTAAATCCAATTCTCCAACGTAACGCAAAACGTGGTTATCGGCTTGAGTGATTTTGGCTATATTGAAAGACTTGTCAAACAAAGATTTGTTGATTGCATATTGAGATTTAGAATGTTTTTCATTCAATTCAGGTAACAATAATGAAACTACTTTTATATCTGACAGTTCTACTTTTTGTTCCAATTCACGAGCTAAAATCAATAATTTTCTAGCCACATCGTTTCCAGATAAATCTTCTCTTGAGTCGGGTTCGGTTAATCCGAGTTTTTCGGCATCTATTAAAATCTTTGAAAAAGACTCATTTTCTGATGAAAACCTATTAAAAATATAACTCAACGAACCTGAAAATACGCCTCTAATCTTAGTAATTTTCTCACCAGAATAATACAAATCACTAATCGTTTGAATCACTGGTAATCCTGCTCCAACATTGGTTTCATACAAAAATGATTTATCAAATTTCTTAGCTATTCTTCTCAAATCGTTGTAAAAATCAAAATGTTGTGTATTCGCTTTTTTATTGGCAGCCACAATATTAAATCCGTTTTGAAGTAAGGGAATATAATTTTTTAAAATATCTGAACTTGCCGTCGCATCAACTGCTATTAAGTTTTCTAATTCTTGCTCGTTAACATAATCAATAATATCTTCTACTTTGAAAGGAATTGCCGATTGTGCAAAATTGGCTTCCCACTGGTTTTTAACTCCATCTTTTTCAAAAAAAGCTAAAGTTGAATTGGTAATTATTGGAAATCGTAATTCGATATTTTTCTTTTCTAAATAGAATTTCTGACTTTCTAAAACTTGATTTATTAATGTACTTCCTACGTTTCCGATTCCGAAAAGGACTATATTTATTCTAAGCGTTGACATAATTTTGTTGTTTTTGTTTATTAAAAATAGGTTTCAAAAATTGTTCTAATTGGGCATATTCTATTAAAAAGGCATCATGACCATGAATGGATTCAATTTCATGATAGTGAACATTATCTTTTACAGATTTTAGTGCTTCAAAATCTCTCCAATTTTCGTCAGCAATAAAAAAGTAATCGGTATTGACTGCAACTATGTGAATACTCGCTTGTATTGCATTTGCCACACCTAAAAAATCGCCTCTATTTCTAGTAATATCATTCGTTTTCAAAAGATGATTCATGAGTTTGTAAGCCGATAATCGAAAACGATTCTTCAGTTTGATTCCATGATTTAACAACCAATTTTCAATTTGAAAAACCGCTGATTTATCATCTTGAACTCTTTTAAATCGTTGATTAATAGATTGTGGAGTTCGATACAAAAGCATAGCATGCAAACGAGCATCTGCAATAGGATCATCAGAATTGTTCAAAATTTGATCTTGAATCAACACATTGGCAATTACCCAATCTGTGGCTTTCCAATCGGTTGCAATTGGAATAAGATTTTGAATTTTATGAGGTTGCAACACCGCCATTTCCCATGCAATCGCACCTCCAAGACTTCCGCCAATGACTGCAAAAACCTCTGAAATATCTAGAGAAAACAATCCTTCCCAAAAAATTCTGGCAATATCACGAATAGTAAATTGCTTATAATCTGAAATTAAATTTCCGAAATTGTTATCAAAACCATTTCCAGGAATATTGAAAGCGATGATGGTAAAAGAATTGGTATCTATCGTTTTTCCTTCTCCTATCAAATCATTCCACCAACCGTTTTCACCAGATACATTGGAGTTGCCTGTCAAAGCATGATTTACTACCACGACTGGAGCTTCACCCAAAGGTTGCCCAAATAATTGATAACTCAACGGAAGATACGGCTTAGTAGTTCCGTTTTCTAAAGTGAAATTAAATACATCTATTTTTTCTAATTTTTTCATAACAATTTTTTAAAAAACTGCCTCCAACCGCGAAATCGGAGACAGTTCAAAACAAACAAAAACCTAAACTAATTTTTCTACTGGAAGCTTTGCAAAAACCGATTTTAAATCGGATTTCAAATCTTCAATATCTTCTAAACCTACCGACAAGCGAATCAAATCTTTAGTTACGCCAGTGGTAAGTTGTTGCTCTTCTGAAAGTTGTTGATGAGTAGTACTTACTGGATGAATAATCAATGATTTGGTGTCACCAATATTGGCTAATAATGAAAATAACTTAGTTTCATCGGCTACTTTTTTGGCAGCTTCAAATCCTCCTTTTAATCCGAAAGTAACGATACCACTTTTACCTTCTGGCAAATATTTATCGGCTAAAGCTTTATATTTTGAAGTCGCTAATCCAGGATAATTTACCCAGGCAACTTCGTCTTGTTCCTCCAACCATTGCGCCAAAGCCAAAGCATTCTCACTGTGTTTCTTAATTCGAATTTCTAAAGTTTCCAAACCCTGAATCGTTTGAAAAGCATTGAACGGACTTAAAGCTGCGCCAAAATCACGCAATCCTTCAATTCTAACTTTAGTAATAAAAGAGGCAGCTCCAAGTGCTTCATAGTATTTTAATCCGTGATAACCTGCAGAAGGTTCGGTGAATTCTGGAAATTTTCCGTTGCTCCAATCAAAATTTCCTGCATCGATGATGACACCTCCAAGAGAAGTTCCATTTCCTGTGATGTATTTGGTAAGTGAGTGAATTACAATGTCGGCTCCGTATTGAATTGGGTTAAGTAAGTAAGGAGTTGCGACCGTATTGTCGACAATAAAAGGTACTTTAAAAGATTTTGCCTCGTTAGCAATAGCCTCCAAATCTAAGACGTCAAGTTTTGGATTTCCTAGACTTTCTGCAAAAAATACTCTGGTATTTTCTTGCGCTGCTTTGGTAAAGTTTTCAGGATTTGATGGATCAACAAATGTAGTTGTGATTCCGAGTCTTGGAAGTGTTACATTCAATAAATTGTAGGTTCCGCCATACAAGCTATTGGATGCTACAATGTGGTCGCCAGCTTTTAGTAATGTTAGAAAAGTGGTTGCAATTGCTGATGTTCCTGAAGCGGTAACCACTGCTCCTATTCCACCTTCTAGTTTTGCCAAACGTTGCTCCAAAATATCGTTGGTTGGGTTGTTTAATCTTGTGTAAATGAATCCAGCTTCGGCCAAACCAAATAAATTGGCTGCATGTTGCGAATCATTAAAAACGTAAGAAGTGGTTTGATAAATTGGAACAGCTCTAGTTCCTGCATTTTTAGTTACGTCGTGTCCAGCGTGTAAGGCGTTGGTTGCAAATTTTTGTGTGCTCATGATGTTTAATTTTAGATATTAAATTTTTGAATTTTTGAAATAAAAAAAGTCCCTTTGGATGGCATACCAAAAGGACTTTTACACTAGAAATATATATTTCTTTTACGTTTTCCGTTTTTGGTAATAGCAAATGCCGATACAACACATCATCATGTGCATCATCATCCAAGTCATCATATTTTTTGCTATTACGTTCATTTTAGAATTATTATTTTTTGAAATTAGTTGAAATAAAAAAACCTCTGCAATTTGCAGAGGTTTGATTGTATATATTTTAAAAACTTAAAATTATGCAATAAATGTCCTCTGCGGAAACTTCCACATCATATGACACATATTGCTAATAATTAAATTCATTTTTTCTTCTTTTTTGATGACGCAAACTTCTGAACTAATTTTCAATTGACCAAATGAAATTTTAAACTTTAACATTTGAAGAAGTAAAAACTGAATATATAATACTATGTATTATGGTGCTTTAAAAGTCTTTTTATTTTTACAAATAAAGTAAAAAAACAGCTTTGAATTACTCCAAAGCTGCTTTACAAAATTAACCCACTTAATTAACTACTTACTATTCTATAACAATTTCTGCAAGGTTTTGGTTCTCTTTAACCCTACCCAACTGAATCGTTTGCAATATTCTTTCTATAGTACCATTTCCTTTTCTAGTATATACCTCAACCATAACAGTTGCAGGACCATTTTCTGTTAAAGCGCTTTCACCAAAATAGTTGGTTTTAATGATGTATTTTCCTTTTACAGCATTGCGCAATAAATATTGCTCTGGTCCATAACCTTGCGTAAAATCCTTAGAAAATCTTGCACCAGCTTGTGTATCTCTATGACCATAATAACATTCTTCTCCTGTTGGCTCAATAACATGCAAATCGATATCAGTATCCATTTGATTCCAGTTTAAAATTATTCTAATTTCTACTGGCATTTTATCTAGATATTTTTTTTCTAATTTATCTGTTTTAATGCTTTTGTGTTCTTGCATCATGCGGTTTAAATCCATTAAAATAATATCTTCAACACCTGCATATTGTCCGCTCATTTCACCATAATAATTTACTTCCAATCCTTTTATCAATTCATCAAAAGCCGCTTGAAACTGACCATTATCTTCTAAAGTCAAAGCCAAATCACGATGTGCTTGTGGTTCTTGTTCTCTCCATACTGCAACTTGTTTAGCCGTATGCAATGCATCTTCATAAGCTTCCCATTGACGCAAAACATAAGTCAAGGATTTGTACAATTGGTGATTTTCTAATCCTAAATCTGCAATGGAACTAACAATCAATAATGCTGTTGTTTTATCTCCAAAATCATAAAAATGATTAGCTACATCAAAATAAAAACTCGGATTGGTTTCTTGACCTTCACGCAATTCCAAATACAAACCATATTTTTTATCTGCCGGAGCATTAGCTAAAGCTTTAAGATAAATTCTATCAGGGTTCCACTTGCTTACTTTAGTCATATCTTTGCCTACATAACCATTTTGATACGTTCCATTTGATACAGAATTTGTTGCCCAAGTAGCAGCTCCTCTAATAGCAACATTAGATTCGACTTGCAAACCAGATACTTTATCTGCTAAATTACTTACTGCATTAGCAGGGATAGATTGTATAAACTCCTTATTAGTCACAATTCTTTGAGAAGAAACGACAGCATTTTTTTTCATCACTTCTGAAGTACCATCTTCGTCACTATCTTCTTCTCTTGAATCTCTCCTTACACCTACTGCTTGCACGACAACTTCATCTAGTTGAACATTAGATTCTCTTAATGTAACATCAATTCGTTTATTATTTCCAACTATAAAAGTAGTGCTTTGCATGCCAACAAATTGATAAACAAGCACATCTCCAACTTTAGCATCTAGAGAATATTTTCCGTCAATATCAGTACTCACTCCTCTATTTGTGCCTCTCACCATAACAACTGCACCAGGTAATGGACCTTGGTTATCGTAAACCAAACCTCTAACAAAACTTGGATTTATACCAGTAAAACTGACATTTCTTGGAGGAGTTACCACAACTGGTTTTGGCTTAGGAATTTTTACTGGTTTAGGTTTAGAATACTTGGTATTATTATCCCACCACAATTTTAATGCTTCATAATATTGAGCAACATTTTGCCAATTGCTGTATTTTTTGGCCTCTGCATTGGCGATTTGCTGTTTCATCATTCTATCAAATTCAGGACGTAATTCAGCAGGTGGAACAATATCATATTGGATATAATCGGATAAATTTTCTAAAACAATTAGGGATGTGTTATTCGTTACAATTCCATATTTCTTACCTAAAGTTTCAATCTCTTCTGCATTCTGTTTGTATTGGATTTCTAAGTTGGCAATTTTCTTCTGAGCCCATAATTTTTCTATACTAACTTCTGTTGAAGCTTGTGTTGAAGCATTGATAACTATAGTTTTTTCTATAGTTGGAGTGTCTCCATAACCAAACAATAAAACAACTTGATTTTGTTCTTTCAATGAAATTCCGGCTACGCTAAAACTTTCTGAAACTGGTGTTCCAACCATAGGATACAAATCGGTTACCATGTAATTTTCTTTTACACCCAAAAACTTCAAACTTTGATTAACCAATTTATCTAAAGCATCTTCTACTTTTAATTGATTCAAATTGATAAAATTACCACCAGTTTTTATAGCATTATAATTCAAAAAAGCATAATCAGAAGAAGGCAATGACGTAATTGTATAAACAGGTTTTTTAGTTGATGGCAAAACATTAGAACTCAATGAAGATAATCCATCGGTGAAGTACAAATACTCATCATGAACCGGTAATTTGATTTTAGAAAAACGTGTTCCTCCATCGTATTTTACTTGTTTTAATGCTGCATTCAATTCGTTCCAATCACCATTTTTAATTTGGTAAGTCGCTTTTTTATCAAAAGTATATCCTGAAAAATAAAGAGTAACTTCTACTGTATTCAATCCTTTAAAATAAGCATCCAATAAAGATAATTCTTTTATCAAATCGCGTTTTCTACAACTTAAAGACACGTCCCAAATTAATCCAATTGAGTTTGGATTTTTCTTTTTTATGTTGGCACCATCTAAAACAGTGTTTGCATAAAAATAATGCTGCCCATCAACAGATTGCACCACAACACTTGGAATGTCTTGACGAATTGGAATAGAAATCAAGAGCTTGTCTTTAGGTTTGTAATTATTTTTGGTCAACGAAGTTTGATAACTTTGATTCAAATTTTCTAAAGCTAAAACACCTTCATCATTAGTCACAGTTGGAGTTGCAGAAGCTCCAAGAACGGCAACTGACAATTCGAAAACATCTAATGCATAAGGATAACTACTTAACATTTGATATCCTAAATGGGTTGCATCAATACTACTTAATTCTTGTTCGTAGCCAATGATTACAATACGTTTTCCATTTGGAGGTAAAGGATAAATGCGTGTACGAAAATTATTTCCTTCTACTTTTTCCAACAATCCTGGATCTACACGTCGGTGTTCTATAGCTTCAAAAACTTGTTTTCCTTTATTCTTATTCACTGGAACAGCTTCACGCATTTTACCATTAATATCAATAGCATATCGCGAAACAGAAACGCCTTCTGGCAAAGGAAACAAAAGTTCTGCTTCCATCTGACGATTGGTTCCATTAAAAAAGTGCATTTCTGTTGTAGTATAGGCAATATTTCCAACAACTTTTACATTTACTTTTAACTGACTCAATCGCACCAACGACGAATCTTTACCTTTAACATTCAACTGAGGATTTTGAGCTTGAACCCAACTTCCAAAAAACAAAAGCGAGATTAGAATTAAATTTTTCATGTAGATATTTATTAGTTTTCTTTCAAAACGTGTTACAATGTTATAGAGTAGTTATTTTATAAAAAGGTTGGGATAGAAAATATATTTATTTACTTTTATGCATAAAATAATTGTTCAGCATGTCCAAACTACCTCATATTACCACTAGTATTTTCAGCATAATGTCGCAAATGGCTGCAGATTATAAAGCCATAAATTTATCGCAAGGCTTTCCGAATTTTCCTGTCGATGAACGTTTAAAAAACTTAATTGCTCAATGGTCAAAAAAAGAAATTCATCAATATTTAGCGATGGCTGGTTTTCCTCCACTACTTGAGAAAATCGCGACACTTACCCAAAATTCTTTTGGTAGAAAAGTGAATCCGAGAACTGATATTTTGATTACTGCAGGCGCTACAGAAGGTATATTTGCAACAATACAAGCATTAGTTGAACCAAATGAAGATGTAATCATTTTGGATCCTAGTTATGATTGTTATGAAACGCCTATTTTACTTTGTAATGCTATTCCAAAACGCATCAATTTAAACAATGATTTCTCTCCAAATTGGGAACTTATTGGAGCTACTATGAATAGTAAAACCAAAATGATTATCATTAATAATCCTCATAATCCTACTGGAAAAACTTGGAGCGAAAACGACTTTGTACAACTCGAAAAATTATTAGAATTGTATCCAAAAGTTTTAGTTCTTTCCGATGAAGTTTATGAATACATCACTTTTGAAAACAAACATATTTCTATACATCATAGAGAAAAACTGAAAAATAGAAGTGTTAGCGTTTCCTCATTTGGTAAATCATTTCACATCACAGGTTGGAAAATTGGATATTTAATTGCTCCTGAACATTTAATGATAGAAATTAAAAAAGTACATCAATTTTTAGTGTTCAGTGTCAATAGTATTGCTCAATATGCCATCAATGATTATATGGATTTGGTGCAAGTTTCTGAACTTGGAAATTTTTACCAACAAAAGCGAGATTTATTTAGAAACTTAATGCAAGATTCTAAATTTGAACTACTTCCATGTGAGGGTTCTTATTTTCAGATAGCTTCTTATGCTGCTATTTCTGATGAAACAGATTTAGATTTTACTAAGCGCTTGGTTACAGAATTTGGAGTGGCTACCATTCCTCTTTCTCCATTTTATGCTGATGGAAAACAAACACAATGCATTCGCTTTTGTTTTGCCAAAGAAGATAACACTTTGATAGAAGCAACGAATCGATTGTTAAAATTATAATATTATGCGTGCATAATAAATTATTTTCTATATTTACACTTCTAAAACAAACTAAACTATGGATTTTTCAGCAAAAATGCTTCGTGACGATGCACTAAAAGGTAAAACAATTGTAGTAACTGGTGGCGGAAGTGGCTTGGGAAAAGCAATGACAAAATATTTTCTAGAATTAGGTGCTAATGTTGCAATTTCTTCAAGAGATTTGGAAAAATTAAAAACTACAGCATCAGAATTAGAAAAAGAAACTGGTGGTAAATGCTTACCTGTTCAATGTGATGTAAGACATTATGACCAAGTAGAAGCCATGCTTGCAGAAGTTTTAAAAACTTTTGGAAAGGTAGATGTTCTTCTAAACAATGCTGCTGGAAACTTCATTTCTCCTACTGAAAGATTATCTGCAAATGCTTTTGACACAATTATTGATATTGTTTTGAAAGGTTCGAAAAACTGCACTTTAGCTTTTGGAAAACATTGGATTGAAACGAAACAAACCAATTGTAATGTTTTAAATATTGTAACAACTTATGCGTGGACAGGTTCTGGTTATGTGGTTCCGAGTGCTACAGCAAAAGCTGGAGTTTTAGCTATGACAAGAAGTTTAGCAGTAGAATGGGCAAAATATGGTATTCGCATGAATGCTATTGCTCCTGGACCATTTCCAACTAAAGGTGCTTGGGACAGACTATTGCCAGGTGACTTAGCAGAAAAATTTGACATGGCTAAAAAAGTGCCATTAAGAAGAGTTGGTGATCACCAAGAATTAGCAAATCTTGCTGCCTATTTAGTTTCCGATTTTTCTGCCTATATCAATGGCGAAGTTGTTACTATTGATGGTGGCGAATGGTTGCAAGGCGCTGGACAATTCAATATTTTAGAAAAAATTCCACAAGAAATGTGGGATATGCTTGAAGCAATGATTAAAAACAAAGGAAGTAAGTAATAGTGGTCAGTATTCAGTGGTCAGTAAAATACATTTACAAAAAAGTCAGTTAGAATTTTCTATCTGACTTTTTTATTTGAAAAAGAATTATTGTCTAACAATTTAGTACTGAACACTGAAAACTAAATTTTACAAGATTGTTAACAAATAACACTTTTATAAACCATAAAAAATTGTATTTTTACCACTCAAAATTTGAATCAAATAAATGGGTAAAATCATTGCAATCGCCAACCAAAAAGGTGGTGTAGGAAAAACGACTACTTCGGTAAATTTAGCCGCATCACTGGGAGTTTTAGAAAAGAAAGTTTTATTAATCGACGCCGATCCGCAAGCCAATGCGAGTTCGGGTTTAGGCATTGATGTAGAAAGTGTAGAAATTGGAACGTATCAAATTATTGAACAAAGTAATATTCCTGAAGAAGCAATTGTAAAATCTACTTCTCCAAATGTTGATATAATTCCTGCGCACATTGACCTTGTTGCCATCGAAATTGAATTGGTAGACAAAGAAAATCGTGAGTATATGCTTAAACAAGCTTTAGAAAGCATTAAAGATAAATACGATTATATTTTAATTGATTGTGCACCATCACTAGGATTACTAACATTAAATGCTTTAACAGCAGCTGATTCTGTTGTAATTCCTATTCAATGTGAATATTTTGCTTTAGAAGGTTTAGGAAAATTATTGAATACAATAAAAAGCGTTCAAAAAATTCATAATCCAAACTTAGATATTGAGGGATTACTTTTAACAATGTATGATTCGCGTTTACGCCTTTCAAATCAAGTTGTGGAAGAAGTTCAAAAACATTTTAACGATATGGTTTTCAAAACTATAATTCAAAGAAATGTAAAATTAAGCGAGGCACCAAGTTTTGGAGAAAGTATCATTGCTTTTGATGCAACTAGCAAAGGAGCTATGAATTACTTGAGTTTAGCAGAAGAAATTATTAAAAAAAACAGTAACTAATTTATGGCGAAGGCACTAAAAAAACAAGCTTTAGGAAGAGGATTGTCTGCTTTGTTAAAAGATCCTGATAACGATATTAAATCAATTGATGATAAAAATGCTGACAAAGTTGTTGGTAATATTCTCGAAATTGAAATTGATTCTATTGAAATAAATCCGTTTCAACCTAGATCTAATTTTAATGAAGAAGCTTTAAAAGAATTAGCTTCATCAATCAAGGAACTTGGCGTTATTCAACCTATTACTGTAAGAAAATTAGATTTCAATAAATACCAATTAATTTCTGGTGAACGCCGTTTACGTGCTTCCAAATTAGTTGGAATGACAACAATACCAGCCTATATTAGAATTGCTAATGATAACGAATCATTAGTAATGGCATTGGTTGAAAACATTCAACGTCACGATTTAGATCCAATCGAGATTGCTTTATCGTACCAACGTTTGATTGAAGAAATTCAATTGACTCAAGAACAAATGAGTGAACGAGTTGGAAAAAAACGTTCTACAATAACCAATTATTTACGACTTTTAAAGTTAGATCCGATTATTCAAACAGGAATTCGTGATGGATTTATTAGTATGGGACATGGTCGTGCAATGATTAATATAGATGACCAAGATGTTCAAACTGATATTTATCAAAAAATTGTAAGCCAAAACCTTTCTGTTCGTGATACAGAAGCTTTGGTAAAAAAACATCAAGACGGATTAAAACCTAATACTTCGAAAGCAAAAAAAGCAAGTTCATTTTCTATTACTGACGACCAAAAGAAAGCCTTTATTAATTTCTTTGGAGCAAAAGTTGATGTAAAAGTTGACGGAAAAGGAAAAGGTAAAATTGCAATTCCATTTCATTCAGAAGAGGATTTTAATAGAATTGTAAAATTAATCAACGGTTAGTGATTAAGTCGATTTACATATCATTATTCTTACTTCTTTTGGGAAGTAATTTATCATTTAGCCAAACTGAATTGGGTAAAGATTTAGTAGCTTTAGATACTATTAGCAAATCTCAAATCAATCCGCTTGCACCTGCAAAAGCAGCTTTTTATTCAGCTGTTCTTCCCGGTTTAGGACAAGCCTATAATAAGAAATATTGGAAAATTCCTATTGTTTATGGAGCTATGGGAACTAGTATTTATTTCTACATTAGTAATAATAAAAAATACCACCAATATAGAGATGCTTACAAAAGTCGATTAGAAGGTTATACTGGAGATGAATTCTCTTATTTAGATGATTCCCGACTTATTGCCGCACAAAAATTCTATCAAAGAAATCGAGATTTATCGATGCTTATCACTGGATTGTTTTACATTTTAAATATTGTCGATGCTAACGTTGATGCTCACTTAATGCAATTCAACGTAAATGAAAAACTTACTGTAAAACCAGATATTTACAGAAATGACTTCACTTCAAGACAAAATCTTGGTATTTCTGTAACTTTAAAATTATAAAGTTTTCTTAAAACTGTAACAAACAACATCACAAGCTAACTAACTCATCATGAAAATAGCACTTCTTGGATACGGAAAAATGGGTAAAGTAATTGAACGAATTGCTTTAGAAAGAGGTCATGAAATCGTACTAAGAAAATCAAGTGCTTCTTCTTTTGATGGACTAGATAATGCTGATGTTGCCATAGATTTTAGTGTACCAAGTTCTGCTGTCACAAATATTTCTGAGTGTTTGGATAACGGAATTCCAGTAATTTCAGGAACTACAGGTTGGTTGGAAGACTACAACAAAATGGTAACACTTTGTGAAGAAAAAAATGGCGCCTTTATTTATGGTTCTAATTTTAGTTTAGGAGTAAATTTATTTTTTGAATTGAATAATTATTTGGCAAAAATGATGTCAAAGTTCAATCAATATAAAGTTACGATGGAGGAAATTCATCATACTCAAAAGTTAGATGCACCAAGTGGAACTGCAATTTCATTAGCAAAAGGAATTATAGAAAATTCAAATTATAGCAATTGGACTTTAGATAATCCAAATGAAAATGAAATTCAAATTGATGCCAAAAGAATAGAAAATGTTCCAGGAACACATAGTATTTTTTACACATCAGAAGTAGATACTATAGAAATCAAACATACTGCACATAATCGCGATGGGTTTGCTTTAGGTTCAATAATTGCTGCCGAATGGTTAGTAGGAAAACAAGGTGTTTTCACAATGAAAGACGTTTTAGAATTAGAATAAAGAAAATAGATATAGAAGATTAAATGAATTAAGATATTTTGTTCTTAAACTTTTAAACTCATAAACTTTTAAACAAATATAAAATGACAGCATATCAATGGTTTGTGTTTTTCCTAATTGTTCAACTAATCCACGGATTGGGAACATGGAAATTATATGAAAAAGCAGGAAGAAAATCTTGGGAAGCATTTATTCCAGTTTACAATTCGATAGTTTTGATGAAAATCATAAATCGCCCAACTTGGTGGACATTTTTATTGTTTATTCCGGTAATCAATCTAATGATGTTTCCTATTGTTTGGGTAGAAACCTTGAGAAGTTTTGGTAAAAATTCTTCAACTGACACTTTTCTTGGTGTCATAACTTGCGGATTTTACATCTACTACATCAATTACACACAAAATGTTGAATATATAAAAGATAGAAGTTTAACTCCAGCAACCAAAACTGGTGATACTATAGGCTCTTTGCTTTTTGCAATTATTGTTGCAACTTTCGTTCATACTTATTTTATTCAGCCTTTTGTTATCCCATCATCCTCTTTAGAAAAATCTTTGTTAATTGGTGATTTTCTATTTGTAAGTAAGCAAAATTATGGTGCAAGAACTCCTATGACTACTGTTACGGCACCTATGGTTCATGATACACTACCATTTATTAAGACAAAATCATATTCTACTTTTCCGCAATTACCTTATTTTAGATTTCCTGGTTTTGAAAAAATAAAAAATAATGATATTGTAGTTTTCAATTGGCCAAGAGATACCTTATTCCATATGTATCTTTCTGCTGATAAAAGATATGAAAAACCCATCGACAAGAAAACAAATTATGTAAAACGTTGCGTTGGAATTCCTGGTGATAGCCTGCAAATCAAAGATGGAATTGTTTGGATTAATGGAAAAGAACTGATTTTACCAGAAAGAGCAAAGCCACAGTACAACTACAATGTTTATTCCAAAAAAGGTATTTCTGCAGAACTATTGAAAGAGGTTGGATGCACTGAATTTATGAGATGTTTTGAAGTCACACTTTATAATGAAGAACAGTCTAATGTGATCCAACGTTATGCAAGACGAGTTGAAGAAATATCAAAGGATGGAAGATATAAGATTTTTACTGATGGCAATGGTATTCCCGAAAGTGATATAAAAAAATACTCCTTAAATATCCAAGAAATTTATTTACTAAATAACATGGCAACTCTAACTTTTGATGCCGCAAAAAAATTAAAAGCAAGCACTTCAATTGATTCAGTTGTAAGATATATCAAAAAAGGACGTGAAGAAAACATCTTCCCATGCAAACATCACGACGGAGCTGATGAGAACAAAATTGCTTGGAGTGGCGATAATTATGGTCCTATTTACATTCCTCAAGCTGGTAAAACGGTTGCATTAACTTTAGAATCTCTTCCATTCTACAAGATTATTATCAAAGAATATGAAGGAAATAAATTGAAAGTTGTTGGCAATGATATTTATATTAATGACAAAATAGCAACTACTTATACTTTCAAACAAAACTACTATTGGATGATGGGAGACAATCGTCATAATTCTTTAGATGCGCGTTATTTTGGTTATACTCCAGAAGATCATATAGTAGGAAAACCAATCTTTATTTGGATGAGTTGGGATTCAAATGGTCAAGGAATTATGAATAAAATTCGTTGGGAAAGATTGTTTACTACTGTAAGTGGTGAAGGACAACCTCAATCTTATTTTAAATATTTCTTAGCTTTATTAGCATTGTACTTTGTAGGAGAATATTTCTGGACTAAGAGAAAAGCAAAAAAAACAGAATAGTTTATAGTTTATGGTTCATAGTTTGTGAACCATAAACAACAAACCATAAACAATGAATCATATAATTTTATATCCTACTTATTTTCCATCAATAAGTCAGTTTATTGCAATGGCACAAGCAGATTCGATTACTTTTGAAATGGAAGACAATTTCCAAAAACAAACCAATCGTAATAGAATGTATATATACAGTCCGAATGGTTTGCAAATGTTGAATGTTCCTATCAAACATAGTAAAGAACGTCATCAAAAAAGTAAAGATGTTAGAATTGAAAACGACTTTGATTGGCAAAAACAACATTTTAAATCGCTAGAAGCTGGCTATAGAAGTTCGCCTTTCTTTGAATATTTTGAAGATGAAATAGTGCCTATTTTTGAAAAAAAATATGATTTTTTAAAAGATTTAAATTTTGATACCATGACTTTGGTTTCAAAGTGTCTACGAATGCCATTTGAATATAAAGAAACTACCGAATATTTTCAAGAAGTTCCAAACTTCAGAGACTTTAGAGATTTGGCTAACGGAAAAAAAGATACCACCATCATTACTCCATACACACAAGTATTTGATGATAAACATGGTTTTATAAACAATTTGAGTGTTCTCGATTTGCTTTTTAATGAAGGTCGTTATGCTTTAGATTATTTAAAAAACCAATCCTTATAATCACTCAATCATCAACCTAGCAATGATTGGATAATGATCTGAATTTTTGAAGTTTGGAAAGCTTTGAAAGCTCTTAACTTGAATTGATTTGTCAGCAAAAATATAATCAATTCGTGCAGGATAATATTTGAAGTTATAGGTTTGACCAAAGCCATTTCCCACCTCTTCAAAACAATCGTTAAGGTTTCCTTTAATACTTCTATAAACATATGAAAAGGCACTGTTATTCATATCGCCACAAATAATCATTGGATACGAACACTCTTTTTTGTGTTTTACTAAAATCTCTGCTTGTAATTGCTGTTTTGTAAATGCTTTACTAATTCTTTTTACAACTAATTCCGATTTGTGTTGGTTTATAGAATCAACATTGTCTTGCATTTCGTTAACATCTGGCGATATTTTAATGGATTGCAAATGCATATTATAAACTCTAATTGTGTCTTTTCCTTTTCTAATATCGGCATAAACGATTAGGTTATTAGATTCCGGAAACTCAATATTACCTTTGTCAATAATAGGATATTTTGAAAAAATCGCTTGACCTGTCCTAATTTTATTGCCTTGCATAAAAATAAATTTATGCTTATAAACACGTAAATCTACATTAGCTGTTTCTGAATATTCTTGAATACAAAGAATATCTGGATTTTGATCATTAATAAATTGTTTAATCTCATCACCCACATTTTCCTTCGGCAACCATTGAAAAAGATTGAATAGTCGAACATTATAACTCATAACCACAAAATCCTTTTCTTCAAAAGTTTTTTCATTAGAAGAGAACTTGTAAAACTTATTTACGAAAGTAATTCCAAGAATTAATACGATACCCGAAAGCATCATTTGTCTCTTGATTTGAAACAACCAATAAATAAAAAACAATCCGTTTAATATTAAAAATAAAGGCAATATAAGTGTCAAAACCGATAAAAACGGAAAAAACTTAGGCGCAAGAAACGGCAAAACATAAGCAAGAAAAGTCAATACAGTCAACACTATATTGAAAAAATACATTACTTTATTAAACCATGAGAGTTTCTTCATATTACTTTACCACAAAGGCAATAAGACACAAAATTAATTTATCATAATCTGCAAAACTGAACAGTTACTTACCAGCTTTAAACAAGAACTCCTTTTCCTGAGTAGTTAAACTATCATAACCCGATTGACTTATTTTATCCAAAATTTCGTCTATTTGTTGTTGCGTTTTATCTTTTACTACTATCTTACTTTTAGTTGTAGTATTAGCTTTTTTTGTATTAACATGAACTTTTTTAAATGGTGTTGATTTCTTCGGTTGAAACAAATTAACAAAAAAATCAATTACTTTGGTTACAATTTTACTTAAATCGGTTCCACTTTGCAAAGCTTTAATATAAATCAAACCAAAAATAGCTCCAGAAATATGAGCAATATGTCCACCAGTATTCTCAACCAATATTTGCATTATATCTAGGATTAGAATCACTGCTGTTAGATGCCAAAGTTTAACATTTCCTAAGAGAAATAATCTAATTTCCATTAAAGGTTGATATGTAGTTGTTGCTACTAAAACTGCCAAAACTGCTGCAGATGCTCCAACTATTGGCGCATTAATTCCCATCAAAAAATAAGAAATAGCAAAAACCAAACCTGCAAAAATAGAACTCAATAGGTATAATCCTAAAAACTGCTTTTGTGTAAAAAATGTCAAAAACAATCTTCCTGAAAAATTTAGCATAACCATATTAAAAAACAAATGCCAAAATCCAGAATGAAGAAAAGCATAAGTCAAAAATGTCCAAGGAAATACCAAAAAATTATTTGGATTCGAAGATAAAGCTAACCATGAAGAATAATCAAATTGATATTCCTTAAACTTAAAAAAAAGCACTAACGACAATAGAAACATTCCAACATTCCAATAAATTACTTTATTAGTGATGTCGCCAATTTTGTATTGCAATTTTATATCGTCAAAAATCCTACTCATTTAGTTCCAACGTTTATGATTAAACTGATTTTTCTTCCAATACCACATCATTATAAAACCTGTTAATGCACCACCAATGTGAGCAAAATGGGCAATTCCTGTACTTCCTGCGCCAAAAATTGAACTTCCTTTGAAACCTAAAAATAAATCAATTGCTAAAATCCCAGGTACAAAATATTTGGCTTTTATTGGAATTGGAATAAACATCAAAGCTAATTCAGCATTTGGAAACATAAAAGCAAAAGCAACTAAAAGTCCATAAACAGCTCCAGAAGCTCCTACTGCTGGAACACGATAGGAAATACTTAATGCATCAACCCCATCTTGTCCAATTACATTTAACCATCTTTGATCAAACATATTTTGATTTAGTAAACTAAGTACATCATCTTTTTTAAAACCAGAATCTAGTAAATACGAGAGTTCATTTCTAAACTCTAAATAATTAATAAAACTATGCAACAAAGCTGCTCCAAGTCCACATGAAATATAAAAAAACAAGAACTTATTTCCACCCCAAAAATGCTCTAAAGCACTTCCGAAGGAATACAATGCAAACATATTAAAGAAAATATGCATCAATCCACCATGCATAAACATATGCGATAATGGTTGCCAAAACTTGAACATTGGGTTTTCAAAATAGTACAATGCAAAATAACTTTCTGCAACAGGAACCAACTGACTTCCAATAAAAAAGATAATATTAATTATCAAAAGTTGTTTTACAACAGGTGTGATATTCATCATAGGGCAAATCGTTTATCAATGTCTTCCACACGCATAGTAATGAAAGTAGGTTTTTGAAAAGGTGAAACATTTGGTTCTTTACACGCGAAAAGATTGTTAACCAAGTTTTCCTGTTCTTTTTCTGTTAAATAAGTTCCTGTTTTTACAGCCAAACTTTTGGCCATAGACTTAGCGATAGTATCATTTTGACTAAAACTACTGTCTGGAATTCCGTCTTGCAAATCGGAAAGTAATTGCTCTAAAACCATCGAAATCTCACTTTCTGTAGTATTTACAGGAATTCCAGAAATATGAATAGAGTCTGTATCAAAAGCTTCAAAAACAAATCCGGTGTTTTCTAAAGAAGGTTGCAATTCGGCTATTAATTTCAATTCATTGTTTGAAAAATACATTTGCAAAGGAAACAACAATTGCTGACTTGATGCTTGATGAACCGTCATATTCGTTAGAAATTGTTCATACAAAACACGTTGATGCGCACGACCTTGATCCATAATAACCATTCCAGACTTTATTGGACTTACAATGTATTTTTTATGAATTTGATATGTTCTATTTATGGTCTGTTCTTCTTCTTTTTCGTCAAATAATGATGCGGTCACTTCTTCACTTTCAAATGAAAAAGTTTCTACTTCTGAAGTATCATTTTTCAATCCTACATACAAACTTTCCCAATTAGAACCAGCAACTTCTTGTTTTTTATAAGAATTAGAACCTCCTGAAAATTGTTTGCTTGGCTTTTCGTCTGCAAATGGATTAAAGGTACTATCGACTTGAACTGTTGGATATTCTGCAGTTTTATTTTGATATTGATATGGTGTATCTAAATTTGGATCTCTATCAAAATCTAAAACTGGAGCAACATTAAATTGTCCTAAACTGTGCTTGATTGTGGAACGCAAAATCGCATACAAAGCATGTTCATCATCAAACTTAATTTCAGTTTTAGTTGGATGAATATTAATATCAATCGTATTTGGCGGAACATTTAAGTAAATAAAATAAGTAGGTTGCGAACCATTGGGTAATAAACCTTCATATGCAGCCATCACAGCATGATGCAAATAACCGCTTTTTATGAATCTATCGTTTACAAAAAAGAATTGCTCTCCACGATTTTTCTTAGCGAATTCAGGTTTTCCTACAAATCCTTCAATAGTTACAATTTCAGTTTCTTCTTGAATCGGAACCAATTTTTCATTGGTTTTACCCGAAAAAACATTCACAATTCGCTGACGATAATTAGAATTTGGAAGATTAAACATTTCACTTCCATTGTGATACATTGTGAAATAAATGTTTGGATGTGCTAACGCTACACGTTGAAATTCATCAACAATATGACGAAATTCAACCGTTTCCGATTTAAGAAAATTACGACGCGCTGGAATATTAAAAAATAAATTCTTCACGGCAAATGAAGTTCCTTTTGGCAAAACTGATGGATCTTGCGAAATAAATTTACTTCCTTCAATAATTATATGAGTTCCAAGTTCATCTTGCTCTTGTTTGGTTTTCATTTCCACATGAGCAATAGCAGCAATCGACGCTAAAGCTTCTCCACGAAAACCTTTGGTATGAAGCGAAAATAAATCTTCCGCTTGACGAATTTTGGAAGTGGCATGACGTTCAAAACACAATCTTGAATCGGTAACACTCATTCCTTTTCCGTTATCAATAACTTGAACTAACGATTTTCCGGCATCTTTTATAATCAATTTTATATCCGTTGCTCCTGCATCAACGGCATTTTCCAGTAATTCTTTTACTACAGAAGCTGGACGCTGAACCACTTCGCCAGCGGCAATTTGGTTGGCAACATGATCGGGAAGTAATTGAATTATGCTAGACATTATATTTAGTATTCAGTGTTTGATATTTAGTGTTCAGCAAAATTCGCTTAAAAACCAAAGTTAGCAAATTTAAGGAAAATCTATTGTTTATTATAGTTAACAACTTACTAAAAAAGAAAAAACCTACTCAATAAAAAAGTAGGTTTACATATTATGATTTAAAATCTGATTTTGAATTATTTACTTTCTGATTTTCTTCTTAAATCGGCCATTTTTATAGCGGCAATTGCTGCTTCTGTCCCTTTATTACCATGAACTCCTCCGCTTCTATCAATAGATTGTTGTTCGTTATTATCAGTGAGCAAACAAAATATCACAGGAACATCCGTTTGAACATTCAAATCTTTTATTCCTTGAGTCACACCTTCGCAAACAAACTCGAAGTGCATGGTTTCTCCTTTAATAACACAACCAATTGTAATTACAACATCAACTTCTTGTGTTACAATCATACGTTGTGCACCATAAACTAGTTCAAAACTTCCAGGTACATTCCAACGAATTATATTTTCCTGAATTACACCACAATCTAAAAGAGCATCCAAAGTTCCTTTATAAAGTCCTTCTGTGATATGATCATTCCATTCTGAAACTACAATTCCAAATCGAAAATCTTTCGCATTTGGCAATTTAGTTTTATCGTATTGTGAAAGGTTTTTGTTTGCAGTAGCCATTTTAATTAAAATTTGAGTTAAATGTAAAAAAAAACGAATTAAAAATTGAAATCAATTCTTAATTCGTTTTTTTAATTTGTAATTAAATTACTGAGCCATCCCAATTAAAGCATCAATTTGTTGTGCTTCTGGTGCAGTCTCATATTTTTCTTTGATTTGAGTAAAATATTTCAAAGCATCCGATTTTTTACCTAAAGCTAAAGCCGTTTGTCCTGCTTTATATAAATATCTTGGACTTGTAAATTCATTTACATTTTGTTCTGAAGCTTTCACGTAAAAATCTAAAGCTTTTTGTGTGTCATTCTTTTGAGCGTAAGCATCACCGATAGCTCCAGTTGCAATAGCACCTAAGAAAGCATCTTTAGATGAAAATTTCTCAAGATATTTGATTGCATCATCATACTTTTTAAGATTCAAAGAAGCAATACCAGCATAATAGTTAGCTATATTTCCAGAATCAGTACCAGAATATTGGTCAGCGATTCCAGGAGCTCCTTGTTTTCCTTCAGAACCTTTAAGAACTAAAGTATATAATGAATCTTGTTTTTTAGCATCAGTAGCATCAGTAGCTAATTGAAAATTCTGTTGAGCAACAAATAAATCTTCAGTAGCATCAACTTGCTTTGGCTCAGCAATAAACTTTTGATAAAGTAAATAACCAATAGTTACAAGAGCAACAGCTCCTAAAAATCCTAAAATATATTTTTGGTTTTTAGCAACAAAATCTTCTGTTTTCGATGCTGTTTCATCTAATGCGTCAAATGCTTTTGCAGTTGTACTATCTTTAGCATCAACATTTGGAGTATCTTCAATAAAATTAGCGTCTACTTTTTCTTCTTTTTCTTTTGGTGTTTTGTAACCTCTCTTATTATAAGTTGCCATTTAAATTTAATTTAGTGTGCGCAAAAATAAAATTTTTATTCTAATTTGAAAGTCATTTTGTCGATAATTTTCAATAATTTGCACCCACTTAAAAAAAAACACTCTCAAAGTCGCTGATTATAGTGTTTTCAAGCCATTACAAATGTTTTTAAAAAAAATTTCTTTATTCAATTATAAAAATTTTTCGGAAGCTTCCTTCGAATTTGATTCTAAAATCAATTGTTTCGTTGGAAAAAATGGTATTGGAAAGACCAATGTGCTTGATGCAATTTATCATTTGGCTTATGGAAAAAGCTATTTTAATCCATTAGCGGTTCAAAATATTAAACACAATGAAGAGTTTTTTGTAATTGATGGCGAATTTGAAAAAGCAGAACGAAATGAGCAAATTGTAAGTAGTTTCAAAAAAGGTCAGAAGAAAATTTTGAAAAGAAACGGAAAACCTTACGAGAAATTTTCAGACCATATTGGATTTATTCCGCTTGTGATTATTTCACCAGCAGACAATGACTTAATTATTGAAGGAAGTGAAACCAGAAGAAAATTTATTGATAGTGTGATTTCGCAATTGGACTCCTCCTATTTGCAAGAATTGATTCAATATCAAAAAATTATTAGTCAACGTAATGCTTTGCTGAAATATTTTGCTTTAAATCATGTATTTGAAACCGATACTTTATCAATTTATAACGAACAGTTGAATGATTTAGGTCAGAATATTTTTGAAAAAAGACAACAATTTATCAATGATTTTTTACCTATTTTTAATAAACATCATCAAGCTATTTCTGGTTCAGAAGAAAAAGTTCAGTTGGTTTATGAAAGTCATTTATTTGAAGGAACAACATTACATTTATTGGAACATAATTTGGCAAAAGACAGAGCTTTACAATATACTTCTGTTGGAATTCACAAAGATGATTTAGCCTTTCAAATTGATGGTTTTCCTATTAAAAAATTTGGTTCTCAAGGACAACAAAAATCTTTTTTAATTGCTTTAAAATTAGCACAATTTGAATTTGTAAAAAAACAAAGTGGTGAAAAACCAATCTTACTTTTTGATGATATTTTTGACAAATTGGATGAAACTCGTGTGAGTAAAATTGTAGCAATGGTAAACCAAGAGGAATTCGGACAACTATTCATCTCAGACACACATCCTGAACGTACAGAAAACATAGTAAAAACAACCCATCAGAGTTATAAAATATTTAGTTTGTAACATTTGTTATATTGTTCTATTTTTACTTCTTTAATTTTTGTTTGAAAAAAATATTATGAAAAAAATTCTATCGCTATTATTATTGTCAATTCTATTTGTTAGTTGTCAAGGACAAACAAGTAAATCAGTTGAAACTACTGAATCCAATCAACCCATCAAAACCCTAGTAGGAATTGATTATGAAACAAAATTATTAGGAACAAAAAACCCTCAATTATTAGATGTTAGAACTCCTGAAGAATTTTCAGTTGAACATCTTGAAAATGCATCAAACGTTAATTGGAACGGAAGTGATTTTACTGCAAAAGTTGAAAAATTAGACAAATCAAAACCTGTATTTGTATATTGTAAAGTTGGCGGAAGAAGTAGTCAAGCAGCCAATAAGTTATCTGAACTTGGATTTAAAGAAATCTACAATTTAGATGGCGGAATTATGAAATGGCAAGGAAAGAAAACTTCAAATGCAGCGGCAACTCCCAAAGGATTTTCGGTTTCAGAATTTGAAAAACTAATTAATTCTGATAAAAAAGTAATCGTTAATTTTTCGGCAAAATGGTGTGCGCCTTGCAAAAAAATGGCTCCATATTTAATCAAAATGCAACAAGAATTAAAAGGTAAAATATCATTAATTAGATTAGATGCTGATGAAAACAAGACTTTGTTAGAAACTATGAAACTTGATGAATTACCAGTAATTTTGATTTATGAAAATGGTAAAGAAACTTGGAGACATTTAGGTTATTTATCGGAAGAAGATTTGAAAAAACAGTTGTAATATAGTTGGGAGTTTGAAGATGGAAGTTTGAAGTGATTTCTTAACTACTAACCTTTTAAACTCATAAACTCATAAACTTAATATATGATAACAAAAGAAGCTCTTCAATTTTTAGAGGATTTGATTGCAAACAACAATACTGAGTGGATGCATGCTAATAAAAAACGTTATGAAAGTTACAAAAAAGACTATCATAATTTTATTGCATCAATTTTGTCAGAAATGAAACTTTTGGATCCAACATTAGAACCATTAGAAGTTAAAAATTGTACGTTTCGAATCAATCGTGACATTCGTTTTTCTAAAGATAAATCGCCTTATAAAACCAATATGGGCGTTTGGTTTACACAAAATAAAAACAGAAAAAACAGTCCTGGATATTACATTCATTTTGAAAAAGGAAATTGCTTTATCGCAGGTGGCGTTTGGTGTCCAGAACCTGGTGAGTTAAAATTAATTCGTAAAGAAATAGAATTTTTTCACGATGATTTAGATGCTATTGTTGCTGATAAAACTTTTAAAAATGAGTTTAAAGAATTGACTCGTGACGAAAATAACACATTAAAAAAAGCACCAAAAGATTTTGGTCCAAATCACCCAGCGATTGAATTTTTAAAATTGAAAAGCTTTACCGCTTCACATAAAATCGATGAAAAACTATTTACTGATAAAGATTTTAGTAAAATCATAGCTCAAAAACTAATCGCACTAAAACCGATGAATGACTTTTTGAGAAGAGCTTTAGAAACAGAAGAATAAAATCAATTAAAAATTAAAAATTACGAATTACGAATTTTTAATTTCCGTATTTAGAATCGTAATTCGTAATTTCAAATTCGTAATTTTTCATGCAAATCCACAATAATTTCTCCTTAAAAAAATACAACACTTTTGGTATCGAAGCCAAAGCCAAACAATTTGTAGCGGTTCATAATTTAGAAGATTTGAAATCTATTCTAAAAAATCATGCTTCAGATAAAAAATTTATTCTTGGTGGAGGAAGTAACATGCTTTTAACTCAAGATATCGATGCTTTGGTAATCCATGTTGATTTAAAAGGAAAAAAAATCATTAAAGAAGACGATGATTTTGTTTGGGTTGAAAGTCAAGCAGGCGAAAATTGGCACGAATTTGTACTTTGGACCATCAATCAAAACTTTGGTGGATTAGAAAATATGTCATTGATTCCTGGTAATGTTGGTACAACTCCAGTTCAAAATATTGGTGCTTACGGAACCGAAATTAAAGACACTTTTGTTTCGTGTGAAGCCATGAATATTCTATCACAAGAAATAAAATCCTTCACAAAAGAAGATTGTAATTTTGGCTATAGAGAAAGTGTTTTCAAACAAGAAGCAAAAGATAAATATGTGATTACTTCAGTGGTTTTCAAACTCACAAAACGCAATCACAAAATCAATACTTCGTATGGAGATATTACAAAAGAATTGGAAAAACAAAATGTTAAGACTCCAACATTAAAAGACGTTTCCAATGCTGTAATTGCTATACGTCAAAGTAAATTACCAGATCCAAAAGAGCTTGGAAATAGCGGAAGTTTCTTTAAAAATCCGATTATTTCAAAAGAATTTTTCGAAAAAGTACAACAAAAATTTCCAGAGGTAAAATTCTTTGAAGTTTCACCAACTGAAGTTAAAGTTCCTGCAGGTTGGCTTATAGAACATTCTGGATTAAAAGGTTACCGAAAAGATGACGCAGGAGTTCATAAAAACCAAGCACTAGTTTTAGTAAATTACGGAAACGCAACTGGACAAAATATTTTAAACTTGTCAAAATACGTTCAAAAAACTGTTTTCGATAAATACGGAATTGAAATTGAGGCGGAAGTGAATGTGATATAATATCAAATTTTAGATTTTAGATATTAAATTTGAAAATCTGCTATTTAAAATCTAAAATTCAAAATTGAATTTCATACTTTTGCAATCGTTTTTAAATAAGACCATAAAGCCATTATGTTACTAATTTTACTTTGTTTATTCATTGCGGTTGTAGTTGTTCAATTCCTATATTATGTAGTATTTTTTGGTAAATTTTCTTTTGCTAAACCCCAAACTTCTACACCAAAAAGAGTTCCTATTTCAGTAATTGTTTGTGCCAAAAACGAAGAAGAAAATGTAAAAAATTTCGTTCCGTTATTGGCTGAACAAAATTATCCAGATTACGAAATTGTTCTTATTGACGATGCGTCAAGCGATGAAACCTTAGAAGTTTTTGAAGCTTTTGAAAAACAATATTCTAATGTTAAATTAGTAAAAGTAGAAAATAACGAAGCGTTTTGGGGAAATAAAAAATTTGCACTAACACTTGGAATCAAAGCTGCAAAAAACGAATACCTACTTTTTACTGACGCCGATTGTTACCCAAAATCTAACGATTGGATTAAAGAAATGTCAGCCCAATTCACCCAACAAAAAACCATTGTTTTAGGTTATGGCGCGTACGAAAAAATCAAAAATTCGTTTCTAAATAAAATCATCCGTTTTGAAACCTTATTGACGGCAACGCAATATTTTTCATGGGCAAAATTAGGAAAACCTTATATGGGCGTTGGTCGAAATATGGCCTACAAACGTGAAGAGTTTTTCAAAGTTCGCGGTTTTATGGACCATATGAAAATTCGTTCTGGAGACGATGATTTGTTTATTAATCAAGCGGCAAATGCAAAGAATACAACCGTTTGTTACACACCAGAAAGTTTTACTTTTTCTAAGCCAAAAACTACTTTTAAAGATTGGTTTACACAAAAAAGAAGACACGTTGCAACAGCACAGCATTATAAAGCATCTGACAGAACGCAATTGGCAATTTTTTATGCAACCCAATTATTATTTCTAATTTTACCAATAATCCTTTTAGCATTTCAATTTCAATGGATTATTGTACTAAGTTTGATTGGTTTCCGTTATCTATTTGCATGGTTATCACTTGGATTTGCAGCCGGAAAACTAAAAGAAAAAGATGTAATGTACTGGTTTCCAATTATCGAAGTTATTTTGATATTCACACAACTTAATGTTTTCATTACCAACACCTTTTCAAAACCCGTTCAGTGGAAATAAATCCGTACATAGAAAAAGCTAAAAAAGGCGATCAAGTTGCCTTCACCTATCTACTCGACCATTATTGGAACGAGGTATATGGATTTATGCTAAAACGTACCGAAAATGAAACCGATGCAGAAGATATTACTATAGAAACATTCTCGAAAGCATTTGACAAATTAACCACTTATAATCCTGAATTTCAATTCAATACTTGGTTAATTGCTATTGCAAAAAACGTTCATATTGATTTACTTCGCAAAAAAAAATCTACTTTATTTGTAGAAATCACCGACGAAGAAGACCAACAAGCTTACAATGTTGCAGATAGTTCTCCAACAGCAGAAGATGAGCTAATTACAGAGCAAAATCTATCGCAACTTTTACAATTCATAAAAGAATTAAAGCCTCATTATCAAGAAGTCATCCAACTTAGATACTTTCAAGAAATGAGTTATCAAGAAATTGCCGAACAACTTGAAGAACCTTTGAGTAACGTCAAAATCAAACTCCTTCGCGCCAAAAAACTCTTGGCAGAAATCATTCAAACAAAACGATAATTATTTCTGGAAACGAATAGCTTGGTTCCTTTTGGATTCCCTATTCCTGCTATCCGCACCGCACGGCGGTTTGCTCCTATCAGGGTTAGACAGAATATGTATTGAACAGAGTTTCAGATTATCAAAAACGCATCTCTAACTTTAATTTTTAAACAATACATTATAATAAATTACATTTTCTTACAAAAATCATACAATATTGGAATAATCTTTGCGTTATTAAAATAAAAACACTTCGCTTATGTAACATCGATACTTAACAATTAAAACTATAAATTATGTCAAACTTAAGTATCTTTGAAAAAAAGTGGTTAGACCTTGTATTTGAAGGCAAAAACCAAGAGTATGGTGCATACAAATTACGTCAAGACAGCACCAAAACAACCATCATTGCATTCTTCTCAGGAATTCTATTCCTTGGTTTTGTATCAGGAATGGGTATGCTTTTAAGTTCTTTTGGAGCAAAACCTGTAATCTTGCCTGAGGAACCACTAAATGATTCTATTATAGTAGTAAAGTACGTAGAACCATTAATTGAAAAACCAAAATCTGCTGAACCAATTATTAATAATAGTGCTCCTGTAGAAAAAGTTCCTATTAACAGAAAAATTGTTGTTGCTGCTACAGTTGATGCAAAAGAACCTGTTCCTATAACTTCTGAATTGCCAAAAATCAATACTCCAATTGGCACTCCTGGAACAGGAACTCCAGGCACGCCTGGTGTAATTGATGGTGGTGGAACAGAACCAAAACCAGTTGTAATTACTCCAACCGGACCAGTTTCTCCAGCAGAGTTAGACAAACAACCTTTTTTTCCAGGTGGAATTAATAAATTCTATGAGTATGTGGGAACAAATTTTGAAAAACAAAATATTGATGAAGAAGAAGGTCAATCAATTAGAGTTTTAGTTTCTTTCGTAATTGAAAAAAATGGATCAATGACTGATATTGAAGTAACAAGAAAAACAACTCCAGAAATTGATAAAGAAGCTATTAGAGTTTTAAAATCATTAAAAACTAAATGGGCTCCTGGAATTAAAAATGGAGAACCAGTAAGAACTCAATTTACGCTACCAATTACTGTAATGCTATAATTATTGATTCCTGACTTGTAATTCAAGTTAATAAATGTGTGAACTGCTTTGCCAAAACAAAGCAGTTTTTTTTTGAAACAAAGTATAAATATTTCTTAATGATCAAAAATCTGAAATAGAATAATCAAAATCTAAAATCTACATTCGTATCTTTGCATTTCAAAAAAAGTGAATATGGAAACGGCTACTGAAAATAACCTTCCAATTGGAAAACCAAAATGGCTAAAAGTTAAGTTACCTATTGGTCAAAAATATACCGAACTTCGTGGATTAGTTGACAAATACAAACTAAATACTATCTGTACCTCAGGAAGTTGCCCAAATATGGGTGAATGTTGGGGTGAAGGAACAGCTACTTTTATGATTCTTGGTAATATTTGTACGCGTTCTTGCGGATTTTGTGGCGTAAAAACTGGACGTCCAGAAAATGTTGATTGGGACGAGCCAGAAAAGGTAGCGCGTTCTATAAAAATAATGAACATCAAACATGCTGTTATCACTAGTGTTGACAGAGATGACTTGAAAGATATGGGTTCAATTATTTGGCTGGAAACTGTTCAAGCCATTCGAAGAATGAATCCAAATACAACTTTAGAAACTTTAATTCCAGATTTTCAAGGAAATACTAGAAATATTGACCGTATCATTGAAGCTAATCCTGAAGTTGTTTCTCACAACATGGAAACGGTTCGTCGTTTAACTCGTGAAGTTAGAATTCAAGCAAAATATGATAAGAGTTTAGAAGTTTTAAGATATCTGAAAGAAAAAGGTATCCGTAGAACTAAATCGGGAATCATGTTAGGCTTAGGCGAAACTGAAGCAGAGGTTATTGAAACTATGCAAGATATTCGCAACCAAAATGTAGATATTATTACTATTGGACAATATTTACAACCTAGTAAAAAGCATTTACCTGTAAAAGAATTCATCACTCCAGAACAATTTGAAAAATACGAAAAATTAGGTAAAGAAATGGGATTCCGTCATGTAGAAAGTGGAGCTTTAGTTCGTTCTTCTTATCATGCTGAAAAACATATTTTATAAATAAATGTCAAGAGATTTAGCCAACCAACAAGCAGCCATCAAAGCAACCTATTTTAGTTTAATAGGCAATGCTTCTTTAGCTGTAATTAAAGGGTTGGCTGGTTTTTTTGGTAATTCTTATGCTTTAATTGCTGATGCAATTGAATCAACAACCGATATTTTTTCTTCTTTTTTAGTGCTATTTGGAATCAAATATTCAAGCAGACCAGCAGACGAAAATCATCCTTATGGACATGGTCGTGCAGAACCTTTGATAACATTTATTGTAGTTGGTTTTCTGATAACCTCAGCAACAATTATTGCTTACGAAAGCATTTTAAATATTGGAACACCACATGAATTGCCGAAATCTTGGACCTTAATTGTGTTAGGATTAATAATTGTTTGGAAAGAAATCTCTTTTCAATTAGTTATGAAAAAAAGCATCGAAACCAATAGTTCTTCACTAAAAGCAGATGCTTGGCATCATAGAAGTGACGCAATAACATCTGTTGCTGCATTTATAGGTATTTCTATTGCTCTATTTCTTGGAAAAGGATACGAATCTGCAGATGATTGGGCAGCGCTTTTTGCTTCAGGTTTTATTTTATATAATAGCTATTTAATTTTCAGACCTGCTTTGGGCGAAATAATGGATGAGCATTTATATGATGATTTAGTTGAAGAAATAAGAATAGTATCGCATAAAGTGAAAGGTGTAATTGACACTGAAAAATGTTTCATAAGAAAAGCTGGAATGAAATATCACGTAGATTTACACGCCATTGTTGATGCTACTATTTCTGTAAAAGAAGGTCATGATATTTCACATCGTTTAAAAGATACTTTGCGTGAAGAAATTCCACAATTAGGTCACGTTTTAATACACATAGAACCCAATGATTAAAACAAAAATTGCCATAAATGGTTTTGGAAGAATTGGAAGAAATCTTTTCAGATTACTTATCAATCACCCAAATATTGAAGTTGTTGCCATAAATGATATCGCTGACAATAGAACTATGGCACATTTAATAAAATATGACAGCATTCATGGTGTTTTACCTTATCAAGTTTCATTTGATGAAAAATCAATAATCGTTGATGGAAAATCTTATACTTTTTATCACGAAAAAGAAATTTCAAATCTAAATTGGAATGGAATCGATATTGTTATTGAATCTACAGGAAAATATAAAACTTTTGACGAAATCAATGCTCACATCATTTCAGGAGCAAAAAAAGTAATTCTTTCTGCACCATCGGAAGTTTCAGAAATAAAAACTGTGGTTCTTGGAGTAAATGAGAATATCCTTGACGGAAGTGAAATTATTATTTCAAATGCAAGTTGCACTACTAATAATGCAGCTCCAATGATGAAAGTCATTAATGATTTATGTGGCATTGAACAAGCTTACATTACTACTGTTCACTCTTATACAACTGACCAAAGCCTTCACGACCAACCACATAAAGATTTGCGTCGTGCTCGTGGTGCAAGCCAATCCATTGTACCAACAACAACTGGTGCTGCAAAAGCTTTAACCAAAATATTTCCAGAAATGGAAGGAAAAATTGGAGGTTGTGGCATTAGAGTTCCTGTTCCTGATGGTTCGTTGACCGACATAACTTTCAATGTAAAACGAGCTGTTTCTATTGAAGAAATTAATGAAGCATTCTTAAAAGTTTCTCAAACAAATTTAAAAGGAATTTTAGATTATACTGAAGATCCTATCGTTTCTGTAGACATTCTTGGTAATCGAAATTCTTGTCTTTTTGATTCTCAATTAACTTCTGTAATTGACAAAATGGTCAAAGTTGTTGGTTGGTACGACAATGAAATAGTTTATTCATCGAGAATAATTGATTTAATACTCCTTATTCAAAAATAATTTCTTTATTTTAGACCTCGCAAAAAAGGAATTTTCCTATTATGAGGCATATTTTTGTTTTATTTTTTTTACTTCCAATAATTTCATTTTCTCAAAAAAAAGCAACTGAGAAAATTGATAGCACTAATTATTATATTGATTTAGTGAAGTTTAATCAAAAAAATGGCAACTATAGGAACTGCCTTAATTATTCTCAAAAAGCGTTAGATTTTGCAAATAAATCCAACAATCAAAAATCAATTGCAGATAGTTATTCCAATTTAGGAGTTATATACTTAGAATTAAAAAAAATTGATGATGCCATAAATGTTTTTGTAAAAAGTATTGCAATTTATGCTACATTACCTTTCTCCTCTCAACAAGCACTAACTCATTATAGCATTGGTGTCTGTTATCTTGAGAAGAATAATTTGGCAATGGCAGAGAAGAATTTCAATACAGCTGGAGTAATTTATGAGAAGATAAAAATTCCAGATGCAATTGAAATGCTAAATCTCCAAAAAGGAATTGTTTACAAAGAAAAAGGCAAGATTGACTTAGCAATGCCTTTATTCGAAAATATCATCATTAAAAAAGACACTACAGATACCTACAAAACTAAAGCAGAAGCGTTATATCAATTAGGAACTATAGAATTTGGGAAAAAGAGGTATAACTTAGCTATTAATTATTTCAATAGAGCACTTGAAATAAATAAGAATAATTTAGAACAAAAAGCCAATATTGTTTTAGCACTAAGTGAGTGTTTTGAGAAATCCATGGATGTTGAAAAATCTCACTATTTATTGAAACAATATTTAAAGCTTAAAGATAGCTTGAAGTATTTAAATGATAAAAAAATAGGAAATGAAGATTTTGTTTCTTTCAAAGATTCTGAAAAATTAAAACTAATTGAACAAATTGATAAAGACAATAAGAATCAAGAAAAAGCAAATACTTTTGCTAAGTTAATAAGTATATTAGCTATTGCTTTAATCTCTATTTTGTCACTTTTAAGTTTGTCACTATACAAAAACAATGTCTTAAGAACCCAATCTAATGCTTTACTAAAAGAGAAAAATAAAGAACTTGAAATAGCAAAAGAAAATGCTGAAAAAGCAACTAAAGCACGTTCAGAATTTCTTTCTACCGTAAGTCACGAACTAAGAACTCCATTAAATGCTATTAATGGAATTACTCATTTATTATTAGAAGAAAACCCAAAAGATAGCCAATTGAATTATCTTAATTCATTGAAATTTTCAGGAAACTATTTGATAGCTTTTATAAATGATATTTTAGAGATTAACAGAATTGAATCAGAAAAAATACCAATTGAAAAAATTAATTGCGATTTAAAACTTCAATTATCCAATATTCAAAAATCATTCAAAGAGATTGCTCAAGAAAACAATAACACATTTATATTAGAAATTGAAGATAATATTCCTGATAATTTAATTTGTGATCCAACTAAACTATCCCAAATTTTCATTAACTTAATTAGTAATTCATTAAAATTTACAAAAAATGGTTATGTAAAATTAATAGCAAAGCTTGAAAAAGTTGAAGACAAAAAAATACAAATTCAGTTTAAAGTTTCTGATAATGGAATTGGAATACCTGAAGATAAGCAAAATGAAATTTTTGAAAGTTTTTCTCAAGGTTCAATAGAAATTAATAGAAAATATGGTGGTACAGGACTTGGACTAGCCATTGTAAAACGACTAATCGAATTATTGGGAGGAACAATTCAAATCAATAGTAAAGTTGGATTGGGAACCACTTTTTCATTTTCGTTACCCTTCGAAGTTGGTAAAAATGAGATCATAGAAATAAAAGAGCAAGCCATAGATAATGCAGCAATTGAGAACAAGAAAATTCTATTGGTAGAAGACAATAAAATCAATCAAATGATTACCAAGAAGATGATTGAAAACAAAGGTATGTTCTGCAAAATATTAGACAATGGTGAGGATAGTGTAACTTATTTGAAACAAAAAAATGATTATGATTTAGTTTTAATGGACGTTCACTTACCGGGAATAAATGGTACAATAGCAACGCAACAAATTAGAGAATTCAATACTGAAATTCCAATTATTGCACTTACAGCAATTTCACTAAATGAAAACAGAGAAATGCTCCTTTCTTATGGAATGAATGATGTAATCACCAAACCATTTGATCCAGAGCAATTTTACAAAATAATAGCAGATAATTTATTATAAAAAAGACGCTTATAAAAGCGTCTTTTTATTTAATATTGTTTGATTAATTCTCTTATTAGCAACCTAACACTTGGTTCGGCTTTTTGAGCAGCTTTTAGAACTTCTTCGTGATTTACTTCTTCAATATTTTCTTCGTCTCCCATATCTGTAATAACCGAAAGTCCAAAAGTTTCTAACTCCATGTGGCGTGCAACAATAACTTCTGGTACAGTAGACATTCCAACGCAATCAGCTCCAATATTTTTTACCATCTTGTATTCTGCTAAAGTTTCAAAAGTTGGTCCTTGCAAGCCCATATAAATTCCATCATGAACTTCTATATTGGCTTCACTTGCAATCGCTTTTGCCTTTGCAATCATTTTCAAACTATAAGGTTCGCTCATGTTTACAAATCTTGGCCCGAAACGTTCGTCATTTTTTCCACGCAATGGATGTTCTGGCATCATATTAATATGATCTTTTATCAAAACAATTGAGCCAACTTCATATTTAGGATTAACGCCACCTGAAGCATTAGACACTACCAATTTAGTAACACCCAAATATTTCATAACTCTCACAGGAAAAGTTACTTGCTTCATATCGTAACCTTCGTAGAAATGAAATCGTCCTTGCATTGCAACAACTTTTTTATCACCAATTGTTCCAAAAACTAAAGCTCCTTTATGACCTTGAACGGTTGATACAGGAAAATTAGGAATTTCAGAATAAGGCAACGTAAATTCAATTGCAATATCATCTGTAAAGCTTCCCAATCCTGAACCTAAGATTACTCCATATTCTGGTGTGAAACCAGTTTTTTCTTTGATATAATTAACGGTTTCTTGTACTTGTTCCCACATAATTTAAAATTGTTTGGTTAAAATCATCACCTTTAGAAATGAAACTACTTTTAATAGGTAAATAAAAAAGTGATTTCAAATTCTGATTTTTCAATCTAACGTAATCCTTTTCTGTTGTGATAATTAACTTATTGTTTGCTTTATTTTTAATTTCTTCAATATCTTTTTCTGAAAAATTATGATGATCTGGATAAACTAGTTTTACATTTTTTTCAGCCTGCAAATATGCAAAAAAGGGTTCGGGTTTTGCTATTCCAGCTAAAAGTAATTTATCAACATCAATTATTTCCTCAACTTTTTTAGATTCAAATTCATTATAAACCTCTGAATCATAATCTATAAAACTAAAAAAGATTGGAACATTTAATCCTATCTTTTTAATCATATTTTGTTGTGCAAGTTCTGATAAATCTTTGGGACATTTAGTGATAATTATCACGTTAGCTCTTTTCGCTCCGCTTCTACTCTCTCTTAAATTTCCAGTTGGCAGCATAAAATCATTAAAATACAAATCATCAAATGAAGAAAGTAAAATGTAAAATCCAGCTTTCACTTTTCTATGCTGAAAAGCGTCATCTAATAAAATAACTTCTGGTTTATTATCTAATTTTAATAATTGTTCTATTCCATTTTTTCTTTGAGCATCAACTGCTACATGAATATTTGGAAATTTTTGATGAATTTGAAACGGCTCATCTCCCAAAATTTCTGCATTTGAATTTGAATCTGCCAAAACAAAACCTTCCGATTTTCTTTTATAACCACGACTTAAGGTAGCAATTTTATAATTTGACGAAAGTAAACGAATTAAATATTCAATTTGAGGTGTTTTACCAGTTCCACCAACACTAAGGTTTCCGACAGCAATTATAGGAATATCAAACGAATAGGATTTCAAAATTCCTTTATCAAAAAGAAAGTTTCTGATGGAAGTTATCCAACCATAAAGAATTGAAAAAGGAAAAAGTAAATACCTTAAAATAATCATAGTACGAAAGTATAATTTTTTATCTTTGAATTGAAATTAATTTTACAAAATGAACTTTAGAATTAAATTATTATTTGCTTTTATCTTTTGTTTTCAAATTGGATTTAGCCAAGAAAACAATGATGCTGCAATTTTAAAAGTGCTTTTATCAAAATATTACGCCAACGAAAAAGTTATAGTAAAAAACAGATTGCAATTATTGAGTTTTTATTGTAACAAAGCACCCAATAATGAAGAAACTTTAGAAGTAATTGCTAAAAACGATTTACTAAAGAAAAATGCTCAAGAAATTAAAAATCAAATTAATATCAAACTAAACGAAAATTGGTCAAAAGAATTTGATTTACTTTTTACAAATCAAAACCAGTATTTGAAAAGTAAAGTCAATAATTGTTTGAGTCTCGAAGAGTTTCAAAAAGTTTCTGATAGATTTCATGACAACAATCAAAGGTTAATGATTGTAGGTAAACCCATGTATTTTGCTCAAAAATATTGTTTAGTAAAAGTGGCTTTTTATAGAAGTATTGAGCATAATTCAGGAAGCTTTTTCTTATTTGAAAATACCAATGGAGTTTGGAATATTAAAGAAGTTTTAAATGAATGGGCAACTTGATTTAGATTGCAGTTTACAGATGTCAGATTGCAGGTGTCAGATTGCAGAACATAGATTGCAGATTTAAGAAGATACAATAAGATTATGAAAATAAAAGAAATACTCACAATTCTTGAAGAAATGGCTCCTTTGGCTTATGCTGAAGATTTTGATAACGTCGGATTATTAGTAGGAAATCAAAACGATGAAGCCACAGGAATTTTAGTTTGTCATGATGCTCTTGAAAGTGTTATTGACGAAGCTATTGCAAAAAAATGCAATTTGGTAGTTTGTTTCCATCCTATCCTTTTTAGTGGCTTGAAGAAAATTACTGGAAAAAATTATGTTGAGCGTGCCGTTTTAAAAGCCATTAAAAATGATATAGCCATTTATGCCGTTCACACAGCTTTAGATAATCATAAGAATGGTGTCAACAAAATTTTCTGTAATGCTTTAGGTTTGAAGAATACTAAAGTGTTGGTTCCTAAGCAAAATTTCATTCAAAAGTTAGTAACTTATACCATTCCTGAGAATGTTGAAAAAGTACGCAATGCTTTATTTGATGCTGGTGCTGGAAAAATTGGCAACTATGAAGATTGCAGTTTCAACTCTCAAGGAATTGGAACTTACATGGGAAATGAAAATAGCAATCCCGAAATTGGAGAACGATTTGAATTTGTCGAAGCACAAGAAATTAAAATCGAAGTTACTTTTGAAAAACATTTACAAAGCAAAATTCTGAAAGCTCTTTTTTCTAATCATGTTTATGAAGAAGTAGCTTATGAAATTTACGATTTACAAAATTCACATCAAAATATTGGCTTGGGAATGATTGGTGAACTCGAAAATCCAATGTCTGAAATTGACTTTTTGGAATTTGTAAAAGACAAAATGCTGTGTGGAGGAATTCGTCATTCGCAATTACTTGGAAAACAAGTTAAAAAGATTGCCGTTCTTGGTGGTTCGGGAAGTTTTGCTATAAAAAACGCAATTCAAGCCAATGTTGACGTTTTTTTAACATCTGATTTGAAATATCACAACTTTTATGAAGCTGAAAATCAGATAGTTTTAGCCGACATTGGTCACTTTGAAAGCGAAAGATATACAAAAAATTATATTGTTGATTTTCTTAAAGAAAAAATTACTAATTTTGCAATCGTTTTATCAGAAGAAAATACAAATCCAGTTAAGTACTTATAAAATATGGCTACTACAAAAGAATTGAGCGTTGAAGAAAAATTAAGAGCGCTTTACGATTTACAAATAATCGATACTAGAATTGACGAAATCAGAAATGTAAGAGGTGAATTGCCTTTAGAAGTGGAAGATCTTGAAGATGAAGTAGCAGGTTTGACTACTCGTTTAGAAAAACTACAAAGCGATTTAGTAACTATTGAAGATAGTATTAAAGCTAAAAAGAATGCTATTGAAAATCATCAAGCAGCAATCAAAAAATATACTGAACAACAAAAAGATGTTCGTAACAACAGAGAATTCAACTCTTTAACTAAAGAAGTAGAATTTCAAGAACTTGAGATTCAATTAGCTGAAAAGCAAATTAAAGAATTGAAAGCTTCAATTGAGCACAAAAAAGAAGTGGTTTCAAATTCTAAAGAAAAATTAGAACAAAAAACAACTCACTTAAAGCACAAAAAAGCTGAATTGAACGACATTATGGCTGAAACTCAAAAAGAAGAATCTTTCTTGACAGAAAAATCAGCTGAATATGAGCAACAAATTGAAGAGCGTTTATTAGCTGCTTACAAAAGAATCCGTTCTAGTGTTAGAAATGGTTTGGCTGTAGTTTCTATTGAGCGTGGAGCTTCTGCAGGTTCATTCTTTACTATTCCTCCACAAACGCAAGTTGAAATTGCTTCAAGAAAAAAAATCATCACTGATGAACATTCAGGAAGAATTTTAGTAGATGCATCGTTGGCAGATGAAGAAAGAGAAAAAATGGAAAAAATATTCGCAAAAATGTAATATCTTGAATCCCGATTAACGTCGGGATTTTTTTATGGACAAAACTATTCAATTTATTCTTGTAAAAAGTGTTGGATTGTACATCAATACACTTAGTTATATTGCTCCAAAAAAAGCATTCGCATTAGCGTATAAACTCTTTAGTCAACCCAGAAAAGGCAGAATTACTGAACACAAAACTCCGAAAACATTGCTTAAAGCAGAACATGTTAGCCACAAGCACAAAGAACATGAATTTCAAACTTATATTTGGAAAGGTAATGATGATATCATTTTACTGATTCACGGTTGGGAAAGCAACGCATCTCGTTGGAAGAAATTACTTTCGCATTTGAAGAAAACTGGCAAAACAATTATTGCAATTGATGGTCCAGCTCACGGAAAAAGTAGCGGAAAAGAATTTAATGTTCCTACTTATGCCGAATTCATTGATGTAGTTGTTCAAAAATACAATCCAAAAATTGCTATTGGACATTCTATTGGCGGAAATGCAATTGCCTATTTCCAAGCACACTACAATCATAATTTTGAAAAGATAGTTTTACTCGGTGCTCCTTCTGATTTTAAAATTATTTTAGATAATTACATTAAAATGTTGAGCCTTAACAAACGTATTCATCAATCTTTAATTGATTACACTAAGAAAAGATTCAATCTAACTATAGATGACTTTTCGGCTTCTAAATTCTTAAAGAATAGTACAATTGAAGGAATTGTAGCTCATGATGTTCAAGACACTGTGGTTTTATTTGAAGAAGGAAAAAAGATTTCAAAAGCTTGGGAAAAAGCTCAATTTATTGAAACAAAAGGACTTGGACACAGCATGCATGATGCCTATTTGTATCAAACTATAGTTGACTTTATTCAAAAGTAATTTTTCGACAAATTATTTTATCAAACATTCTAAAATCTGAAATCTGAAAAATAAATCTATCTTTGCATAATGGAAGAAAACCTAACTCGCATCAACAAATTTCTATCAGAAACTGGATTTTGCTCTCGTCGTGAAGCAGATAAGTTAATTGAGCAAGGAAGAGTTACGATTAATGGAACTGTGCCTGAAATGGGTACTAAAATTGCTCCTTCAGATGAAGTTCGTGTTGATGGAAAATTGGTAAGAGAAAATAACAAAAAAAGAGTTTATTTGGCTTTCAACAAACCGCCAGGAATTGAATGTACCACTAATCTTGACGTGAGAGATAACATTGTTGATTATATCAATTATCACGAACGTATTTTTCCAATTGGTAGATTAGATAAAGCCAGTGAAGGTTTGATTTTTATGACCAATGATGGCGACATTGTAAATAAGATTCTTCGAGCCAGAAACAATCACGAAAAAGAATATATAGTAACTGTAAATAGACCAATAACTGATAGGTTTATAGATAGAATGGCTAATGGAATTCCAATTCTTGAAACGGTTACCAGAAAATGTAAAGTTGAACAAGTTAGTAAATACGTCTTTAGAATTGTACTTACGCAAGGATTAAATCGACAAATTCGTAGAATGTGTGAATATCTTGATTATGAAGTAACTGCTCTAAAAAGAACTCGAATTATTAATATTTCATTGGATGTTCCTTTGGGAAGATATCGCGAACTTACTGAAGCAGAAATTACACAATTAAATCAATTGATAGAGCCTTCAAGTAAAACTGAAGAAGCAAGTTTGCCGAAGGTTACTCCAAAAATTTCATCTCAACCTCGTAGGAATTTTAGAAAAAGACAATAAAAAAAAACTCCAACAGAAAAGTTGGAGTTTTTTTTAGCATTCAATTTCCATAACATAATCGTCCATAATGTAGTTATTTCCTATGTCGATTACTTCTTCTTTTATAATTTGGAAACCATATTTTTGGTAAAAGTCTTTGGCTTTATTGAATTTATTTACATTTAAAAACAAAGCTAAATTATTCGATAAAACAACTTTTTCTTTAATATAATCTATTACTTGCTTTCCGATTCCTTTTCCTTGGATTTCTGGTAAAACATATAATTTTTGAAGTTTAGTTTTATTTGAATTGTTACAATTTATTTCATAAGATGCAAAACCTATAAAATTTTGATCATCCTCTATCAATAGAAAAATATGTCCATTATAAAATTGTTTTTCTAAAGAATCGATAGAATAAATCATTTCTAGCATATAATCTAATTGCGCTTTTGAAAGAATAGTTTCGTAAGCATTAGGCCAAATTTTATAAGCTAAATTTTTAACTATTGCTAATTGTTCTTTAGTTGCAACAACAATATTCATATTACTTTTTTAGGCGTTTTTGTTCTCTTGCTAAAAGTGTATTTTTCAACAACATAGCAATAGTCATTGGTCCAACTCCACCTGGAACTGGAGTAATAAATGATGCTTTTTTAGAAACATTTTCAAAGTCAACATCACCTACAATTTTGTATCCTTTTTCAGAAGTTTCGTCAACAACTCGAGTGATACCAACATCAATTACAACGACATCATCTTTAACCATTTCGGCTTTTAAATAATTTGGAACTCCTAATGCTGTGATAATAATATCAGCTTGTGTTGTTATTTGATTTATATTTTTAGTGTGGCTGTGTGTCAATGTTACTGTGGAATTCCCTGGAAAGTGATTTCTTCCCATCAAAATACTCATTGGACGCCCAACGATATGACTTCTTCCAATAATTACGGTATGCTTTCCATCTGTTGGAACATTATATCGTTCCAACAATTCCAAAATCCCAAAAGGAGTTGCCGGAATAAATGTACTCATATCTAAAGCCATTTTTCCAAAATTTTCCGGGTGAAAACCGTCAACGTCTTTACTTGGATCAATACAATTAATGATTTGTTGTGTATCAATTTGTTTTGGAAGTGGTAGTTGCACTATAAAACCATCAATATCATCATTTTGATTTAATTCATTAATCTTCTTAAGTAATTCTGTTTCAGATGTTGTGCTTGGTAATTTTATCAAAGTAGATTCAAAACCAACTCTTTCGCATGCTTTTACTTTACTTCCAACATAAGTCAAACTTGCTCCATCATTTCCAACAATTATTGCTGCTAAATGAGGAACTTTTTCGCCTTTGTCTTTCATCTTTTGGACTTCAGCTGCGATTTCATTCTTAATGTCTTCAGATACTTTTTTTCCGTCTAAAATGGTCATTGTAGTTGTGTGTTGTGTTGTTTTTATAGTTACAAAAAAGACGCGATAAATCGCGTCTTTACATTATTTCATACCTTTCATTCCGCCCATCATGCGCATCATGTTTTTTCCTCCAGGACCTTGCATCATTTTCATCATTTTGCTCATTTGGTCAAACTGCTTCATCAATTGATTTACTTCTTCTATTTTTCTACCAGAACCTTTTGCAATTCTAGTTTTTCTTTTCATATCGATTATCGAAGGTTTTGTTCTTTCAGTTGGTGTCATCGAATGGATAATTGCTTCAATGTGTTTGAATGCATCATCTTCAATTTCAACATCTTTAAGCGCTTTTCCAGCACCTGGTATCATTCCAACCAAGTCTTTCATGCTACCCATTTTTTTAATTTGTTGAATTTGAGCTAAGAAATCATCAAAACCAAATTCATTTTTAGCAATCTTCTTCTGAATTTTTCTTGCTTCTTCCTCATCATATTGCTCTTGAGCTCTTTCTACAAGCGAAACAACGTCTCCCATTCCAAGAATTCTATCAGCCATACGTGATGGATAGAATACATCTATTGCATCCATTTTTTCACCAGTACCAATAAATTTGATTGGTTTATTTACAACTGATTTAATTGTAATCGCTGCTCCACCACGAGTATCACCATCTAACTTTGTAAGGATAACTCCATCAAAATTTAATCTATCGTTGAAGGCTTTTGCAGTATTCACAGCATCTTGTCCTGTCATTGCGTCAACAACAAATAACGTTTCTTGTGGCTGAATAGCTTTGTGAACATTAGCAATCTCAGTCATCATTTCTTCGTCTACAGCTAAACGACCAGCAGTATCGACAATTACTACATTAAAACCATTGGCTTTAGCATAAGCAATAGCTTTTAATGAAATATCAACTGGATTTTTGTTTTCTGGTTCAGAATAAACTTCAACACCAATTTGATCTCCAACAACATGCAACTGATTGATTGCCGCAGGACGATAAATATCACAAGCAACCAAAAGTGGTTTTTTGTTCTTTTTAGTTTTAAGATAATTGGCTAATTTACCAGAGAAAGTTGTTTTACCAGAACCTTGCAAACCAGACATTAAAATAACAGTTGGATTACCTGAAAGATTGATTCCTGCAGCATCACCACCCATTAATTCGGTTAATTCGTCTTTAACCAATTTCACCATTAATTGTCCAGGCTCTAATGTAGTTAATACATTTTGCCCCATTGCTTTTTCTTTTACTGATGTAGTAAAATCTTTAGCAATTTTAAAGTTAACATCGGCATCAAGTAAAGCACGACGAACTTCTTTAAGTGTTTCTGCAACGTTTACTTCTGTAATTTTTCCGTGTCCTTTTAGGATATGGAATGCTTTATCTAATTTATCGCTTAAATTATTGAACATAATTTGTAGTGTTTTCTAAAAAATGAAGTGCAAATTTAAGCATTTGAAATTGAAGTATGAAAGTATTAGAAAGAAAAAAACCACTCGAATGACGAATGGTTTTTAAATAGCATTATGTAGGTTAATTTAATTTTTTTCAAAAGTTAGATAATCTGTACCTCCATTACCTCCACTCACATCAATCAATTGAATTTTAGTAGAAGTATAAGTAATAATATCCCAATCATCTGTAAGGTCTGCAAAATTTGCTGGAGTAGAGAATCCAATATTAAAATCTAAATCATTACTAGGATTATCATCATTACTATCACTTGAAGTTACCGACCAAGTACCGTTGTAAGTATTAGATCCATTGGTTGCTGTTAAGGCACTTCCTGAACCAAAAGTAAAATTATAACCCGTAAAATTTGAAGTCTTAATTGTTCCAGAATCATTATAAAGAGTTATCCTCCATGTTCCTTGATTAACTGTATTTATTACAGGAGTTGGATCAGCAGATGAATTTGAATTATTGTCATCGCTACTACACATAGATGCTACATTTAGCATAAAAATGCAAAGCAAAATTGGTATTAATTTTAATGTTTTCATAATGTGTTCGTAATTTGGTTACTATATTATAAACGCTAAAAATCCAAAAAAAGTATTATAGAATTACATTCTCTCAGGAACTTCAATTCCTAATAATTGAAAGGCTGATTTTATAGTATCGGCAACTTTCTTAGATAGTTGAACTCTGAAGACTTTTTTATCTTGATTTTCTTCACCTAGTATAGATACGTTTTGATAAAACGAATTGAATTCTTTTACCAATTCATAAGTATAATTGGCTATTAAAGCCGGACTATGATTACGAGCTGCATCTTGAATAGTTTCAGGGAAAAGTGCTACTTGCTTTAGAAGTTCTTTTTCTTTTGGATGCAATGTTGTAGTCATAGATTTGGTCGTATCAAAATCTGCTTTTCTCAAAATAGACTGAATACGAGCATAAGTATATTGAATAAATGGTCCTGTATTGCCAGCAAAATCAACTGATTCTTCAGGGTTGAACATCATTTGTTTTTTCGGATCTACTTTTAGCATATAATATTTTAATGCTCCTAAACCTATTGTTTTATATAATTTAGCTTTTTCTTCATCATTGTAGCCATCTAACTTTCCTAATTCCTCAGAAATAGATTTGGCAGTTGTAGTCATTTCTTCCATTAAATCATCGGCATCAACTACAGTTCCTTCTCTAGATTTCATTTTTCCTGAAGGCAATTCTACCATTCCATAAGACAAATGATACAAACTATCAGCCCAATCAAAACCAAGTTTTTTGAGGATTAAGAACAACACTTTAAAATGATAATCTTGCTCATTTCCAACGGTGTAAACCATACCTCCAACATCTGGAAAATCTTTTACACGTTGAATTGCTGTTCCAATATCTTGTGTCATATAAACTGCAGTTCCGTCTGAACGAAGTACGATTTTTCTATCCAATCCATCTGGTGTTAAATCAATCCAAACCGAACCATCAGGATCTTTTTCGAAAATTCCTTTTTCTAAACCAAATTGAACTACTTCTTTTCCTAATAAATACGTGTTTGATTCATAATAATAACTATCAAAATCAACACCTAAATTTTTATATGTTTGAGCAAAACCATCATAAACCCATTGGTTCATAGTTTTCCAAAGCTCAATAACTTCTGGCTTTCCTGCTTCCCAATCTAAAAGCATTTGTTGTGCTTCTAAGATGATTGGTGCTTGCTTTTTAGCTTCCTCTTCCGTTTTTCCTTGAGATATTAATTCATTGATTTGAACTTTATACTCTTTATCAAAAGCAACATAAAAATTTCCAACCAACTTATCTCCTTTTAAACCTGAAGTTTCTGGAGTTTGTCCGTTACCATATTTCTGCCAAGCCAACATCGATTTACAGATATGAATTCCTCTATCGTTGATGATTTGAGTTTTGTAAACTTTCTTTCCAGAGGCTTTAATAATTTCGGCAACAGAATATCCTAATAAATTATTACGAACGTGACCAAGGTGTAAAGGCTTGTTGGTATTTGGTGAAGAATATTCCACCATAACCGCTTTTGAACTTGATGATGCCTCAACAAATCCATAAGAACTATTATCTTTTATTCCGTTGAAAAAAGTAAGATAGAATGCATCAGAAATTACAATATTTAAAAATCCGGCAACTACATTGAACTTTTCAACTTCAGCTAAATTTTCAACTAAATGAGTTCCAATTTTGGTTCCGATTTCTACAGGATTTCCTTTAATAACTTTCAATAGCGGAAAAATCACCATAGTAATATCACCTTCAAAATCTTTCCTCGTAGCCTGAAATTCAATTTTGTCGATAGTGATATCAAACTGTTTTTGAACGGCTTCAATAATGGCTGGAGTTAAGATTTGTTGTAAAGTCATTTTTATTATTTTTTGAGGTTGCAAAGATAGAATATAATTGGAAAAAGTTTTTATAAAATTTGAGTAGGATAACTATTTTTTGAATTGTTTTATTGTCGAATTAAATTTACATAAAATATAAGAAAATAAATACAAATAAATAAAATATATGTATTTAAACGATTTTATTTGCTTTTTATCGTTTTTTGTCTAATATTTATCGGGCTTAATAAAATTCATCTAATGATGTTACTTTTATTGAAACAAAAACCTAACTAAATACATTAAAAAATTAAGCGCCTTTTTTGCCCCAACAAAAAACAGCTTTTATAATTCAAATTATAATGCATTTGAACTAAAAAACCCCGAAGTGCAATTCGGGGTTTTTATTTTTACTTTAATATCATTTAGAATAATCCTTCTGATGTACACAATCCAAAACCAATAATTAATAAGACTATTAATGTTATCGCAATTTTTAATTTAGTTTCTGTAGTAGTATTTTTTAATTTGAAAATTTTAGGAATTCCAACAAGAAAGATTATGAAACTTAATAATCCTACTATACCTCTTGCAATAGCTCCTTCAACAGAGTAACCCAACTCATAAATTGCATAGCAAATTGCCGAAAAATTGATAACTAATAAAATCCAATAAGAAATATTTGATTCTTCGCTTTTTTCTAAAAAAAATAATTTATCAATGTAATAACCTAGAAGTATTGGGCAGATTAATATAAGTAAAAAAATCATTTTTTACCATTTAATTATGGCACTTGCCCAAGTAAATCCACTACCAAAAGCTGCTAAAACAACAGTATCGCCTTCTTTTATTTTACCTAACTCCCATGCTTCGGTAAGCGCAATTGGAATAGATGCTGCTGTTGTATTTCCGTATTTCTGAATATTATTGAAAACTTGGTCGTCAGTCAATTTAAACTTTTGCTGAATGAATTGAGATATTCTCAAATTAGCTTGATGCGGAATCAACATATCAATATCCGAAACTTGAAGATTATTGGCTTGCAAACCTTCATTGATAACTTCACTAAAACGAACTACAGCATTTTTAAACACAAATTGACCATTCATGTGTGGAAAGTAGCTTTCGTCATCAGGATTGTTATCGGCAAGGATATCTGTAATCCATCTTCCTCCCATTCCTGGTGCCAAAACTGCCAATTCCTTTGCATGTTGACCTTCTGAATGTAAATGTGTAGAAAGAATTCCTTTGGTAGTATCAACTTCTCTTGATACCATTGCTGCTCCTGCTCCATCTCCAAAAATAACTGATACACCACGACCTCTATCGGTCATATCTAAACCAAGTGATTGTACTTCTGAAGCTACAACAAGGATATTTTTATACATTCCAGTTTTAATGAATTGATCGGCAACAGAAAGTGCATAGATAAATCCAGAACATTGATTTCTAATATCTAAAGCTCCAACCGTTTTTAACCCAAGCTCTTGTTGTAAAGCAACTCCTGGTCCAGGAAAATAATAATCTGGTGAAATTGTTGCAAAAACTATGAAATCAATATCATCATTAGCAACTCCAGAGCGTTCAATAGCAATCTTTGCAGCTTTAACTCCCATAGAAGTTGTAGTATCTTCACCTCTTACTATATGTCTACGTTCTTTTATACCAGTGCGTTCTTGAATCCACTCGTCTGTGGTGTCCATAATTTTAGACAAATCATCATTAGTAACCACATTATCAGGGACATAATATCCTAAACCTATTATTTTGGAATTATACATGTATTATCGTTTTATCAATTTTAGTAACACAAATTTAGTCATCTTTTAAAAAAGCACATCATTTATCGCTATAAATTTTGAATTTAATAGTTTAATAAACAATTATAAAACAAAAAAACCAGTCGCAAAACTGGTTTTTTATTTATTTTTCAAATTGATTATTCCGATTGATCATCAACAGTTGCATCTGGTGCATTTTTCTTTACTGATTCAATTCCGTTATCTCTTGAAGCTACACTTTCATACATTTCACTATTTCCAATGATTTGACCATTACCAGCTTTCAAGTTGAAATAAGGTTGTCCGCTTTTAGCTTCCAATCTATCAAAACGCCCATCGTCTTGCGAATTTTTCCTAACTGATTCTATACCATTTAAGCAAGCTGCTTTAGTTGTATAACCTTCACTTGCAAGAATAGTTTGCCCATTTCCTGCTTTTAAATTGAATTGAAACTCACCATTTTTTCTTGTTGTGATTACAAATTTTCCCATGATTTATGTTTTAGTTTTTTATTTAAAATTTTAATAAAATTAAAAGTTTTTTTTAAAATAAACAAATAATATCTGTCCTATTTTTATTACTTCACTACTTTAACCGACTGTCTTCCAGTATTAGTATGTAAATTGAGAAAATAGATTCCTGCAGGATAAGGAAAATCAAAAGTGTACTTTTTGGTCATAGCGCCTTCAATTTCGTCAAGCTTTAGTTGTTTTATAAGTTGTCCTGTACTGGAGTATAATCCTAACATTAAATGATCTACACCTTTAAAATCAATTTCTAAATTCAATTTGTCTTTTATTGGGTTTGGTGCAACTCTAACTACTAATGGTATTCTAGCTTGCTCTTGAAATTGATTCACAGCTAAATTATTAGTCATTTTGTAAATAGTAGTTCCACAAGCATAAGCCAAATCATTATTTAAAATAAAAATTCGATTTAAATTACTTCCTACAGTTGTGTTTGTCCAAGTATCGCCACCATTGGTAGTTTCATAAAAACCTGTGGCATGACCGCCCATCCAACCATGATTTTCATCTACAAAACCAACTGCTTGAATGTCTACTTCTGGAGCAATTTTGGTAGTCCAAGTAGCACCATTATTTATAGATTTGATAAGTTTTCCATCGTTAGGAAAAACCGATTCTATGGCTCCAAAAATTACATTGGTATTGTTGTGTAAGGTTTGTAACTTCCAAACATATTCACCAGGAATAGAGCCATTGTATAGAATTGACCATGTTGTTCCGCCATCAGTAGTTTTTAAGATTACTGCTCCAGTAGCGTTATTTCCGGCAGCATAACCTGTATTTTCATCTAAAAATAATACTTCTACCAAAGCATTTGCGTGAGCACTCATATCAATATATTGCCACGTAGCACCACTATCGGTAGATTTTATAATGTATGCAGGTGAAAAATAAGCACCACAACCATAAACCGTTGAAGTTCCAACACAATCCAATCCACAAATAGCAGCTGGATTTGGGGTTATGGTAACCAAATTCCATGTGGCACCACCATCAAGAGTTTTATAAAATTTACCATTCAAACTTCCTAAAAAACCAATATTTGCATCAAGAAATTCGATATTTCTAAAATAATGACTGCTACCAAGTATCACATTATTGGTTTGTAGATTCCAATTTAAACCGCCATCGGTTGTTTTATAAACTGCAGCATAAAATCCATTAGCGGCCCAACCTAAATTTTCGTTCAAAAAGAAAACATCATCAAATCGTTGTCCGTTGGTGTTCACCGCAGCATTTGGAAGTGGTGACCATGTTAATTGCGCTGAAGCAAAAGAAGAAATCAGCAATAAAAAGTAGAATTTTTTCATCAATCAATATTTTGCATAAAATTATAAAATTAATTGGCTGTAGCTTAAAATTGGTGAATTTTTTTAAGGATATTTTTAACACAAACCAAAACAATTATGTAACAAGTTTGTTTTACTTTAGTCCAATAAATTTTCACTAAAACTAAACTTTATGAAATTACGATTTATTGCATTATTGTTTTTGGGAGTTATTAGCTTCACTTTTGCTCAAGAAAATCTGAGCTACCAAAAGCCTTCAGCAGAGATTTTAGCTCTTGCCGATTATGAAAGAGCGCCATCTGTAAGTATGGATTCTAAAAAAGAATACATGCTTTTAAGTTACAGAAATACATACAAAACACTTGACGATTTAAATCAAGAAGAAATGCGTTTAGGAGGTTTACGTATTAATCCTGTAACTAATATTTCGAGTACTGTTACGTATATCAGCAATTTAAAAATCAGAAAAATAGCTGCTAAAGATGAAACTCAAGTAGCAGGTCTTCCTCAAAATGCTAGACTAACCAACATTTCTTGGTCGCCAGACGAAAAGAAAATTGCATTTACAAATACTACGAATTCTGGAGTTGAACTTTGGATAATTGATGTGGCAACAGCTTCGGCAAAAAAAATAACATCAGACAATTTGAATGCCAATTTAGGAAGTCCTTATAGTTGGATGAAAGACAACCAGACGTTATTGGTAAAAGTTTTGCCTAAAAATCGTCCAGCTTTAATTAATGAGAAAAAAGATTTGCCAAAAGGACCAACAGTTTCTGTAAGTGATGGTTCAAAGTCGCAAAATAGAACCTATCAAGATTTATTGAAAAACAAAAATGATGAAGCTAATTTTGATGCTTTAGTAACATCAGAATTATATAAAGTTACTATTTCTGGAGCTTCAACTTTATTCAAACCTGCTGATATTTATGCTGGAGAAAGTTTTTCACCAGATGGAAATTATTTGATGATTACTACAATTCAAAAACCTTATTCTTATATTGTTCCATTGAGTCGTTTTCCACAAAAATCTGTAGTCTATGATTTGAATGGAAAAGAAATCAAACAAGTAAATGAAGTTCCTTTAACGGAAATTATGCCAAAAGGTTTTTCTTCTGTAAGAAAAGGAAAAAGAAGCATGAGTTGGAGAGCAGACAAACCAGCAACTTTAGTTTATGTAGAAGCACTTGATGAAGGTGATCAAGCTAAAAAAGTAGATTATAGAGATGAAGTTTTTCAATGGAATGCACCTTTCAATTCGGCACCAACTTCTATGATGAAAACACAACAACGTTTTGGAGGAATCAGTTGGGGAAATGACACATTTGCTATTGCTTATGATAGTTGGTATGATACAAGAAATACGAAAACCTATTTATTAAATCCATCTAATCCAAATGAGACTCCAAAAGTAATTTCGGATAGAAACTCGCAAGATATTTATTCAGATCCAGGAAATTTTGAAACCAAAAAGAATGAATTCGGAAGATATGTTATAGCAACAGAAAATGGCAATGCCTATTTAATTGGTGACGGACATACTAAAGAAGGTCAATTTCCTTTCATTGATGAATTAAATTTGAAAACATTAAAAACAAAACGTTTATACACTTCAAAAATAAAAGACAAAAAAGAAGATTTAATGTCAATTGAAGATTATAAAAAAGGTGATGTTTTAGTGATGATTCAATCTAAAAATGATTATCCAAACTACTATTTTAGAAACATCAAATCTGGTAAGTTAACACCAATTACAGCTTTTAAAAATCCGTTTGAAAGCATTAAAAATGTATATAAAGAAGTAATTAAATACAAGAGAAAAGACGGCGTTGATTTATCTGGAACTTTATATTTACCAGCAGGTTACGACAGAACTAAAAAAGAGAAATTACCTTTATTGATTTGGGCATATCCAGCAGAATTTAAAGACAAAAACTCAGCGGGACAAAATGATAAAAATCCAAATGAATTTACTTTTCCTAACTATGGTTCGTTTGTTTATTGGGTAACTAAAGGTTATGCTGTTTTAGATGATGCCTCGTTTCCAATTATCGGTGAAGGAACCACAGAGCCAAATGACACTTTTATCACACAACTAGTTGATGACGCAGAAGCTGCTATTAACGCTGTAGATAATTTAGGATACATCAATCGCAAAAAAGTAGCTGTTGGAGGACATTCATATGGCGCATTTATGACGGCAAATTTACTTACACATTCTAATTTATTTGCTTGTGGAATTGCAAGAAGCGGCGCATACAACAGAACTTTAACGCCTTTTGGATTTCAAAGTGAGCAACGCAATTACTGGGATGTTCCTACAATTTACAACGGAATGTCTCCTTTCATGAATGCAGATAAAATGAAAACACCATTACTTTTAGTTCATGGTGATGCCGATAATAATCCAGGAACTTTTACTTTACAATCTGAACGTTATTTTCAAGCTCTTAAAGGACTTGGTGCGCCAGCAAGGTTGGTTTTATTACCAAAAGAATCACACGGATATGCAGCTAAAGAAAATATCTTTCACTTACTTTGGGAACAAGATCAGTTTTTAGAGAAGTATTTAAAGAATTAAATAGAAAATAGAGAATAGATTATAGACCTTTGAAGAAATTTGAAGGTCTATTTTAATTTTAGATAAATTTGTGTTGTTTTGGGAATCTCTGAATTGTGTTCGAAAAATAAAATTTCGTTACCCAATTTTGCTTCAATCAAGTAATGACTTCCTCTAAAATACGATTTTAGAACTTCAACTCTTATATCTGAATTTTCAACTACTTTTATTTGATGTGGATAAATAAACTTTGTTATTCCATCAATATTAATCTCATTTACATCACCAAAAAGTGAGGCAATATATTTAGATTTAGGATTTTCAAAAATTGCTTTTGGAGTTCCACTTTCAATAATTTCTCCATTTTTCATTATTAAAACTTCATCAGTAAAAGACAAAACATCGGTGCTATCATGTGTTGCAACAATACATGTGATTTGCTTTTCTTTTAAGTAAGCAAACAACTTTCTGCGCAAACTGTTTTTTCTAAAATTATCAATATGACTGAAAGGTTCATCAAGTAATAAAACTTCTGGTTCTAATGCTAAAACTCTTGCTATGGCAACTCTTTGCATTTGTCCACCACTAAGATTTTTGGCTTTTACGTCAAAAAAATCTTCCATTTCGACTATTTCTAAAAGCTCTCTTACCCTACTCCATTTTTTTTCAGAATCTATATTTGACAAATACTTTCCAACATTCTCTGCAACAGTTATGTAAGGCATTAAATCAAAATCTTGAGCAAGATATTTCATGAAATCCATACCTGGAATCAAATTATATTTTGGACCAAGAACCTCAGTTTCGTTCCAAAAAATATGTCCTTCATCTAAATCGTATAAACCGTAAACTAATTTTAGAAGTGTACTTTTTCCACAACCACTTTCTCCAATGATAGCAAGTGAGTTTCCTTTTTCAAGTGAAAAATTAATATTTGAAAGTGTTATATCTTCCAAGTAAGAAAAAGTAAGATCCTGAACAGAAAGCATAAAGTTTTTTTTGCAAATTTACTTAACTAATAGCACGATTGTTAATGAGATTTAATATTTATTTAAAATCATTAACTTTAAAATTCAAAAGTTAACATTTAATAAATCGATAATAAATTTCTTAAAATAAAATTAAATAAATAAGTTTTTATATTAATTTGTATAAATTTTAAAATTATACAATATTCAAAACTACAATATCAACTTTACAATATTGACATATAAATTGTTGTTTTTTTATAGAATACACAACTCAAACGTTGTATCTACATAAACAAAATGACAATTTACCTATACATTAGTACAACATTGAATTGATTATAATTTAATTATTGTAGGCATACACTCATTCAATGAATATTAAAACTGAATAATAATCTAATTTTTATAGTTTTTTTTTAACATTTCAAATTTCGTATAGTTTTTATACACTAACACTTTATTAATTAAGAAAATTAAACTTGTAAGTTTGAAATTGAACAAAATCAAACAATTATGAAAAAATTTTTATTATTAATTTTCCTTTTGTCATTTACATTAGGACAATCGCAAGGCGCTGCGCCTGGAGACCCAGGAAGAAATTCTTGGGATGTTATTTCTCTTTACTCAGCAGCCTACTCGGATCTTCCGGGAACAAATTTTAACCCAAATTGGGGTCAAACTGCTGGATACCCTAGCAACTTGACAACGCCATCTTATGGTGGTGATGAAGTAAAACAGTATCAAAATACAGGAAGCTATCAAGGAACTGAAACTCAAAGTGATGTTAATGTTTCTGCAATGACTACTTTTCACATTGAAATTTATTCTTCAACACTTACTTCAATAAGACTATCACTTATTAAAACCACTGCTGGTACAGTTGAAATACCAACGACATTACCGTTAACTCCAGGACAATGGAACGTATTCAACATCGATATTTCAGGCGCTTCATATGCCTCTGTTAGACCAAATTTTCGTCAAATTAAATATGACCAACCGGCAGGAGCTGGAAATATTCAAAACTTAATTATTGACAACATGTTCTTTTGGAGACCAGCTACTTTACTACCTCCAACTGTTGGAACTTTTACAGTAGCAGCTCAACCAGTTGGTGCACCAAATTACACTTTAGTTCCGCCAACTTCAAACAACACAAGCCCTTTTACTTATTCTAGTAGTAATGGAACTGTTGCAACTGTTGTAAATGGAAATGAACTACAAATTAATGGAGCTGGATCTTCTATAATTACAGCTTCACAAGTTTCAGATGGAACATATGGGCCTAGTAGTTCTATAGCAACTTTAAATGTGACTTATCCTGCTCCAGGACCTTCTCCAACTCCTCCAGTTAGAGATCCAGGAACAGTAATTTCAATGTATACTGGTACTCCTCCAGTTTATGCAAATCCGGTTGGATATAATATGATTCGTGCTCCATGGACTGGAGGTACAGGGTCTGATTTGAATTTTCCAAATGGATCAAACACTTGCATTAAATTAGAAAATTTTGGTTTTTTTGGTTTTGTAACTAGTGCAGAACCTGTTCGTTTTAGTGTAGTTGGAATGTCAAAATTACATGTTGATATTTACCTAAACACTCCTATTGCAAATATGTTTGTTTTCCTATTATCTAATGGAGATCAACTCTATAATACCGGACCTCTTGTTGCAGGATGGAATTCTTTAGATATAAATTTATCGAATTATCCTGGAGCTAATTTAGCCAGTATTTATGGATTTAAATTTGAACACAATCAACCTGGTTTAAGACAAATTTATTTAGATAACATCTATTTTTATAACGGAGGAACAGAACCAATTATAAGTGATTTTAATGTTCCTGCTGCTGTTCTTGGTGATTCCAATATTGTATTGACAGCTCCAATTTCTGATAGCCCAGGTGCTTTTTCTTACACAAGTAGTAATACAGGTGTTGCAAGTATTGTAAATGGTAATCAAATACAAATTAACGGAATTGGTTCGTCTACCATTACAGCAAATCAAGCTGCAAGTGGAAGTTTTGATGCTGGTTCAATAACTGCTCAATTAGTCGTTGCTGCTCCTCCATTAGCTACGCCAGCTCCAAATCCTCCTGCAAGAAATCCTTGGGATGTTGTTTCACTTTACAGTGATGCATATACCAATTTACCATCAGCAGTTTGGGTAGGTGCATCTTCATTAACAGATGAATTACTTGGTGGGAATCCAACAAAAAAAATGAGCAACTTCTTAGTTGAGTTCATTAATTTCGCACCTACAAATGTGTCAGAAATGACCATGCTTCACATGGATATTTATACACCAGATGTAACAGGCTTTAATATTTGGTTACTTAATAATGGTGATAGAAATGCTCAGTTTTTCCCAACTTTAAACGGTTGGTACAGTGTTGATATTCCTTTATCTACTTATGTAAATAATGGTTTAAATATGACTGGATTAATCCAACTTAAATTTGAAGGTTTAAATGGACCAGGAAAAACTGCTTATGTAGACAATGTATATTTCTACAGACCAGCAACTTTACAACCGCCAACAGTTGGAACTTTTACTGTACCAGCTAAAAATGTTGGTGATGCTACTTTTACAATTACTCCTCCAAGTTCTGATAACACAAGTCCGTTTACATACACAAGTAGTAATAATGCAATAGCAACTATAGTTAACGGAGACCAAATACAAGTAGGCACAGGTGGAACTTGTACCATTACAGCATCTCAAGTTTCTGATGGTACTTATGGACCATCATTAAGAACTGCAACATTTGTAGTTAGTTTTCCTGCTCCTGGTCCATCTCCAATTCCACCTGCAAGGCTTCCTTCAAAAGTAAAATCATTGTATAGCGCTGCTTACACAACTGATCCTGGTTTTGACATGGTTCGAGCATTTTGGACTGCAGGAACTACATTAACAACAGTTCCAAATGGTGCAGATACTGCGTTAAGAGTAGATAACTTAGGATATATTGGTTTAATTGACTCTACAGAAAGACGTTTGGATGTTTCAAACATGACAACCTTACATATGGATGTTTATGTAGATGCGCCTTTTGCCAATTTATTTTTCTGGCTTTTAACTGATGGTGATCAAAGGAGAGATATTACAAATCTTCAAGCTGGATGGAATTCAATTACCATTAATTTATCTGAATTTGCAGGAGCTAACTTATCTAATGTTTATGGTTTAAAGTTTGAACAAAATCAACCTTCACCGTTGCGTTTTTATATAGATAATGTATACTTTAGTGATGATACAGTTTATGCAGATAATGATGGAGACGGATTTGGTGATTTTGCATCTACTGCTATTGGTGCACAGCCTGGCTATGTTTCTAATTCAACTGACTGTAATGATGCTAATGCTGCTATCAATCCAAGTGCAATTGATGTATGTTACGATGGAATAGACAACGATTGTAATGGCATAATTGATAACTCATGTACACCTATTGTAAGTTCATTGCCATCAGGAACATGTGGTACAACTTTATCAGGATGGTATTCTACAGTATATGCTAATTGGACAAACTTAGCTCAAGGATATAGATTCAAAATCACAAAAGTGGATATGAATACTAATGCACCTTTAGCTGCACCAATTATTATCGATAGACCAACAAATAATATATCGTTGGCTAATGTACCAGGTACTACTTACAACTCAAGATATATGTTTGAGATTGCAGTAAAATACAATAATGTTTGGCAACCTTTCTTTGGAGCTGCCTGTTACTTGAACACACCAAATCCTGTTTCTACAATAGGAGCACAATGTGGAAGTACATTAACAGCCATGAACCAATGGATAAATTCAACTTCAGTTGCTAATGTTACAGCATATAAATTTAGAGTTACAAGAGTAATTTCAGGAGTTCCAACTGGAGCGTCACAAGAGACTATTCAACCAGCAAATAAATTTAATATGACGCAATTGTTAGGAATTTTGTATGCAAGTACTTATAGAGTAGAAGTTTCGTTAAGAAATACTGATGGTACATTCTTACCATTCAATGCTCCATGTGATATAAATACACCGGCTTATCCTACAACACAAGTAAGATCAGTTCAATGTAATAACTATCAAGTAACAAGTAACTCAGAATTAATTATTGCAGATGCAGTAACAGGAGCTACAACATACAGATTTAGAGTTTACAATGGAGTAGATTATGATACATTCTATGACAATAA